>Ga0126338_10002052_pt1 | contig 13604 bp, 12 predicted proteins | sample OrbCmetagenome_2_FD_92529 | JGI IMG/M metagenome (GOLD analysis project Ga0126338, IMG submission 92529) | Coral microbial communities from Petempiche,Puerto Morelos, Mexico - Orbicella C C metagenome | ecosystem: Host-associated > Invertebrates > Cnidaria > Coral | place: Petempiche,Puerto...
ATCTCAAGACTCTTAAAAGCTTGTATCACTCTCTCATATATCCATTTTTGATATATGGAATTTCCGCTTGGGGGAACACCTACAAATCAACTTTAGCCCCAATTATCACTTTAAGAGACTTTCAGTTCTACGAATCATCACTTTTTCTAACTACAATGATTACTCTATCCCTCTTTTCAAGGTTCTTCACATAACTAAATTCTACGATATCATCCTTCTACATAATGCATCATTTATGTATGATTTCCATTCTGGGACTTTGCCACCAGCATTCTACAATTATTTTACAGCTGTCAATAAACGGCACAAGTACAATACAAGACTTGCCTCAGGGTCTTCCTATACTCTTCCTCCAATAAGGATTAATTGTGGTAAACTCAGTATTAAATTTCAAGGTGCAAAAACTTGGAAGTCATTAAGTGAAAAAACTAGATCTCTCCAGAAATTAGCTTTCAAGAAAACTTTGAGGAAGGAAATCATACAGTTATATTAATACGCACTTATTTAGTTTTCTTCTCTACATTTATACTTTATTATGTGGTAAATAGCTTTACTTTTGCTTGTCTTTTTATTCTTGGTGTTGTAAATATCGTTGTTTTTCGTAATGAATTATTAGCATTATTATTATCATCATCATTTTGTTTTCTTGCCTTGTTGTAATATTAGCTTTTCACTTTGTTTTATATGTTTAACGTTGTATTTGTTAAGTTACTTTTGCTTTATATTTGACCGTAATTTTATTAATTTGTATCCTATAGATAGCTGCTTAATTTTTTTAGCCGCTTGGTTGGTATTTGTCAGCTACAAATTATTGTATTCCTCTTTTCTTTTTTTGGTATAAATAAATGTTGTTGTTGTTGTTGTTGTTCTGCAGCATGAAGCGACCAGGAGTATTTCTACTCCCCCCTGAATGGGATGCTACCCCATCGCAGGGCTACCCCTTAGCATTAAATTCACCGTTACCGATTTATACAAATGGCCGAAGAGAGGCTGAAGGGTGGTAATGGGTCCCAGTGGAGTGCACTGGGGCCACCAGGTGTACTTCGTAAATGTTGGTCAATCATAAAAATGTTAGTCAATCATAAAGATAGGGACATGGAACGTTAGAACGATTTACAGAATTGGGAAACAGCAGTTGTAGCAAGGTAGATAAGGAAGTACGGAATCAATGTATTAGGAATCAGCGAGTGCAGATGGGCTGGCTTTGGGAGAATGCGGACACAAACGGGTGAAACGCTGCTCTATTCAGGTTGAGAGGGTGATGCACACCTGAGCGATGTAGCCGTGATGTTGAATAAGAAAGCAGCTGGCTGCTTTATCGCTTTGTCACAGGCGAATGATCGAATCATCACAGCAAGGTTCAACTCGCGATATATCAGTACCACCATTGTCCAAGTGTATGCCCCAGTTAATGAAGGTGACGAAGAAGCAAAGGATGTCCTTTATGATCAGGTGCAAAATTGTATAGACAACATCTCGAAACACGATATAGTGCTCTTAATGGAGACTGGAATGCAAAGTGACCAGCAAAATGGCGAAGGAGTGCTAGGCCATCACCGACTGCATGGGGAAAGGTCAGAGAATGGATGACGCTTTGTTGAGTTGTGTGCAAGCAACAATATGGTCATCACAACAACCTTGTTTCCCCACAAAAATATCTACAAGCACACATGGGTATCACCTGACAACCGCACCAGGAACCAGATTGATCATGTCGCTGTGTGCGGAAAGTTTCGAAGATTATTGTTGGACACTCGTGCATCAAAAGGCGACCACCACGTAGTCATAGCAAAGGTTAACCTGCAGCTGTGTGGATCAGGTAAGAAAGTGAACATGCCGAAGATGTACAACGCCAAGCTCAAAGTGCCCGATACGGCACAAATATTTACAGCTGAAGAGGTTCTGGGGTTCCAGTGCAGGTTAAGAAAACTGAAAGCTTGATTAAAATCGATGACAGGACAGAATTAGAGAGAAAAATGGATTGCACCCGATCCAAAAGGATTCGAGAGAAACACAGGCACGCTTACTCAGCTAAAGGAAAGGAGGTGAAGAAAGAACTCAAACAAGACAAGAATGATTGGGCAGAGAAAGTTGCTGAAAAAGCACAGAAAGCCGCAGAGCAAGGTCACCTCATAACAGTCTATGATGTCACCAGAAAACTTTCGAACAAGAAGTAAGAATTAGGGACATGGTAAAGAACAAAGATGGGGTGCAGCTGACTAATCAAGATGAAATTGAGAAAATCTGGAAGGAGCATTTCCTTGAAGTTCTGAATCTCCCAGTACCTGAAGACACAGGACAAGTTGAAGAGGATGATGGGATTCCGGACCCTGAAATCGTTGATGCACCAAAAAGTGAAACCTTTGAGCCACTGGCTCATAGCTGCCGGAGCTTGTCTCGGTTTCTGTGGCATGAAGCGGCTAGGAGTATTTCTACTCCCCCTGGACGGGATGCTAGTAAATCGCAGGTCGCTCCCCCGCAATTTGTTAGGTTTCCCCAATAATTCGCCGGTACCCATTTATACTCCTGGGTAAAGTGTCTTGCCCAAGAGCACAACACAGTGTCCCCAGCCAGGACTCGAACCCGGGCCACTCGATCCGGGGACAAGCGCACTAACCATGAGGCCACCGCGCCTCCACTGTGATGATGATAAACCAACTAAGGCGAAATCTCTGCTTCCCTCAAGGGGATGAAGAACGGAGCAGCCGGTGGAGTCGATAGCCCGACCGTAGAAATTCTAAAAGCAGAACTAGAGGCATATGTAGATATCTTACACTATTTCTTGCATGAGGTGTGGGAACAGGGGCAACTGCCGGAGGATTGGAGACGTGGGCTGATAGTGAAACTTCCTATGAAAGGCGTTTTAAGGGAATGTAGCAACTGGAGGGATATAACGCTTATGGCAACAGCTGCAAAACTTCTGGGTAGAAGGTTTCAGGAAGGGACGCGCTACAGTAGAACAGATATTTATACTGCGCAATATCATCGAGGAGTTTATTGAATGGAACTCCAACCTCTATGTGTGTTTTTACGATTTCGAAAAAGCGTTCGATCGCTTGGATTGGGCCACCCTCTGGAGGATCATCAGGAGCTACCGCATTCCTGAAAAGATGGTGAAGTATGTACAATGGAAGTGCGTGCACTGCAACAGATGGGTCAGGTGTGTATGACTGCTTTGAAATCAAGACCGGTGTTAAACAGGACTTCTGTTGCTGTTTTCTTTTTCTACTTGTAATGGACTGGGTCATGAGGAATGCACGCATCAGATGGAAGTTCAGTAGCCTCCTGGAAGATCTTGACTTTGCTGATGACCTCTCTCTGGTCTCAAGCAAGAGAGAGCACATCCAGACTAAAGTCGACAGTTTGGGACACTATGGAAAAATGACAGGCCTCAAAATCAACACAACAAAGACCATGATGATGATGTGGAGCAGCCCTATAAGTGAAAAGGTTCAAGTTGATTTTGAAGAACTGACAGGAGGAGCAACAGTGGGAAGGAAGTTCAGAATAAGACATCAGAGACCGAGTTTGAAAAGCGAGAAGAGCATCCAGTAAGCTTAGAAACATGTGGAAGAATAACTAACTGAAACTGAACACTAAGCTGAAGATCTTTAAGTCAAACTTTATAGATGTTCTATTATATGGGTGTGAAACGTGGCGTATGACCAAGAATGATGTGACAAATCTTACATACGAGTTTGAAAAGGCGCATAGAGATCTACTGGCCTATGAAAATAACCTATGAAGAGATCTGTAACTGGGCTAACATCAGCCAAATCAGTGAAGAAATATACTAGCGGTGCTGTAGGTTGATTGGCCACAATCTCAGAATGAATGCTAATCAACATCCCAAGATGGCGTTAACCTGGGCTCCGGAGGGAAAGAGACGACGTGGTAGACCAAGGGAGACCTGGCACAGAACCGCAGGAAAAGATAGGACAGTGTTTGGTTTTACGTCGTGGAGCGGGGCACCAGTGGCCGCACGTGACAGCTTCGCATGGCGGAGAAGAATTTACGGCTCAATACCTCCAGGGGGTGGTGGTTAAAAGTGAAAAAGAGAAGTAAAGAGAGGCATTGGGGATTTAAGTGTCTTGCCTAAACCACAACATAATGTCCGGCCAGAGGACGAACCCGAAACGCTCGATCCGGAGTCAGGCGCACTAACCATAAAGCCACCGCGGCGCCTCTCATTTATAAAGGGAGATTTGAAATACACCAGGGAAGGCAAATGAGCTTTGTAACCTGTCTATGTGTTCTAGCAATTTTGAGGTTGACAGGCAAAATGGTCATTCTTCAAGTGCTGAAATGTTCCGGTAAACTGAAGAATTAACACAACTTTGCTTCTTAGTGTGTGTGATCAGCTAGACCATGTACAACCAAAAACGTTGTTCATAAAAATATTAATCAACCAATGTCAGATCCTATGTAGTCCCTTTATTGCACAAGCAAGAGCTTTCTACAAAGATCTACAAACCCTTTTATGAAGGGAATATACCGAGCCATGATCACATTCGGATTTGAAACGACTGACTGGAGTAATACTTTTAAAGAACCGACCTCTTTTAAGGTTCAGTTCATACGGCAAGGTGCGATTGACAAAATCTAATGAAAGAGTACTTCAGCTCCAACTCCACTGTAGGACTCAATATCTGCAGATTGCTAAATAATTACATAAATAAAAACATAATTACGCTACTCGAAGTGCGTCCTTACAACACCTGAATCCAAAATCCTTTTGAATAAATATAAGAACATTTTGCCCCACTATTATTGGATGCTATTATTGGAATGACATTTCTTTATCTATACGTAATAGCCAACTAGAAAACTATTTAAAAAAGCACTTTGCCAGTTTTATTTTGCTCAGTATTAACATAAATGTATTTAATTCGGGGCGTATAATAATTAGTAAACTATACTTTGCCTTTTCCACTTCTTCTTCACTGCACTTGTTTTGTTAACAATATTGTATTTTTGTCGTCAAGTGGAGAAATACAAAATACAAATACAAGATTGCTAAAGATAGTTTATGTTAACACTCAACTTTAGCCCCCGATTTTAAAAGAGAACAAATTTTAACTTGGGAAAAACCCGGGTTAAAAACAGGGTACATTAAGTTGGTGTTCACCCCGTTTAAAATCAGGAGTTGGTTTGGGGTCAAGGGTCCTATCCCTAAGGATTTACGATCGCGAGTCATAAGTTTTCATGTGCGGGCTGTAGTGCCTATTATGTTGGTGAAACCAACAGACACTCCGCCACTCGCATCCGCGAACATCTTTCCTCTGACAAACATTCCCACATCTTTAAACACCTGAGAAGTTCTGAAAATTGTCGCCCCCTTTGTTCAGAAGATTGTTTTAAAACTCTCGATTCTACTTCCACAAGGTTCCAATTGAAAATCAAGGAAGCCATGCACATCCTTTGGGAGCAGCCGTCTTTAAATTCCCAGGTCAAACATCTTAATTTATCCCTTTCATACTAATTAGTCTCCTTTCTTAGCTTAAATAGTTTCACCCTTTTTTTTTTGGGTTCGCACCTTCACCCTTTAATCATCCTTGTTACATCTCACTTTGTTATACTATTTATCGCATATCTTCATTTTATTTCTCACCGTACAACTGGCCATGGATGATGACTCATCCGAAACATGTATTGTCTTCATTAAAACACGAACTTCAAAAACATCGTGTGGTTCATCAGTGTTATTATATTGTTTTAATTACTATTACCATCTTAGTATTTTGAGGGTGGAAGGTGAAGTTTCCTTACTGGGTATTGTAGTGAAGATGGACACTGATGAACAGATAAGTCTTGTTTTTTCCGTTTATTTTATATGATGGCGTAGCTAGTTACATATGTTTTCTTTCGCTTACGGCTTTTCATGAATGATTATCAAGGTAACACAAATGAAAAAAAAATTGTTTATTGTCGTTAAACTCCATGAATCCTTAAAAATCCTCAGTTGGTACGCAATGCATCTTCAAAGTCGACAATTAACTAAGTGTTTTAAGCTGCTCTTTAAGAAGCTAACTATCTGCATTCCCATTACAAATGCAAGCAACGAAACTAGTTATTTTATCACTGTTATTGCACTTAATTAAGTGGTTTGACAACACAATATCAGCTCCGCAGGTACAGTACGTGTCAAAATGTTCTAGGCAATTAACTTTTCACTAAGCTTTCACGGCTTCCTGAAAGAAGAAAAGAGAAAGATGGTCAGATTAACAGTCCAGACTTGAGTTATTTCTTATCTAGTAAATGCATGATTAAAATAGGTCATGAACAAGTTATTAGTATTAAGTGTTTATGCGTGCGAGGCAGGCACATTGAACAGTTCTGTTGCTAAGATCTATAATACCTTTTTCTTCTGATAAAGTGGGTCAACAAAAGTCGCAAGTTAACGAACATTTTTGCTTCATCTCAGCTGGTGAAGTATCGCACGCATTCTCATACACCGACTCTAAAAAGCAGTAGTAATCATCTCGGGTATTGGCACATGGAGCTCGTTTCTCTTCTTTAGGCTCCGCTAAAATACAAAACAAGGGAAAACAATTAAGTATAAATTCAGATTTACTTATTCACGATATTCTTCCGGTTGAGTACATAAGTAAGATATTTGAACGTGTTACAAAATGTTTTTGGAATGCATCGGTTTTTAAATATTATTTTCAAGAAATTAAACAATTGTGTGAAACACAAGAAGAAGAAACTGAAGTGATCATATCAAGGAGTTTTTAATTGAAGCGATCATATTTTTGACTTGTTGTCACATCGTGATATCGGATAGCCAAAATCTATAGTTTAGTGTTTTTTTAGTAATGAATATAAAAGCAAAGAATTTTGGAGCAAACTGTAGAAAGAGATGTAGTAATGGTCGTCATTTTTAGAAAGGTTCCTTTGCGGTCGTTTCATCTGTGTTTTTGTGAAATCACCAAACGCGTTTAAAATTGGAATCGTTTGGCAGGCAGGCTACAATTTAAGGTAAGTGCTCAAATGCGTTCTCTTGTTCGGGACTGCAAATGGCTGTAGGATTGTTTTTATTTTACTGTTGTTGTCTACAAAGAACAGGAATAAATGATCGTGATAGGATAGTTAAGAATCTTTATGTTTCACATATTTCCTTCAAGTAGGTTGGCTACGCTCTCCATTAAAAAAACTACATCTATAATTAATAACAAACATGTCTCACTTAAAGGAGTTTGAGTCAAGTTTATGCAAATTAATTGGGATTCATGGATAAAATTATTCGAATTTTCTACGATCTTTAAAACAAAAAACAATGCAGAACTCTCAGACCAAACGCGAAATATGAACCGTGTGAACTTTCAATGTTTAGAAAAAGATCTTCAAATGACATAAAAAGGTATGCCGTACAGTTGAATGGAAGATTTTATGCGGCAATGAACTTTTTTTCTCGTGTACCTGATGGTTATTATGAAAATAATGATGCTCTATTTTTGAGGAAGATTGTTGCAAGAAATAACTACCTCGACTGAAACGTACTTCTCGCTTTTCTACCCATTCACGCGAAACAGGCCAAACTTCTTACATAAATATTTTTTACAATTATTTTGAAGAACAAATATGAAAAGAAACGTCGTCAAAATGTGCAAAATCTTCAGTTATAAACTCTGTGAGAGATAAAAAGGTATATACTCATCACTGAGCACTGTAGATGTCCTCAGGTTTTTGGCGCTATTGTTTGCGCAATTTTGACAGACAATGTCTTACGCAAAAAAAACTGCCTATACCCTTGTCTTTGAAGCGAAATGTGATTTTCAAGAATGGTTTCCAAAATAAGCTATTCAGTAGAAAAGGGTATGAATTAAAGTATCTGTTTCGTCCTGACACCAATGCCTTAAGCTACTTTCAGTCGTAACATTTGTTTTGGCACTATTTTTAAGCACCTGTTTATGGTTGTTTTCGTAAAATTGAAATACTTGTAAAAATGGCTTACCTTTAAAGTAACCGCTTTTCCCAAGTGTTGTGGCAAAGTTTGCTGTATGGTATGGCAAAGCCACGGTAAAAGAAACAAGTATTGCAAGCGAAAGGAAGGCGAAGAACTTCAAACTCATTATAAACTTGATGTTACTGCAAATAATTAAAATGTCGAAGTTTTTAGGATGTGTTATTTGTTAGCAATAACGTCTTATCTTAGCTACAGCTAGGTCCTTTACACCAATTTTGTTTTTTAATTTGCACCTTTAAATTCACGAACAGATGTATCACGAACAGATGCAAAAACAACGTAACAATAACGCGGGAGTTATTAAGGGTTCTCAGCGTGCGATAAGACTTTTTGTATTATCTCAGTCACAACCATGAGAAAAACAACAATGTCCCACGACTTGGTGAATCGGACGTTGAACAAAAAACGTAGAAAGGAAGACTAAAGCCTGTTTTATTTGCAGCGTTATTTTTCGTCGTTATACGATAAGATTTTACACTGGAGTTATACCTTTTCGAGTGTCATGTTTCTAATCGCCTTGAAAAATGAATGAATAAAACGGCAAAAAACAATATTTTAGAAAAAAAGACCCAACTGTTTAAATATTTACTGCTTTACTACTTGGCTCGTTACACTTAGTTTTGTTATTTTTAAACCAAAGAAATGATGAACAATTTTAGTTTAGAATAAGTAATAACAAAAAAAATACTCACCCTTACGTTTTAAATGCCAATCAAGTAATTCAAGTTTCGGGATAGAAATTTTGAGTCACCTTGGTAAATTTATAGCGCCTGATCTCAGCAACTGTAAATAATTAATAAACACGCCTTCTTTTATCCTAGTGTTCCTGCCGCTGCTTATAATCACAAGCCAATGGGCTTCTTTCAATAGAAATGTGTGTATTGAACACAATGGAATACTCTTTAAGTTGTTTTAATAAAATTTTAACAGAAACTTCAATGTGAATGAGATTACTCCACCTTTTCTAAGACTCTACACAACGAAGAAAATTAAATACGCTACTGTATACCCCTGATGGCGCCAGATACTGTGTTGAAATGTTTCAAAAACTCTAAAAGGAAAATTTTCATTCCATTGGGCCTGTATTCACTTTCACTTTTCTATTTTTTCAAACACGTAATGATTGAACTTTTCTGGAGAGATCTGGAGTAATCAAACTGTTTGCATAGCACCTGGTGCTGATAATTAGCTAACAAGGCTGAAAGGTTTTTACAGACCTGTCGAGTTCTCGTAGCATGATTGCTTTGAAAGGTGTAAATTAGCCCAGAGTAAAAGCTCCATTAACCTGCTAAACTCATTTATATGCTAAACCGTTGTCAGAATCGTATTGTCAAATATTATTGGTGTGTTTCTTTTCGGATTTTTAGATGCTTTATGAGCTATTTTGTGTTTGTGCTAAAATTTCTATTTCAAGCATGTTAGATTTGCAGTTCCTCAACTACTCAAACATTAAAGGAAATGAAGCCGAATTTGAAGAAAATTGGTTTTTTATGTGAGGAGTTTCTAAGAAAACAAATAAAATGATTTAGAATCCTGTTTTAGTGATGCTTAAGAAAATTGAAATGTAATACGCAACGTGCAATTCATTCCATTTTTTCATTCATTTTTTTGTCCAGCATTTTTATCATTGAAAGGTGTTCAAAGTTTATGTTTCTCTGATGTTAGACAATGATTGAAATTCCAGTCTTTGGTTTACAAAGAACTTTGGCAAGTTTGTTTATAAAGAGTTTGTCATCACATGTACCTACTGTTAATACTCTAATTACCCGCATAGAATTATACGACAAGGCACACATACATAAACTTCATTCACTCTCGAATTTACAGAGTGGCATTTCGGCTAATTTCTTCGAGCCACTAATGTTTTATCTAGCTCGAAATAAACATCTTAGTAATTCCGTTTTCTTTCAATTAGAGTTATTTTCTGTGTGGTTGAGTTATGCTTACGAAATTATGACTGTCACTAGTTCGTTAACATCCATGCACCTGTCGATCAGCGGAATAAATTAAAAGGAAACACGGCTGGAGCCACGAAAAGGCAACTTACAAGAAAAACCATTTAGAGCGGTAATCTAGGATGACGGATGAATAAAAATAACGGGATATTATAACTGGAATGTCAAAGCTGGTCATTAATATGAATGAATATAAACGCACGCGCAGAAATGTGTGAACTTTTGAGCCAGGATGTTGCAACTTGGTCAGCTGCTCGGATGATATATTCACATTACATTGAAATAGTTTAAACTTTAAGTTAAGAGTTAAACTTTTAACTTAAGACTACTCTTTGAAACTGATCTAAAGAAGTTATAATCTTATTACAAACTTCAAAAATAAACATTTTACTTATATAAATCGATCTTACGTCGCTTATGTGCCTTTAGTAATGTTTCGCACGTTCTCTGTAGTTAAATCAGTTTCTGAACTTGTGGAGACTGGTGAATAAGTAGGGGGAATTGGGAAGAACATATAAGTTGCTTGATCTTGAACTCTTGCAAGGAGTGGGCGGGGAAGGGGGGGGGGGGCAGAGAGAGCGTAGGTTCGTGAAGACTTGACCTACAAAGAGAGGGTGGGTAATTATATTGATAAGTAAATACAAGAGAAGATGACGTTGATTCTTGGTAAATAATAATAGATTAGTTCTATTTCGCCATCAGACAGAATATAAGTAAAAACAACAATTGAATTTCCCGAAAAAACAACAAACAAACAAACAAACCAACAAGAAACAACGTTAACAATAGGAAATTGAAAAACAATCGAAAACACTTTGCAGACCAGGTCAAGTTATATAAGATTAACAGTAAGTAGCGAAATTGAAGCAATTGTTTCTTTAGCTAAAGAAAGCCCTCAAACAGCTGTGGCGAAATTTTGAGCTATTTTTTTTGGCAGTTTTTGGTTTCTGTTTTGTTTTCTTAAGACTTCCCAAAGATAGCTTTTTCGAGCTAAAAACAATTAAAAGAAAAAAAAGAAAAGAAAAGCAAAAACATAAAGAAAAAACAAACAAAAAAAAAAACAAACAATTTACGCGCCTAGCACTGATAAGATGAAAAAACACATGACTTTTGTATGGTTATGATTAAGGAAGATCACACGAACGACGAACGTGTGATGATGCAATTGGGTAAAACTGCCAATTTAATGACACCTGTACCGAAATTTATTACTCCAGTTTCGTGAGAACATAAAGGTTTACAACGTGTTGATAATAATCAATAATTACCAGGCGTCAAGGAGGATCTATTATAGGGGGTTGTACATTCCCCAAACCGCCATGGTTTGTTCAGTTTGAAACCGCAGAGAGCGTTCGCCGTTTTCCCCTGAAACCAAAACCGCCCTACTACTAAGAAGTAAGGGGGCTTATACAGGGAGTAACCAATCAGAAGGCAGGATTTTGTACCATGTGACCGTTCTCGACCAATTAGAAGGCCGGATTTGGTCCACGTGATCAACAAGATGGCTGACGGTGAACGTTTACATTCATTAACTTTAAAACCCAGTCAGAAGACCGGATTTCTGTCGGGTAACTCTACAAATTTGCATAGTAACCCTAAATGATTTGCATAATAGCCCTAACCTTAACAACCATACAGAGACAGAGGGAAAGGTGAAAAAAATAATTGTATTCTTAAATTTTACAAAGTGGGACGTGTGCCGAAGTCCTAGTGACCGCAGCGCCCAGATAAGTTTTTAAGTTGGTTAGTGTGTGCGTTTATCAGGGAATATGTGGGAGAGAGTATGTTTTGTGAAACTGATAACTTTAATCGTTAGATGAATGCTATTTTAGAAGCAATTAATTTCTCAGTACAAACTAAAGTTATCTTAACATTGAACATTGCTTTTAGGAGCCATTTTTGTTTCATCGTTGTTCTACTGCTCAAGAGCTGAGTGTAAAGCATCCATGAAAAGTGAGATTTTCTGATTGGTTAATCTCTTTACCACTCTAGTAGGATGATTTTCATCAAAACCGGTCTTTTACCAGTACTTCCGTCAGTAACCAGCGGACAAAAGGCTTTGAGGTCCGATTGGCCGTCCACAAACACAAAGATTGCTCGAAATGTTTATAACGATGCGTAAACGTTTTGAGGGCTGGGTGTAATATCTGTGCTTGTGTGATCTTTAAAACACGGATTTACGGACAAAACTGAAGCTTGTGAAGTTTACGTTACATTTCCCAGACCACCACAAAAACACTAGGGTCAATTTCCGCTGCTCTCCGGCGAGTCCGGTCCTTGGGGGAGGGGCGCGGGTTCCTTTCCCGAACAGCGGCTGGTATTTGAGCCTACAAAAACACGCTAAAATTCATCCTCGGAGAGCCTAGGGGAGACGCGATATTTTTGGACGAAGGTTAACATCAAGAGCGGATCTCCGAGGATGGCAAAATTGAAAAACGGCGAGATAAATTTATGATTTCCCGCAGCTGTGCCATAATTTCTTAACCCTAAATCGCCAGATAAGTGTGAATATACCCACAAACCGACAATCAACATTGACTTAAACCGGCAGGGTATAATAGACCCTCGTCAAACAAGTAACAAAAAAACTGTAATAACTTCATTCATGGCCAGAGTTTCCCAGTTAGAGCGTGGCGCGTTTTCGTTAATAGCGGGGGTCCGGAAGACAGTTGATTTAAGACAATCCGTCAGCTGAAACGACTGTCTCAGAAAGTCGCACGAGTCCAGTTCAAACATCACTGGCTCGTTCTACTTGTTAGGTCGGAAAAAATCGTAAGACACCACACCGACCGACACTCTATTGATGATATATTGTTCGCTCAAGATGCCAGAAATGAAATGCCCACGTGGAACTTAAGTGTACGTTGAACTGATGTCGCAAAAATAGCAAAAGTGGACTAGTCTCGACTACAAAGAGCAGACATAGAGAACAGAGAAATGAAAAAGTGCTTAAAGAAAGTGCTTAACTCTTTCCAAAACAATTCTTTTGGTTAAATAAATTGTCTGCGTGGACGTAAAACGTAGATGTGGACTTGTTTAGTGCATAATGCAATTTATATATACCTTGTATTGTGGCGCCAAGCACCTAATGTGATCTTGTCTAATGGAAACGCCTCCGTATTTGTAATAAAACTTGTTATTATTAATACTGGATTATTCAACATGATCATTTGCTACAGGAAAGCGGCACCCTATGGGAAAACCTCAACCACCTAAATTGCTTAGAGATTAAATCTACGCGTATTCAAATCTTTCTCAACAAATATTAATATATTAAGACCGAGTTTACCAGAGGACCAGGCGGGGGTGATACATGCCATCTCTCCTTTTTGGATGAAACTTTGCCAGATTGAAGGTACTACCCAACATCTCTAAAAGACAAAGTGGGCCGGCCTTGGGATTTTTCCCTTAGGAGTTAGACCACCCCCCCTGGTTTTTTGCCCAAAATCCCAAAAATGTCACTAAAATAAGCATCAAATTTAGACACCACTCCTGCTTACAGAATGCATTAAATTTTATTGATATTTTACTCAAATATAGATTGGACCTATCTTAGTTCACACCAGGAGTGTCAAGTCATTTGAAGTGACAGGTGCCAATCAAGGATTGTCATTTCCTACCCATGTCACGCAACATTTAGCTATAATGCAAATTAGCACAAATTCTGACTCAAATATTGC
>Ga0126338_10002054_pt1 | contig 13596 bp, 4 predicted proteins | sample OrbCmetagenome_2_FD_92529 | JGI IMG/M metagenome (GOLD analysis project Ga0126338, IMG submission 92529) | Coral microbial communities from Petempiche,Puerto Morelos, Mexico - Orbicella C C metagenome | ecosystem: Host-associated > Invertebrates > Cnidaria > Coral | place: Petempiche,Puerto...
GCAAACTTAGTATGGTTTGTCAAGTTGTCGTGTATAAAGGTTAACTGCACCCTGTGTGATATTCGTTTTACCTGAGTAATTAACTTAGCAGTATAAAGATAACGCCCTGTGGAATTAGACGGCGGTCACTTTGGGAACTAAAAACTCCTTAAGTGTCACATCCACAAGGTTGCCTCGTTAACTTCTTTTGTTTTCTCTGGTAATGCATCAGTGAATTCCAGCTGTGCAAATCCCCCGGGTAATAGCGGGGTATTTTCCCACCTTGACCTTCCCGGGGATCCTTACCCCCAATTACCCCGGTCATATTGACCACCTCGAGTTTTAACCTTACACCACTATGACCTATTCATCGGCAAATACGGTACGTGCGTTTAGATAGGATTCTTTATGGAGGCAGCGTGGCCGAGTGGTTAGGACGCCGGATTTGAAATCCGGAGGTCGCGGGTTCAAGTCCCACTCTGACAACTTAGCTGGAGTTGTTTCTCCGTAGACCCTAGTTCAACTCCTCGGTCATGCTTATACATAGCCAAATGGTCTGTCTCCCGCCAGTTGGGATTTTTATCCATGTTATGTTCATTTGCATTATTTGTTTCATCATTTGGTTTCCTGAAAAGCCCCATTGGGGGAGTGATCAGTTAAGATCTGTCCCGGTCGAAGACATTTGCATATTTATTTTCAAACGATTATTAATCCCAGGGTCCGTCGGCCCGGCGGGAAGGAGGGGGAGCTAGGGAGGAATGGGCACAGCTGGAATTAATTGATACATATAATTTCTCAATAAACAGTGCACCCTAGTAGTGCGAATTTACCATCAGGTCAGTTTCCATTAGTGATCACAAATGGAGTGTTTATGCGCCATCCTGTGAAGAAAAATCAATTAATTTTAATCCTTACTGAATCGTTTCCAAATTTCTATTCCTTTCTAGGCGGCTTCGAGATAAATTTCAGGTTAAGAGGTAAAGCTTCAGAAAACAAGAGATATCCAATTTGATTGGTTCGATATTCGTTCCGGTGAAAATTGAGACTCCATGTTAATCACCTCCAGATGTCCACGGTTCGGCTAGATAACTTAAATGTCGTAAAAGTCGATGTCAGATTTGCGATAGTTAAACACAGGAAAGTTTAGGCTAATTAAAACAGGCCACGGAGATTTATTTGTTATAGCCCAGGTGATTTAACAACGGGTTTTTGCCACAAAAAATGTCCAATGCAAAATTAGAGCTGTTTCCTTAGTAACGAGTGCTGTAAAGTTACAAATTTAACAACCCTGCAAGCAATTTGCTTTTTACTGAATAAAGTGAAAGCAACACAGCACGCTAAAGCTCCCTAACAGGAAACAATTGTTTTCATATCATTTTCCAGTTAATACAACAATGGTTAGCTTATTTTAATTTTTTTTTTCTGAGGTTTGCTTTAGATTCTCGGGTTTTGTAATTCTAAATTGCTTATCGAAACTGTCAAAATGTCTAAGTAACGCAAACAATATTTCTTTCTAATTCCGCATAAACAGCCGTCTCAAGACTTAGGTGATTAACACTGAACTTCTTGACTCAACTAAAGTTTGTTTTTGCGGCTTTTAAAGGCAATTATTCGAAAAGATTTAAGTGCGAATTTTGGCAGTTTTAATAACAACCATCTATCCACCGCGGGGTGTCGTAAAACGCGAAGAGACACGAAATTAATTACTATGCAAAAAGAGTTTGGGAAAAGAAAGCACACAATTTCCTGATTGATCGGACACAGCTTTTGTAAAAACCAGCATGGTAACGTGACAGGTGACAGTATGTTTTGTCGCTGGCTGAGGAGCAAGAATCGTTCATTAGTACCAAATGTTAATTTGCATCTCAAAATGTGGTTTTAACAGGGTAATATCACCAGATAAATCTCCGACATCATCTTCACTCAACGACTTAACGTCACCTTCATCGGCTTGATGGTACTCCTCAATTTTAAGCCACGATTCATTTTGATCGCATATTACAAAATTGAAGGTAATAAAAAAAAATTGCTTATCGACAATAGGAAAAATTCCAGGATCTGTTGCTTCCAAGCAGCTCTCTTAACATGATTTGAATCTCATTATTTAGCGTCAACGCTAACACATTTTTACATCACGAATTACACGAACATATCACAAATATTTGAAGCACGTTTCCGAGATCTCGCAAATATATTTTCGTCCAAAATCGAAAGGCCTTAACCGCGCCCTACTCTCAAGAGCGGTACGAGTTTAAAATAAGTTTTGTTACAGAATGTACTCCTAAATAAACAAAGTCAAACCAACGTTTTTCTAATCAATACAAAAATTATCGAAATTGTGAAGCGCACGGAAGCCAACCTCACCTTTGCAGCTTTGGAAGAGTGAGGCTCCTCTAGAATTGGCCATATTTTCGGCTGGTATTTAGTCCACCAGGTGAAACGACCACAGTCTCGTGCCGGTGTTGTGTCCTCTAATCGGTCACTCTCTAGATCTGTGTCCTGATCTTGGTCACCCTCGTGCACATTAAAACTTTTTAAATTCTGCTCAGCGTCACGGTGTTGGCTATAGGACGTCCAGCAACAGTGCTCCATTTCCTTTTCATCAATGCCCCAATACGCAAGCTCCTCCTCAAAGAGCGGGCCGCACACATCATGAGGACAATGTAGTTTGCCCGTGCGATAGTAATTCAAAACCTGCTCAAAGATTCCGGGATGACGGTCAAAGAACAACTCGATTTTCTCCGAGTCGTAGTCGATGGCTTTTGTGACGTTTTCCACAACCCAGTACAAGCGTGTATCCGGGTAATTCCGCACAGTGCTTAAATACGTTTCATGCTTTCGTCCACCGACGTTTAAAATGATCCTTCGCTGGGTTGTATCAACCACTCGCGGAATTATCTCAAATCGTTGTCTCGTTTTCATTGATGTTGTCTACTTCTCACCTAAAACATACTGTTAATACAGAACGCGTATTTAGTACATACACTCTCAACGGTGTTCTTGGGTTATTATAATAACAACAAAAACATTGTGGTCACACAAGAGACTCGTTTCCCTTGTTTTCTTAAAAAATATATTAAAATAGAAAATTGCATTAGACCTATTCGATATTTATGCAGAGTAAAGCCAACCAGATGGTTTTATTTGCTGGCGAGAAATTCTCCATTTTTATTGGTTAACTTGACTCTTGAAATAAAAGTTGTGCAAACGGTTCCATTTTGCATTCATTATAATATTTAGGTAAAAAATTTCAGCTCTGTTTTAATTTCTTGAAAGTGCGAATATTGAATCCAATCGCCTCCCTCTGCGACAGTGTGCAAAATTCGGAATAATTAGAATTCAGGTTTTTTCTCAAATTCCATCGTGACTGGATCTAAAAGCTCATAAATTAAAAAAAAGGAACGGTTTTGATAGGTGATAGTTGTTAACAAGCTGATGATGCACTGCACTGTAAGGTTCATCTATGAATAAATAAAAACCTTTTTAGTTTAACGCCTTCCTTCCTCCATGTAGATTATTGACAGAGGCGAGGATTAATGAAAAATGCATTTCATAGTCAGATTGTCAGTAGGCATAGCAAAGCGACTACAATGTACATGTACTGCATTGATTAGATGGAAATGTCATATTTTATTTACATCTATATTGTTTTCACCTGAAAACGCCAAAAAATATATTTCAAAGCTTACATGTACTACGGAAGTTAATACCGAGAAATAATTGACAGAACACGGGTTCTGCTCCACCTTAGATTTTTAAAGCGTTTTGATTGCATCTCAAAAAGGGAAAATTAGAACATTTTAAACTAATTTTGTAATAAAAATTATCAGAAATTACAGGGAAACGTATTTGACAAATCTTTAACAGAGGTCTTCGTTCAAGTCAACTCGCAAACTGAGAATTTACAATGAGATATTGTGTTTTAAATGTAAATAAAACTCGTATCTGACCTGCTGCTGGTGGTTTAACTGAGTGTTTTCGTTCGCGTCTTCAGCTCGCAGACTCAAATTCCGTGGAATCCTCATTTTGTTCCGATTTTTTCAGGCCCACCTATTCCTGCATTATATTTTGTCTTTAATTTAATCGGCTTATTTATTTATATTAATTAAATTCAATCATCCGCAGTTTGGTAATCATAGTTTAGGCTAGGGTGCAATGTTTTCACGGTAGAGCATGTATGCACACAGTGAAGATGACTATGCGAAAATCACGAACGAGATCCTGCAAGTTACGGCAGCAGAGTACTGCGCGTTATAAGCACCAATCTACAACCGATTCCGATTGCCACTTCAGAACTGACAAATTCATATCAAAAGTGGGGAATAAAATTGGCTCGCACTAATTCGTTTCAGCGAGAAAATAGAGATGCGTCTGAAAGCCCTTGAAAAAGTGCATCTGCCGGTCAAAATCTGTTGATGTTGAAACATGTCAAAAAGCTAAGGCATAATTCGTCTTGAGGTCGATGTTTGCGGCAACGTTGTTCATGTGTTCAGAAATTATCGTTCTCACTTAATAAATCGTAAATTAAAATAGAGCAATTAAATTTGTTAGTTGAATTTGAAGCCAGCCGCTTACGAAGGCAAGCAGCATGATGTTAGCCAATATTATTTGGGGATCTACGTTTTCAAAGATGTTTGAGCAGCACTAAATATCTTGTTTACCTTTTTTTCGCCCCTGTATTGCTCGAGTTGAACCATTTACTATGGTGTTGAACAATTTTTGTGCAAATGTTGTTTCCGTGTGTGAGCCCGCGATTGTCTCCAGGAAGTTGGTAGAGAACACAACATATCCGCATTCAGCAGTTGAGGACAGTGGACGTGAGTCATTTTCAAAGTACACGGGTTACTTCAATGAAAATAAACCAGCCCCTGTTTTCCTTTTTTTTCCAAATCATTTCTAAAAGGATGTATTTGAGGTGAAAAATGCGCTGTTTGTTTGAGACCCCGCTGTCCAATAGTGTATCATAGTCTATTTACATCCTGTTAAATATTAAAGTAGGAAAAAATGAGGAAGTTCATACATAAATTTGTTAAAAACCAGAGAGCATAGCCGCTCTGTTGCTACAACAACCAAAAGTTTAATCTGGCAAGATGGCCTTTCGACAGAGAAACTACGTCTATTTTAGAAATTAAAATTTAAAGAAATTATGTAACAAGGGATTTTCAGAAAGTACGCTGAATTCCACAATTTGCATGTTTTTCAGTCTTTTCAAAATGGCGTGGAAAAGTGTACCAACCGCAAACTCTAGTTTGCCATTTCTGTTTACGACGAGAAGTTACAATGAGGTAGTATGAGTACCTTCTGTATTCTTTCAAAAGTAACTATTAAAAAGTTCAACGAAGAGAATTAAAAAATACGTTGAATGAAGCGCATCTCGAAGAAGATCATAATTTATGCTATAATTTTAACATTAGTGTGGAGCCATCGTGAGAGCGACTGATAGCTTATCTTTCGAAGCTGGGATATCGTTGGCATAAGTTTGGGTGTCATAAGGGTTGTGGGGGGGGGGGGAGAGCTACTTTGGTCATTGTTCAAATATGAAACCTTTTTAAGTCTACACTCTCTTATTTTTCATGCTGTCAAATTGTTACTATATTTCTAATACCCTACATTTTCATGAATAGTGTGTAATAACATCTACTAAGGTAGTAACATATTCCTAAAAAAGGTGAAAAAAAAAATAGTCCATATAGTTAAACATGCATCATTGAAAAACACTTTTTAAAGCAGCAATCCTCCCCCCGCTCCCCTCCTAAGACAGGACACCAAAACTGAAAAGTCACAAAAATGTCTTATGTAGAAACCTAAAATAATTATTAAGTTTTAGTCTGATGACAAGTAAGCAATCTCCTTTCTTAAGCAACAACATATGCTCGATATTTTGAATATTTTTTTTCTTGGCCAAATTATTCCATGTGAATTCTTTAAAAGGTCACCAGATGGGCAGGATAGGCCATCTGCTAAAGATATAGAGTCTGCATTAATGTAAGTTGGACTTCTTATTACGTAGGTTGTAATTAAATTTTTTCTCCATTCTACATTGTCAGTGAATATGTTGACGATACACATTTTAAGACACAATTTGGCCAGTTAAAAATAGTTCTAGATATATATAGAAAGAAAACGCAAGATTATAAATTCGTCTTTTTGCAACGAACTCAGAAGTGTCATGTTGCATTGATAAGCAGAAAAATACAAAAGTATCACGTTTTGCATTTTGGTGATGTCAAGGATAAGATATCACTGAAATTAAAATGATGTAGACATGCAATACCACAGACTTTCCATTCCCTGTTTGTGTCTTGCAGGTGTCGAGATATCATAATTTCTTAGTAAGGCTACGAGGAAGTCCAAAATCCTGTACTAAAGGTTCAGACCATAGCGATGATTTAATTATGTCTCTTGTAGTCTGACTGAGCGCTTTCAGCATAGTATTGCAGGCGATCACCTTTCAATTAAAGAATCTTTGATCAAATTCGCTTGAAATTTAGCTTTTTGCCATAACGTTTAAAGATACTAACAACATACTACAGATACTACAAATACTAACAGAAAATGTTTAAACTGAAAGACTTACAGCAGAACCTGACGTCCTCGACTTTCTGAGGTCTAGGAGATTACGAGATACCTATTTCTAATTTAGTGTAACCAAATATATATATTTTAATTTATTTTTTAGTTTGCGAGGATTAAGTATCATGTTGCATTCGTGCGCAGGAAAAACAAAAGCATCATGTTTTACATGTTGTGGGTGTCAAGGATAAGATATTCGTCGCCTCACTGAAATTAAAATGAGTTAAACATGTAAAGCAATACCACAGACTTTCCATTCTCTGTTTCGTGCAGGTTGTCGAGATATTAAAATCTCTTTGTAAAGGTGAGAGGAAGTCTAAAATTTCCAACAGGAAATGCTATTACCATTTGCTTTTATTTATTATAGCTTGCACCAGGTTTTCGGCCAGTACGATAGAGCTTTACAAAAAGACATTGAGTGCTTAGCTTATTGATGCGATAACCTTGCATGTCTACCAAGCTGCCTCCACTAAATCGTCTTTTATGTTGACTACGGACCCATTTTCTTATTGAAAAATTGAAATACCACAAACACTTAAAGCAACTAATGAAGGATGTGACATTAAAAACCGCCATCTCGATAAGTAATAAAACGGCATTGTGTTTCGACCGGAACTGAAAACTACTCACCTGCCCACTTATTATACGATAGATAAAAAAGTCGAAATCAATTCGCCCTTTTTCTTCGTTTCATACATTTGTTTTCGTCAAATTAAAATACAATAACCTTGGAGGACACCACAAAACCGCTGCTGACTGCTTGTCTTGCCTCATTGCGCGGAAAGACGCTTATACTCGATTTTCTTTTTGACAAGCCGCTATTTTAAAAAAGTAAAATTGCATTTTTTCCCCTCACCATCGCAGTTTATAAAACCTAACCCTAAGATTGACTTGAAAAAGGTATATCTTGTGTGATTAGTGGAATAATTTGGGTGATTTGTAAAATAGAGGCGAAGCATGCTTAGACGTATTCAATCACATGTAACCCATTTTGCATAAAGCTTTGACAAGATAAAGTCTACACAGTTCTTCCGGAACTCGATTCAATGGCAAATGTACCTTTGTAAATACATTGTTTACATTGAAGGTAACCCGAAAAAATTAAAGTTACAATCTGTAGTTTGATCCCTTAGCAAGCCAAAGCATGAGGTGTTGACTTTTTGCGTAATCGCCTCTACTAGAGTTGAGACCGTGGCGATATGATTTACGTGTATGTATCGAAGTCTGAAGGAAAGCTTGCCGCATATTGCTGTATGCGATCACCTTCCAATATGACGAATCTTGGATCGAAATCGCTTGAAGTTATACGTTTTTGCATTATATAGAGTAAATAACACTGGAGACAGACTGCAGATATTACTAATACTAAAGGAAAATTTCTGAAATGGAAGACTTTCAGTAGAACTGACTAAAATCCAAGTTCTAAGGTCTACGAGATATTTGTTTCCCATCCTTGAATATATATAGTGCTACTAAGTAATCTGCTCGTTAACAATATTTCCCTTTTAGATACTTTTTTTTTTACCTTTTTTGACTACCTGTCGATGAGATAAATGGCATTTGACTAACATTTGATCACCAGTTCCTCTTTCTGTCGCAATCTGCATACATCTCAACTTGAAATGAATTGCTCTGATAGTGGAAGATTATAAACTACAAGCCTATGTAACCAGCTACAGGGCACAGACAAAACAACATTATTATTATTATTATTATCAGTATTTTTCCTGTGAGGCGCAGAGTAAACGAATTTTCGACCTGATTATCACCGATTGACAATGTCATTCTGGGAAGTCAAAAAAATTTAATATTATTTATTGTTACTTTCCATTGGTACGCGCGAAGTCATGATGAACAGAATCATGAACTGTGATTGGTGGATCAAGAGGTCCAGACTTATCTCAGTTTTCACCCAGACCGCTCCAGTGATGGCCATTTGATTATTTTCATTTAAGTGAACCTCGAGTTAATCACGCTTCACTTGACCAACAACAACAACAGCAAGTGACAACAGAAGTTGGTCAATATAACATTATCTCGGCCTTACGTGTTCGATTTTGAAGCTTAGAGTTTTTGTGATCACGTTCTTATGTTTTGCTAATTTTTGGATTAATATTCCCACATCTGTTTACCGCAAGCTGGGTCAGTAACAATTGTAGATACTAACCTAGGAGCTAGAGATAAATCTTTCAAATTTCTCTTAGGAAATCTTTTCAAGATGCTCTAAATAGCGAGCACTCCCAATTAATGATTAAATCTTTACAGTTTCATGGCGTCACTTCATCTCTAAGTTTTGTCCGTCGTTCGCAGTAAATTTTAAATCACATGCACAACCCGACAGGTATTGGCAGTAATTAACTCTTGTTATTCAAACATTGAGTGCTTAATTGTATCATGACAAAATGTTTTATGTTATTGTCTAAAAATAATTTGGTGGTTTGATCTCACTTCAGAGAGCTCTTGACTACGCATGTCCTTTCGTTCGAAAAACTGAAATTGATTAAGATGGTTTACGCAATGCACGGATAGACTATCCAGTTTTACCTAACTTGGGATAATTTCGCCCAAGTTAGATTTGATAATTGCTATTTATTGAATATCTGGGAAATCGTTTAGAATGAAAAAGCAGCTGGAGATGTGTAAATTCCCTTTTTGTTTAATCATGCACAATCTTTGGTAGTCTTGGTAACATTGCAGGAAAAAACTTCGATGATTGAGTAATTTGCTATTGAATAGGAAACTTTCCTGGTTTGTTGACAGCTGAAAAATGGCACATATTTTTATTAGGTTTACAATTTTTGGCAAACTGAAATAGTTAGCCACGAAATTTGTGTTCCATGTACGTATTAAATGGTTCACTGCATAATAATGCGACAATAAGTTTGTTATTGACTCTCCCGCTGTAATATTTAATTCGAGCAGTGATTTACAAAACAGAAATGGATTGTCCAAGGTTCTGCCAGTGACTGAAATCATCAAGTGTGAATATATATACGGTTTGATATTTGATGGAATATTTACTAGGGCATATTTACTCATGTGCTTGTATCTACCCGTTTGGCAAACAGTGAGATTTCGAAATTGTATACCAAGCGTTTGATTTTATAACGGAAATTAACTGCGAAGACGAAGGTTAAGCTCCGTATCTTCATGTAAACAAAGCTGGATCACGGTTTGATTTTTTTCTTCCTTCGAATCTAAAAAAATAAAATGCCAAGGCAGGCATCAAAATTCATTTCTAAACGTTCACGGAAATAATTTGTAGTTGAAAAGACAGTCTTAACTTTCTTTATTAAAGCTTTACCCAAATGTGACATTGAATTTAGTAATACTTGCTACCAGGTATTCATAATTGCTTAAGACTAAACATTGATAATTATTTTCCTACACGGAAATTAAGTGAAATGCATGGTTTGGCTCGCCTGATAGTCTTTCTTCAATCTGTTTGAATCTTCTTAAAAGAAAACGTAACAAATTTTTGTCTTTTGTTAAATGGCTTTTGGTTAAAGTACCTGTCGAAATTAAAAGAATTTACAAAGGTCTTCTAGCATCATAACAAACTACGAAGGAATTACGAAGTTCGACCACTTAATGCAATAGTTATCTTGCAGAAGTGTAAAAAACGTCTACCGGCTCAATGCAAATCAAATTTGGTGAGTATTTTTTGGTTACGAAGAAGTACATTCACAACCACAACAAATATCTCTTACCTGGTCTTAGAACAGTGTTTCGGTTCCTAAGCTGTCAGTAAACGTCCAGCAGATTGTTATCCATCACAACGCTACAACAGAAGCTTTAGATGAATATGTAAATAGTTTACAGGATTCGCGGTTTTAGCAACTTAACACGAGTTACGTTTGTATTGGCCCAACGATTGTCGACAAGAACTCTACTGCTCTTCAAAGGCGTCTATCGTTTGTGTTTCAATTTTGCTCCAAGGTTTTAACATCTGGTTATTTTGTTTTTCAGTGGGTAAAATTTGACTGCGTATCTGCAAATTTAGTTTGATATACTGGTTTTTTGTTGTTGTTGTTGTTTCAATATGTGGTTAGCTTTCCAAACCGAAAATTTTTATCTGAATGGAAAGGTGCCGAGAAACCATGAATAAATTTATGTTCCATTAGTTTATTTGCAAGACAATTAGCTTCTGTAGAAGGTAATCATTGTTTCAATCAACAGTGAACACCAGTTGTTTTGTTTAGTAATTGTTACAGAAGATTCTGGTAACCAATAATTTCCTACCCGATATATCATTTCTTACCTGCTTTAGTTCAATTGAATGTCCAAGAGCACGCTTATGAGAACACAATTATTCAGATGGTTTAAATTTCGCTGTTTCCACATTATTACAAAACGGGGAGAGTTACATTAAAGCTCTTAACGAGACCGATTTGTGTCTCTGGTGGTTTTTTAACATTGATAAGTATTACGCACTTGTTAAGATGGCATGAGAGATATTATTTTCATCAACTGAACGTCATTCACAAGACACTAGAAAAAACATGTACTTCGCCAGCTTTACTCGACGTTTGCTTTTGCATTTAAAATGATTCTTGCGCAAGGCCTTGAATATAAAAATGTTTTTGATTTACATGAAAACGAACTTGTGAATTAATCCCATTATCATATGAAAAGTGTTAAATCATGAAGACGCGTTTGAAGTTACGCCTTGGGCGCCTGCCATTCGATGAAAAATTCCTGTTTGGATTTCCGGAAGTTTCCAGTGACGTATGGAACAACATTTTTTTCGGAATTTCCGGTAAAGGAGACAACTTAGTGCGAATTTTGGTTCCATTTGACTTCATTTCGGTTGAATGGTTCGATTTTCGGAAATTCAACAATTATCGGAATTTTTGATTGAATGGAAAGCGCCCCTACTGTCCACACTAACTCGGAGATATCGTCCATCGAAAACAGAGCTTTTCGAAAACGCTCTTTAAACGGAAGGAATTTGAAAACGCCGGCATTGCGTTTTAGCGAGTTGGGAAGTATTATTTAAGACAGTGCTTTTCCGGCAAAAATGATGATTTCAAAGTAATCAAGTGGTTAACGCGAACCCTCAAGGGTAAAGTCAAGTGATTCTGCCTCCGGTGATAGTTGTGTTTTCAAATTTCTTCGGCGTAGTGCGGAGGGAAAACATTTGTTACGTTTTTAGAGTGATAACGCCATTTTCAAATGTATCCGGGGTGGTAAGGACGGATAACGCGCGTGAAACACTCAGGTTGGGGTTACTCTCCCCGAAAAAAACCATCAAAGAGAGCGTTTGTGAGTTACCGTTGACAATCCTGTTCCTTGCATCAATTATCCATTCATCAAAAACATTTCAGTATCACCATATCTGAAGTCTTAGTGAAGTGACAAGGGGGGACAACAAAAGAACTTGCTCTCTGCGAGTGATCTTTGCATGACAGTTAACGAGCTTTGAAAGTTCGCATATAAAAAGCAGAACACTCGGGAAATAATTCCGTTAAACTGGCTTTTCAACTTGAAAGCTCACTCACAAAGTGTAACAAATTTCCATACTGATCTCTACTGCCCACTCAGCGCGACCAATAAATTGCAAAGCGCTGAGCTACAAACGTAACACGTCAAATTAAACGAAAAACGATCGATAAACCAAACAGGTCATTTTCCTCATTTCGGGGGAAAATCACGTGGCCTTGAATCTTGGACAACTTTTGAATTACGTGAATATTGGTGAATTTGTACTGAGACGAAGTCACGGTAAATATCCATCAATTTTCACTTCGCCTGACCTGAATAATTATTTTAGAGGTGAATATCAAGAACAACTACTAAATAACGGACTGAAACAAAGAGCCACAGAGGCAATTGTTGGCTTGCTTACACGTATGTAGCCGTAGTTTTTGTAATTGGCTTACATGTCCATTGATTGTGAATCAATTTACACATCGAGTTAGTCAGTAAGACAAACAAGCAAAACAATACGAAAAATAAACTCATCCGTACCTTTGTAATATCGTTGTTGACTTCATTCGCAGTTATACTCATCGTCTTAAAATAAGTAGCTCCAGTTTGATGAATAATTATATAGCTGCATCAAAATCCAATATTGCCAACGGATCTATTTTGTATTTATTTTTGCCAACTGTCCAAATTTATAATAAATTGGATAGTTTTTGCTCGAACGTTTAGTTTAGCTTTGAACAAACTGTCCAATTTGAGAAAAATCTGGATACTTTGCGTCAACCAATCAAATGTCAAGATAAATAAAAGAACAGCGTATTGGCCCATCACTGCCAAACGTCAGCGAGCGAGTTTTATTATGTTTTGATAATGGCGGAATTTCCTGACTTTTCTCTCCATCTTTTTGACGTCTCAAACAAAGTGCGATTGAACGTCATCTAAAGGACAAAGTGCGAGTGAACGTCATCTAAAGGACAAATACTATCCACTGAGTATCCACTGAGAGTTCCATAACTCACAAGAAGTCCTCAACGCGAAGGCACTTTCTCTGCACCAGCAAGGAAAGGGTAAGAGACCGAACAAAACACAGCCACTAACACCAGACGAGGAATCTGCCCTGTGGGAGAAAGGTCAGCTGGGGGATTTCAATGGAAAGGTACTGACCAATGTGAACTTTAAAGACTTGACTGAACAACTTGGCTTACGCGGTTGCCAGGAACACTACGACGCGTACGTGGAGGACCTTGTGATAAGACAACAAGAAGATGGCACTGAAGTCGTAGAGTTCTGCGAAGGTCCAACCAAACCACGAAGCGGTGGTCTGTCAATCAGGTGAAGAACTACACCACAGGTTATGTACAGCACCGACGGCGGAAAAACCGATCCAATGCGGCTCTTCAAGTTTTGGTTGTCTAAGCGACCAGAGGGAATGAAGGACACAGGGCCTCTCTATCTGAGCATCATAAATCGTCCTCAGTCACCAGATGTCTGGTCCACCAAAATTCGAATGGGACAAAACACCATCGGCAATATCATGAAATCCATGGCCTCCTGTCTCAAGACAAATAAGAAGTTGACGAACCACAGCATGAGGAAAACATTGGTGTCAAAACTGAA
>Ga0126338_10002055_pt1:0-10000 | contig 13592 bp, 6 predicted proteins | sample OrbCmetagenome_2_FD_92529 | JGI IMG/M metagenome (GOLD analysis project Ga0126338, IMG submission 92529) | Coral microbial communities from Petempiche,Puerto Morelos, Mexico - Orbicella C C metagenome | ecosystem: Host-associated > Invertebrates > Cnidaria > Coral | place...
CTTCATGCAACAGGTGAGGTTTCAACTTGTCTGATCGAAAGCTTGACGTTGTCTTGCGCGCCAAAATAATGCAAACGCAAGCTTACGTCACAACGTAGTTGAAGAAATTCATTTCCAGATCCCCTCTTTGAGTGAGTAAACTTTCCACTTTGTTTTGTACATCAGGCAAAAAAAACAAGGAATACAAACACAGGGCAATGTTTTCCTATTACGTTGGAGACCACATGCAAAAATTTGGGCGCTTTTGAACAAAAAAATCATTTTTCACCCGAAAAAGTCACTTACGTCAGTCTTGCACTAAGCCATTCAATTATCAGAATATGAGTTGTTTTACACTTAGTCAGACAAAGCTTCAACAAGCAATTAATATTTTGTGGTTATAAAGTATTAGAAAGTTGGTGTCATTCTGATCTCAAGAAGGTTTTTTGATCTTTGTCAATCTCTCTCAACAGCATTTGACCATAATCCCACCATATCATTGGAAGTTTCTCTTTGTCTGAATATTTTAGTTGATTTGAAAGTCCTATCAACCAAGTGCCTGAGAAAGTAAGTCCTTCCACTGTTTGTTTTTGAACACAGTTTGCAGTCTTGTTAATTAACATGTGCATTGTCAAGCAAGAGAAAATGGTTAAGGTGCCACTTAGTAAGAGATTGTTCCCTGTGTAATGTCAGATTCCTTGAGGATTGTGCTGTCCGTCTGATGGATGTGAATAGAGAAGTCTGCAAGAACTACCAACAGCTCATCAATGCTTTACCAACAGATATTTTAACAAGGTTAGTAACATTCTTAGTGGTAAAGGCAGCCTGTGGTAGTTGCGATAGCATTATTACTTTATAGCATCATTTTTGCCGCACCTATAATTAAAGGCGCCAAAATATGAGATACAAAAACCCTCAACTTGTCACACAGCATGAGCAAATTTGTTGCTCAAATTAGACTGAGGCTTTACTTTTCACAACAACTTTCTTCAACCCGCAACAAATGTTTTTGTTGCACGACAAGTTGATCATGTGAGGTGAAAAATGCAAAACATCAACCCAAAACTTGCAATGAAACAATTTTGCTCAACAAGTTGAGGGTTTTTGTATCTCGCATTTCACCGCCTTAAGATTTGTTAATGTTTTGGTGCTTGTGAATCACAGTTCCATAAGCCAGATCCTGTTTGAATCAAGAACTGGTCAAGCCAGAGGCAGTGTAGATGTTGGCAAACCCTTGGTCACCAGTTGCAGTGATGTGTGGTTGGCTCGTAAAGGTCACACAGTCAAGCCACCATCTGGCTCTTTCCATTCTCATGATTTTCAAATCGTGATGGGATTTATTCTGTCAGGTGTATTACCCAGGTGAGTATCACTAGGTGTGCATCCCTTTTCCTTTGATAATACCACTGTTACTTGATTCTCCCTGTTTTTATCCAAGCTGCCAGACTCAGACATTGAACTATTAATTTTTTTCAAATTTGAGCTTTCAAAGGTGAACTAATCCCCTTAGCAATTCATGAAGCTGAGGTTTCAAGGATAAGCCCCAAAGTCACAAAGATCTGGCAAAGGGCTAATGCCTGAAACATCAGTTTCACAAACTCTCTATGGCATTTAATCTACCTTTATTAGGCTTCTAGTTGGTTCCCAACTTAGAGTTACTTGTTCCCTGAAGCAGCACTTTAGTTTCTTTACTAACTAATAACTTTGACAAACTGAGCACTTTTTAGCCTTGGTGCTATCACGGTATTGAATCTCATTTGTTGTCATAAATATGAATTTATGCTTGATTTAATCTGAGTATGATACCAAGATGTTTGCGATTGAATCGGTGTCTTCTTACAGCAAAGAGCCAAATGTCGACTGGTTGTTGAGGCTATTCCACAGCTGCAACAGAGTTCAGAAGTATGCAGAAACAGAGATGGTTCAGGTATGTCTTACACAAAGAAAGATTCACACGGGGAATGAAACAATTTACTGGTACATTTGTTTTACAATTTTCTTGCATGTTCTGTTTTCAACCTTTTCTATTGGTAGACATTAGTTCTGATGATGGTTTGTCCTCCAGTTTAACAGGTGTGAATCACTGCTTTGGTTTTGGGCCACGTGGGAAGCTGCTCAGTTCTGCATTTTATCGCGTCTGCGTACTCCACTTGGTAGAGCTCAGGAAACTTTTCAGGCAATAGAAGGTAAAAATTGCTGTCTTCATACAATATACATTGCTATTTAATAATTGAAAGGCAATTGATCATTGTTTTGGGGGTCTGCTATTGGTTTGTTTAGCAATATTCTCCTGAATTCCTTTTTTAGCGTTAATGCTCAGTTCTGGCCATCATGTATGTCATTCTCTTCAGTTCAGGGCAACCTGATTTTGTTAACCTACATCCTCCTTTTCCAGGTGTTCCTTAACCTGCCACCCCCCCTCTCTCTCACTGAGACAAACATTTCTTGACTCTGTTTTATGACAGTGAATTCAAGTCTTAAAATGTAGGTCTTGTTGTAGGTCTTGTTATATGTGATCCTTAGGAATGAGGTTGATATGTAACTTGTCATACTTGGTATTCCTGAGTAAAGTGAAAGAGACAAACCAGAAACAATCTCAGTTTCAAAGTTGGTTTTCTTTTCAGGTGCTTTGCAGAAGTTTGTGATGGATGCAAATGGTGAGGAAGAAAAAAGCAAACCTAAGCATGAAGAGCCAGGAGCCAAGGAGGATGAGGGAAATGAAACAGGTATAATAAATTTAAAATTCATTTTTCATCTTATGTATAAATTTTTCTTTCATATTTTTTCTGCAATTAGTCTCATATCTTTAGAGGACTTGCTTCCTTACGCAGCACTGTCAGTTCGGGCTGTAACCCCCAAACACCTTCTATGGCTGAGCATGTTTGATGGACCCTTGATTTACTAGTGAACGTGCCTATAGTTGATACAATTCACTCAAAAGTGCAATCACATTGTCCTGGACAAGTAGGTTTTTCTTCTTGGCAAGTAACTTTTTATCCTCACTTGCCCAGTGGACAAGGGATAAGGTAAGTCGTCTGTGGAATAAATCATTAAAAGAGCAAACTAGGACTTGCCCAGGGCAAGCAAAATTTGAGAGCTACTTGTCCCAAGGGCAAGCTAGACTTCAAGTTTTTTTGAGCCCTTAAGTTTGTTATTGATGCATGTGTCAAAATCAAGGCTACCGGTGGATCAAAACTATAAAACAGCTCTGTTATACCAAATGCACTGCAGACAACCTTACATGTAGCTTGTAAACCATAGCATTATCTTGGGGGAAAACTACATTATTTTGTCTTTGTTAATTTAGTAGCTGCTGAATCCAAACCTTATGTCAACCACCTCCAGTCTGTATTGCTGCTACAGTTCATAGAGAACCTTGAAAAGCTTATGTACAATGGCTATGAAGGATGTGTAGTGGGTCTACCCTCGCCACCCAAGGTACAGTTGAAGGGCTATCCCTTCACTATTTTAGATGTTTTTAAAGGAGCTACATCACGGTTTGTAGCCTTAATTTTTCAAGGTTGTCGTTTGTAATCCATGTTAATCTTTTCCACCCTTAACCATCCTTGTTCCTTTAGGGTTTATGAATACATCTTTGATGTTTTTCTATCTTAGTATATTACTACATGTACTTCAAGGTTTACTTCAAATGAAGGGTAATTTTGTATAGTCATGGACAAAATAACTCAAAATACCATGACTGAATCCTTTAAATTTACAATTTTTCTTACAGTTACATAAATAATTGTTTGGTGCATTGTTATTGTTTATGAAATTATCATCACAAGGATCTTCTTCACAAAATTGAATTTTGTATGGGTGGATTTTATCTTACATCTGTGATAGAGATTTTTGAAGGTTGCTGAAATATCATTTAATATTATTTCTTCAACATAATACATCAATGTATCAATGAAATCCTATTGAATGGAAGATACCCTGTACGATTTCAATAAGGGTTCAGTTGCAAGGTTTGAGGTCTCATGATATTAATTAAGTCTGTATAAACATTTCAGTCTGTACGGGTATTTTTCCGGACAAATCGGAGCACATGTATTGAGTGGCTTACTAGAGTGCGTAAACCAGTGATGAGTGTGGGTTTGGTGTGTGGCTGTCCTGCAGCAACTGTCTGGCATGGATTTCAAATGTTGCAGGAAATGAAGACTGCAGGAAATACTCAGGTATATAGTGTTATTTTGTCTTATATATGTAAGTAATAGTAACTGGACCAAGCGGAGTATAATTCAGGGAGTAATCACACAAGTAATTTCAAAATCAGACGAGCGCAAAGCACAAGCCCGATTTGAAAATACAAGCATGATTACTCCCTGAATTCTACGACATGAGGTTCAGTTACTAATTAATCGTCTCTATAACAAATTTCGGAATTAAAAATGTCATCTGGGAAGTTCTTTTGAGCAAAAACGTCTGTAGCGCTTTTCATAAGTTTTGAAAATTATAGGAAACATTGTGAAGGAAGCCATTAAAGCACACATAATTCATGTGTGAATCATATTGGTATCCAATTACAAAAAGTTCAAATTGGATACCTGTAATTTGACACCCATGCGATTGCGCACCGATTGCGTGACAAATAGGCGCGCAGAGATCCAATCATGATCAAGAATTTTGTTACAGATATGATTATAATGGTAATGGGACTGAGTGGAGTCCAATTCAGTCTATATTCATACAAGCAATTAATAAAATCAGACAATCGCAAAGTGTGACTCAGGTTTGTTTGATCACAAGTAAATGCCTCAGATACTTGTAGTCATGTAGGTGGCAATAGACATTAACAAACTTGTCTACTGGGCCAGGTTTCTCAAATAGGGGATAGCACCACCCACCAGGGTCTGGTTGTTCAAAGTAGCCTTTTAGCCAGATATGTATCTACATAATGCACATGATGCCTCACTTTTGAAAGAAAGTTGTTTTATTTTTCACATGTTGCTTTATAAATTGTTTGTTTGAGCAGACCCTATAGTACATTTTGGATGCCCACTTTTCCAATCCTGGATAACGCTTTCTGCTAACTAATTCACTATCCAGTGAATAATTCCTGATAAAACACAAACTGTGCTATTCATTGGGTACTGATTTATTGGTAGATGATATTATCTACCTTTCAAGACTAAAAGTGTTAAACAGTTCTTGTAATAAACGAGTGTTTGAATTTGTTTGATGTTGTTGCTGTTTTTCTAACACAGGGCCACCAACCCCAATTCATTAATAAGCATTAGATCATGTCATATTTACGACAAAAAGGCCTGCATTTCTTGAACTAGTGTTTTGCAAAAATATCTGCACTAAAGATGGTCAATACAATGTCATTTCATTTCAGGGTGAAGAGTTTGACAGTGCTGTATTACTGACAGCTCAAGCCTTGTGTGAACTGAGAAGTGCTCATGCTATCACTGGTTTAGTGGCCTGGTGTGAACAGGTCTCTGGTCAAAAGTTCTCTTGGATGAATGGAACAATAATGAAAGCCAAGGGCTGGTAAGTTTAGGCTTGAGAAGTGTTAGGTTGGGAAAACCAAGGGCATCCCCAATTCGTGCACAAATTTAAGAGCCCTTTTTCGTGCCATTTTCATGCAAGGCAAGATTTTCATATGAGAGGAGGTTGGTTAATGAATGGCTCATTCTGTCTATTCAGCTTGATAAATCACCCACATATTTGGTAACGTAGCAATTTCATGTGTGTTATGTAAATGATAAACGTAGTGTCTTAACCTCTAATTTTATGGTGGCTCCAAAACCATCAAGAGATTGTTTAACTTTGCAAAAATTTGTCTCAACATGCTGGTAGCAACTTGGTAAAAAAAAAAAAAAGGATTCAGCAAGCTTGTTTTTGATTTTTGGAGAACTTAAAGCTAAAATTTAAGGGTGTTAAATGGTTTATCCTGTTGCTATTGAAATCCAGAACATCATTAAATGCCTACAAATTGTTCACCAATGATATCCACTTAAAAACAGTGGTAGTATTGATCCATCAAATCGTATGTACTGGAAACTGGTGTCAGACTACCTTAATTAAAGAAAATTCAATTTCTTTTAAGGTATGAGTCCTCAGCAACAGAAAACAAGTCAACTGTGGAAGAGATGTTGACCAAAGAGAAAAGCCACCAAGAGGAAAGAAAGACAGGTGATACACCTCCACCGTGTACTGCTGTGACAACATTCCCTGTCAATGAGGTACAGTTTAAACAGCACTAGGTACTTGTGTGTGAGAGTGATTTAAAATCGGCAACTGTTTATGCATTTCTAAATTTTAAGGAAAGAAAATGTCCTCTTCTATTCATTCCTGAGCCAATTGGCCTCTCAGAGTTTTAGGGCAATTTGGCATGATGTGGATATATCACACAAGGCCATTTTGTTGAGTCCAATCTTCTTCCTGCTTTTCTTTGACTGCATCAAAAAGATGTTGGAAAGCTGTTGATTAATTAATACAAATGTTTGTGTGGGTGGTAGTGATTTGTGTAACTGCTAAAGAAATCACTTTTCGAGGGATCATTATACGGTGATAAACATCAAAAAGAAAATATGATTATTAGCCTAGTGTATAATTAACAGTTATTTCATGAGTGCATGTTGGATATGAGATGACAGCCAACTAGGCATGTAACACTGAGTTGGCTATAATATTGTCTCATATCCAACAAGCATGTGTGAAATAATTGTTTTATTAAAAAACGCCCCCGAAATATAGGAAACTAAAAGTAAAATATAGACAAAAACGCTCCCTAAAAATGTTCGTGTGCTTACCATATTTGTAGAGCATGGCATAATTGCACATATACTATGATGGCTAAGCCAATAAAAACTCTTGTTTATTAATAATAAAGGTTTTAAATATCAAGCTTTTGTTTTAGCAAAGAAAAATGATAAATTCGCAGTTAGAAGCACAGAGGATAACAGGTTTATATCTATTCATGAAAACTCTTATCATCAGATGTTTGACATTGATTTCTCTCTCACAGGTTGCAGACTGTTACATGAAGTTATCATCTTGGAATGAGGTAGCAGACTGGCAGAAGCATGTGAATAACCTGAGAAAACAATGCTCAGACTCAGAAGTACAGCATTCACTAATGGCAAACATTGACATGAATTACGTCAAGTAAGCCTTGCTTCATAACATTTTCTTTACTTTTTGTGTGCTCCTTTGTTTGATTATGAGCTCAAGATTTCTGTGAGGCAATAGTTGCTGAGGCTGAGGGCTGAATCGATATTGTCACCTCACAGAAATTGAGAGTGAATATAATCTAATAATTAGATTTTGGTAAGCAAGAAAATGTTGCTATTTTGTAAACAACCTCTGGGCAATGTATATGTATGGGCTGGCTATTTGAATAGCAGTAGTATTTTTAATTACTAAATCCCAGTAGAGAGAATAAGGACACAATTACAACTGACTGAAAATAACCATTTGATAAGATCTAAATGCTAGTTTCATTTATGAGATGCAACCTTATTTCTCAGAGCTTTGAGCAAATTTGAGGAATGTGACTTCATATCAGTGCGGAACCACCTTCGACTGATCCCTGGAGCAGCACTGAACTCACTGACTGAGAATCTGACCAAGTCTGCTTGGTCCGTGAAGCTGAATCATCCGGACACAACATTTACTCCAGTCTGGGCCCCTTACAATATTGAGCAGACAGCTGAACTATCCTTGATTCAGGCTCAGACGCTGTTCTTTACATCAGGAAATTTGAAAGCTAAGACAAAAGATAACAACACAAAGGATCAGAAGATCATGTGAGTGGTTAAAGTAATACATCAAACGTGAGAGACCGTGTTTGACGGAGGCAGCATGGCTGACTGGTTAGGGCACCGGGCTAGAAATCTGGAGGTCGTGGGTTCAAGTCCTGCTCTGGCCTCTTAGCTGGAGTTTGTTTTTCTCACTAGACCCTAGTTCTACTCCATGGTCATGTTTATAAATGGCCAATTGGTCTGCCTCCCACCAGCTTGGATTTTTAAGCCTATTATGCTTAGTTGATACATTTTTTTTTTTCAGCCTAAGTGACATGCCTGTGAAATAGCTAGGTGTAACTAAGTTCATTGACCACAGTAAAAAACATTTGATTTGACATTTGACCACACTTCTAAACACCAAGAAGAAAATTGAAAATAGGACTCATACCAAAGTATTTTTGGCAAACTTAGAGGTTTTTGGAAATGAGGTCAAACACTGACTTGAGTGTTTAATATATCTTCTCAGTGAAACCTAAAACTAAAAAGAAAACAGAAAAATGAAATCATAAAGAACCTATGCTATCTGAGATCAGATATCCAAACACTGTCACGATCACAATTTCCTTTGTTAAACTTCATGAATGAGTTTGAGAACAACAACAAATCCAGGGTTTTAAGACTTGTCTGAAGCCATTCCAGTCATACATACCTTAGCTCACGAGTCATTTGTTCATCAGTTGCAGTATTGCGACCACATGTTTGACTCTGAACATTTTAAAATCCTTTTTCAATCAATCCCAAAACGTGCTAGGCTCTAAGAAATGCTTGATTCTGCAGAATTGCTAAGCAGCATATTTTATTCCTCATTGACCATGATGTTGTGAGTATTTTTAAATACTTGGCAGTGCTTTTGTTGCTTTGATTTGAAAATTCTAGATTTAAGAAAGGTTTACCATATACAATACTCGTTCCTCCAACTGGACCATGCACAGTTTCAATTCCAAGTCTTGCATTTTGACATTTCCTTACTTTATTTTCTTTACAGTCAAGCCATCAAGGAATGCATCCATCATGCCACATCCCTTTCTGAAGGAGTGCTTAGAGTGGGAACACTGGGTTGGCCATTAGAAGTTTCTGCTTCTCACATGACTCAGCTGCAATTTGCTACTACTGTAGAGAATATCATGGAGACAGAACTTCACCAGGTATAACTGTAGTAATGTAGCTGGTATTTTTTGTCAGAGCTTACCACCTGAAATTTATGTCAAGAGTAAAATGTTATCTGGCCCAATTCTCCCCTTCCCCGCCCCCCTCCCCGGGCAAGGAACTGAAGAAGAAAATGTTGTCTTCGAGAAAAGATAACAATGAGGCCTGGATGCCTCAAAGTACAATAGCTCCTAACCCATTACTGAATTATTTTTTTCTTATTAGGAGGATGTATCTCCATCATTTCTCCAAGGAGATGGAACTTTCACTATAAACCACACTCACCATGACTGTGCTGTCCTGATCAAGGCATTACGGTTTTGTTCAAACCTTCATTATGTCGCCTCCTCAGTGGGAAAACATCAGGATCTTGTGAAGAGTGAACTGGTGTCATTACAGCTGGCAACAGCTAAACTTGCAAGAAAGCATCACAACTTTAGTCTTGCACAGAAGCTTTTAGTGAAACAAGTTTCTTTGCTTGGAAATCCAGTGAAGATTCCACAAGATTCAAACTGCAGTAAGAAACAATTTCTTGAACCATTAATGGAAAGCTTGAATGATGCATCTTTAGCCACAGCAAAACCAGTTGATGTGATGGAAATACAGAGAGAATGTTCAAAGTTAGCTTTGGCGTTAGGGCACAGTTCAGAAGCAGTATATTATCTCTCTGACAGCATTAGTCAGTATTCAAACTTGGGTGATATTGACTCGAACGTTGGTGCTGTAAATTCGAGATCACTGCTCACTCTTGCCAAATGGCTACTTAACGACCGAAAGCTGTTGACTGCAGTCACTAAAATAAACGGAAATGGTCTTGCTGTAGCAGCGAAAATCAGTTCACTGTGTGAGTTGGAGGCAAATTACGTGAGTCTTGGCCATAGCAACCTTATCCCAGCGCAGGATGAATCACCAGAGAACTATTTAAATTCTACTTCTGTTCCAAGTGTGGCCTGTGGTGTGACTGATGCCGAGTCTGTCTGTGGCCAGCTTCTGCACTTGGCTACCATGCAAGCCCCAGATTTGGGCAAGGTCTGGTTCAATTTGGCTGGATGGTGCTATCGATGGGGAAGAAAGACGGTTGAACAGGCTAGGTGTGTATTGAATCGTATCGTTGTTGA
>Ga0126338_10002056_pt1 | contig 13587 bp, 6 predicted proteins | sample OrbCmetagenome_2_FD_92529 | JGI IMG/M metagenome (GOLD analysis project Ga0126338, IMG submission 92529) | Coral microbial communities from Petempiche,Puerto Morelos, Mexico - Orbicella C C metagenome | ecosystem: Host-associated > Invertebrates > Cnidaria > Coral | place: Petempiche,Puerto...
TCACTCCCAGCCTTTCCACTAATGTACCTATGTACACGTCTTCAAGCTTCAAAGGTTTCTTGGCATCAAAAATCTGCACCATTTTCAGGACAAGGTCTGATGATAGCACGTAGCCCACGCCGCCACAAAAGTCAGGATATATGTTTTTATTGTACTCTTCCACGGACACTCCATTCCTTCCTTGCCGAAGAGGTACCACTTTTCGCCTCACGTATCCGAGAAACAGCTTAGTTTTGGGTGTGTCGGGGTTTCCTAGATAGTCCATCAGTCTGTAAGGATTGACAAAAACGTCGTCGTCCGTTTTCATTACAAACTGAAAGTCGCAATATTTTGCCGCCCATTCCAGACCCATTTGCGTCTTCAGTGTTAGATTTTGATAAGTGTCTCTCTGTGCTCCTCGTATTAAGTCATTGCACATTAGGTTCTCAGCTTTTAAATATTCCTCCTGTGTACTGTCTTTCGCTTGACCGATAAGAAACATTGTTTTCCATCTTATGTTCATTGATGGATCGCTTCCCCACGTTTTCCGAATAACGTTCCTTCTACCAATATTGTCCGGAGCTGTAACCACCAAAATCAGAAGGAATAATTTTTGAGTGCATCGCATACGGGATGTTAAATGTGTTCGGTGTGGAAGGGTGCCTTCTGCAACTGTTGAGAATGGAACTTTTGGAGCAGGGCCAAGCGACTCTTGCGGTGTACCAGGTGAACTGGCGCAATTATACAAGTCGCTCTTTTGTAAAAAGGAAATGATGATTGCCACGGTGAAAATGACAGAAATCAGCAATGCAATGAAAAGCCTTGACGTTCGTGCATGCACCAGCAACAACATTCTGACTTGCTATAAGTAGACTGTAAGGTTATATCCCAGCTTCAAATTTAATTCCAGTGTTTTTAGGGTTATTTTGTCGCGAGTGCCGGATTTCGAAGGTTAGCTCAGTGAAAATCCTCGATCTTAGTTGTGATTAATGACTGACTAAATGTGCCTTTTTGACAGGTGTTTTTACGAGTAATTATAGCGATTTTGAGCCAATCAGATTCTAGAAGAAATTTCATGTCAGACCAATCATTTTAGATTCTGCTCAAGCAAGACGGCAATCCTTCTTGAAAATGTCACAGGTTTTTTTCAAAGCGCGTGCATGCAAGCAATAATATAAGACACTAAAACATTCCGCGACTGTATGCCCAGAGAACATTAGTTCCTCTTGTTCAAGAAGTGCAGCGAAGCTCACAGTCTTTTTTTTTGGGGGGGGGGGGGTTCAATTTTTACTCTGTACATTACAGCTTAATTTTAATATTGTGGATGACGTTTTTGCCCTTTGTTTGCATGCAATGTTGGCTTTGTTTATTCTTTGTGAACCTTTTCAATATTCTTTGATGGATATTTTAGTCGCTGTTGTTTGAGCCGTTCTAAGCTTTCTTTATTTGACACAGCTACCATGCCCTGTAAAATTTATGGCTAAATATTCATTTCCCAGATGCAATTTATTGGCTATTTTGAAAGAGCATTTTAGACTTTTTGATACAGTATGTGTTAACACATAACCATTCGACGCTTTACAGCCAAAACCATTGTTACTGGCTATGTATATGAAACCAAGGTTACAAGCAACTTCATTTTACAGACAGATTACAGTTCAAGGACATCATTCCAAATTTCATTGACTCTTGATTATTCAATTTGGCGCAGTTTGCCAATTTTACAAATAGTTCCGAAAGAGGTTTCCGTTACTGGGCAACTTTAACGAAACTTGTCAATATATGATCTCAGTCGGTAAAGTAAAGAAAAAGAAAGAGCGACAATGAAACGAAATTTAAAACGAATAAGAAACCTGATGGCGAATGAATCACTGCGAAGCAGTAAACGAAACGCAAGGAGGTTTTCGGCAATAATATAGCAGCAAAGAAAGTCTCGCAACGCGAAGGGTTTCACAGTTCAGCTGTGGTGCAGAATTGGAGGCATACAAGTTTCACCTAATTCATACACAATACGAGAACAAGCGTAATTCATTACTGGGTGATGAAAAAGGCTAAATTTTAATTATGAAATCTGACAGTTGTTCAGTCGCAGCTGAGCAATAAGTTACTAGGGGTAAGAATTGTTTATATTCCGGCCTCCGTTGCTATACTAAACTTTTCGAGAAATTTCAATCCCATAGTTTAGAATCGTTGGCACCATGGCGCGACCCGCAGTATATATCATCAGATGCTTAAGGCACTTTGGGATTTTTGAGTACCCTGCGTGACAGAGTTTCCCTTTTTTGTTTGGTGAGAGACGAGAAGGAACGCAACTGTTCGCTTTCCTATCGTGCATGCGCATGCGCGAACTACGTCAGCATGTCGCATGTGTCGTACTTTGTTATGCAAAACGCTTGCACCCAATCAATTTTTTTTTGTATTTTTCGGCGAATTACTTCAATTGCGACCTTTTCTTCCGATTATTTGTTAGAGAAACTACAGAAATCTCGTGAAGTTCTACGATGAACTAATCCAAACTCATTGCAAGCCTCGCAAAGTCATTAGAATAATAAATGAAAACCTGCCTATATATCAACCCTCGCACCATGCTTATTTGAAAGGGAAAACAATGCTTACTTACAACACTAACTCTAGTTACATTATATTGCTCTAATTATTTACACCATTTAAATTACAATATCTAAACGACTTACACTACTAACAAATACAGTTACACGACTTACACTTCTAACAAATACAGTGACGACAAGGGGCAAAGAAGAATAAAAGAAAAATAGATAGTTATCATTACAGCTTGAGGTTGTATTATAGAAACATAAAAAACAGACCAAAGGCATGTGGTACATTAAAGGTAAAATGAGTTATGCATCTGACAGGAGATTAGAAATAGACTAATGGGTAGGAGACAGATACCGATAGGTATAGAAAATATAATCTAAAATAATAATTAAATCCTCATGTATACTGTAAGAGGTTTCCATTTCTTTGTGTCTCCACTTTTTGTTTCTATTTCATATTGTGATTTTAGTGTGCATATGAAATGCGTAAGATTTGGATGATCATCTTTTGTTTTAGCGAGCCATATGTGATATCGCGCTAAGAGAAAGCAGTAATTGATAAGAAGCGCAAATTGAGAGCTATCTGGCCTCAGACCAAAAGCAGTAATATTTGTCAAAGCATTATCTCTAGGAAGTAAATTTAAGTTTTTCAGCCATTCAGTAAGTTTATTCCAAAAGTGAGATGTTTGGCGGCATGACCAAAAAAGATGAATTATTGACTCAGAGGTGGTATGACAAAAACCGCACTTTTCATCGCTCTGTAGACCTATTCTAAATAAGAAGTTATTGGTTGGTACACGTCTATGTAAGAATTTAAACTGAAACTCTATCAGCTTAGTGCTCTTTGTGCATTTTTTAGCTAAAAGATAGGCAGCAGTGTTGCCATGCTAACTGTCATTTTGTAGCCAATCACAGGGTAGCAGACATTGTCGGGAGTCTCGCCAATGAACAGCGTTTTGAATCCTTTCTGTCATGCGAAAGTTACAGTATTATCCGGTTTTAAAAAACATGTCAAAACCCGTTTTTTTCCCCCTTGTTTAACTATTCGTTCCCGATTGTGGACGGCGGCTGATCAATCGATCGAGCGGTTGCGAGTAGGGGTTTCCTCTCGTCTCTCACGTCGGCGTATTAAGATACGCAAATACTGTATGCGACTATTACTGCAGTATATTTAATTGTCAGTGGAGCGCTGAACACGCCGTTCCAGGAAGAGTTCTAGCTTGGCCTGTTTCCCTAGCTACGGCAGGGTGAGGAACCACCTTTCTAGCCTGCTGGGAACACCCGATAAGACCAGCTACTGCTTTACGAACGTCTTCATTCCGTCCATAGGTTAAAAGCGGATTTAACAATCCATTTAGCGAGATGAGGACACCATAAAATCGTCTCCAAGCAGCGAGATTTGCAAACGATTTTGCAAACCCTGAAACCAACAGAATTGGCGGAAAACAAATCGCTGGTAAGAAAGTTAACAGGAGCACAATCAGGACCAAACTAACTGTGTTTGCCAATTTCTTCTCTCTTTTTATTATTGCGAGCATTCGACCTCCTAGCACGTGCGGATGCATGGTTCGCTTGTGGCGTATGCTTGACATAAAAATGCCAATATAAGAAGAAATAATAATAATTGTGGAAGAAACATACATGAAACTTGCCGCAAGTAGTGGCACTACACCAGAAATAAGGGAATGCGCGTTTGCGTAAACGAATCCAGATGACAGGAAACTGTAAAGCCAAACGACAGAAGCTTGTTTTATAACCCGTGATTTTTTCACATTGCTGCGGTACAGCAAAGGTTTGCTCACCGCTGAATATCGATCTCTACTAATAATGGTCAGGTTACCAACGGTTGCTGTCACACACAAGGAAGCAAACCAAGACCCCTCCTCGCTTTTTTCGGGGCAAAGACCTTCACTAGTATATCTTACGGTGTGTCTGACAATGGAAAACAAAGCCCACAGCAAGTCAGTTATTGACAGACTACACAGCAGTAACAGTGGAGGATTCTGAAGAGATCTTGTTCGGATCACAGCAGTGAGAACAAGGCCATTGGTCAAGAGCGAGAGAAAGGCTACCAGCATGGCAAGAGGAACAATGATGTAGTTAGTGACGTGACGCACTGTTTGCTGTGCATCTTCAGGAATGCTAGCGATGAGGCATCTTTGATAAGGAAAAATTCCTGAATGATTGGTCTCATTGAATTGGGACAACATTGCCTGAAATGAAACACGGTACAACTTACCAAAAGGAATCGTTTCCAGTAGCGAACACTAAAGAATGCACGACACCTCGTGAGTATTTCTATTTACATATTACCTGTTATTTTTGTCGTTACTCTGTAAGTCAATACATAAAACACCCGCATAGAAAAACACGGTCTGAAAGATCACAATGTAACTGCAGAAATCTTTTAAGTCATCAGGAAGTGTTGCCAAACCTGTTATGAGACGCAGGCTGTAGACTGATTTTGTTTGCAGCGACTGGGTTCTTTTGATTATTAACGGGACGGAAATATTTCCAGCGATACCGGGTACTTAGTGAAAAATCAGCCTGAAAATGTCCTTATAGTGTTTAAATTTTTTTTCAGAAATACTATACCTTACATTACTAAAGGTTTCATTAACATACAAAGTTTCATATACTTACACTAAAAAATAACTTTCAAATATGTTAGTTAATTAATTCATAGTACTGCAGGTTTAATATAAGTGCTTTGTTGTTCTAGCATCCTCTTCTTTTATATAAGAACATGTTATTTATCAGGCTGAATTGGTTCTTGTATCTATGCTGCTTTATTGACCAACTTTCAGCCTGATGTTTAATCCACTTGTTGTTATATGTCGGTGTTTACTGTACCACAAAACATGCATCAATAAAGCTAAAACCGTTTCCTCGCCATATGTCATAATCTGCGGACATCGTGAGTTTAAATCTTGGTGTCTTTATTTTTCCCGCTAATTAAGTCACATATATCTATCAAAGATATATGGAGATCTTTCTTTTTCGCCCAATCATATCAGCAAAATATATGAAAGAAATTCATTGAGTAGTCTATTTAAAATACCCTGGAATAATTAACAATTATTCACCGAAGTGGAGGCAAATATCCATCACTCTCACCGACACTGAGGTGAATAATTGTTTTAGTATATACCACACAAGCTGAATAATTAGCGGACCAAAACGTTATTTTATATGTGACAAGCGGTCAGAAATTTTAAAATCCCTCGCGCCGGCTGCTCGGAGGTGAATAGTACTTGCTAATCACCTCCGAGTTAACCAATCAGAGCGCGCGAAAAGCACTATTCTCTTATGTGGTATATACTAAAACAAAATAAATACTGAAGACATTATTTTTCTCCGAAGTTCAAAGGTATTATCTTTCATATATTCACTTGTAAAATAAATATTGAGAGAAATTGTAAACGACGGTTTTTGTCGTTGAATGATACGAAAGCTGACAACCGTGTATGCAACCGTGATCTTAATGCAGTAATAGCAATTAGATCAAGTTAAACATAAATTACTGAATTTTGACCCGGAGCGTGCCCGACAATTGGAAAACGAGGGCGCTTGAAAAGTGTGTCATCTTAGAGCTAGTGATCTGCCTTTTAATTCGCTTGAAGGCCGAGAGCTTACTGGATACGCTAAAGACCCTTTAACTAAAACCTTCATTTAACAAGGAGTAAATCTATGCTCATAAAACATATATTGCTGGATGGTTTTACCTGCTATCAAGTTGTAGTTCTCACTTCGATATCAACGATAAAGAGTGTCTGGAGAGAACGTGTAGAAAGCCTGGATGTCGTATTGATTAAGCGAGTGCCCAGAAAGGATTCAAACTGTCGAAAAGCTGGTTTGGAGATACACGAGACTTGACGCTACTTATTTTAGAAACAAACTGAGATACAACTGCACTTTTCCCACACTCTTTTGGCTATTCCGACTGAAACTTGAAAGTTGTCCGACTTATTCACTTATGTTCCAATCATACCTCTAAGTTGTCTGTTTAATTGATCTTTAAAGATCGCATCAATTAATTGACAGATTTCAGCCAGCAAAAATCTTCCGATATCGGGTTAATATTTGAAAACCTTACCAGCGATCGATACACCTCACATTTACAAACGAAATATTTTATCATAAACAATTTTGATAACTTTTTCAACAGTTAAATTTTTCTTTAGCGGTTTTAGCGGACTTACTATCATATTTTTCATTGTTATTTCTCCCCAATTAACTAGTCTTGTCGTAATCAGTCAGAATTATAATTACCCTGGTAACGCTACATGTATTACAAGGATAACGTTATTTGTCTATAGAAAACTCAAAATATATAGCAGTTCAAAGATATCAGTGACGTCACCTATTGTTATTAATATGCCAACCAGAGAACTATTGGTTGGTGAAACAAATATTTCTTTTGTTTAAAGTTTGAACATTTAAATAACAAAAACAATCTTTGTAAACAAATATCTTCCCTATTTAGCATCGTAAGAAGTAGGCAAGTGTTCAACCTCAATGCTCAAATGGAGAAATAAATTTCTTTAGACTTTTACACCAAGGTCTCACATATAAGCAATTTTAATTTCTGCCAATAACCAGACATTGTGGCAGACATAATGTAATTTATAAATAATGAACTGGTAGGCAGGAATGTGTGAATTTCAGATTTTAACATCCGGATGACGTAAGATTTTTCCAGTTACTTCGTTATCTTTCTGAACGTGTTTTGAAAATGCAAATGTCATTCTCTTTATAAAATTAAGGGAATTCAACATATAAAATATAATATAAATATGTAAAATTTAAAGATAAAGTGATATTAAGAGAAATGTGATGAATTATCTATAATTACCAACCTCGTTAGTAAAGTTCTCATTTTGTTTTAGATGTAAACGGATTTACGACATCAGTTGAAACTATTAACTTCCTGACAGTCTGTTCATTTTAACCATTTACGTCCCGTTAATTAATGCGCGCTACTGATAAAGGCCAATTGAACAGACTACTTATACTCTTGTGAATATGTATGTTTGAAGTTTCCGCGACAATGGATCGGAAGAGAAAAATATGTGAATGAGTCGGACAAGTCTTTAGAGTTTTAGTCAGAATAGCCAAAGAGTGTGGGAAAGGTGCAGTTGTCACTGAATGTACTTAAACCTCTGCTTTCAGTTCACACAGATGCAACCTTGATCTAGATAAGGAGAGTCAACATTCGTTCATCCGCCAAACGAGCTTTTTGACATTTCGACTCATTTGTGGGCACAAGCTAATGCGACTTATCATCCCAACAGTCTATACATTTTTTTCAGGCGTTCTTTGTCGTTGATATCGATCGAAAGCGGAGAACTTGATTACAGGTAAGACAACCAAAGTATCTTCTGACCAGAAATTGATTCCTCGGTCAACAAAAAGAGATTTTGTAGGATCTTTACGTACCCAGTAAGCTTGGAGAGATCGATCTAGCATTCAAATGGATTGGCAGGTCCCCCACGAGTTCTGAGATGACTGAAATACTTCTCAAGACATCTTCGTTTTCCCTCAGTCGGCCAACCTTCGGGAAAAATTTAGCAGTTTTATGTTTACCTTGATTTTATTGTTTTAACTCTATTACATGACGGTTGTGTGCAATTTTTTGATAAAAAATGCCAGATTTAATACCCTCCAACGACTGATACCATCGATTTATAACTTCTCAGATTATTTTGTCATTTCATTCGAATAAATTTTAGTGGTCTAATTAATCAGTTTATTTTAGAAAAAGAATCGTAAAGCGCAAAATATATCTTTTAAAAGCGGCTTCTAACATGCTGAAAAATCAAGGAATCGGTTTTGACTCACGGATATTCCGTAAATTTTGACAGGTAAAAATTATACAGGTTTAAGGCAAGGAAGCTCAAGAAAGGCAGGAAGGCATATATAAAGGACTACCTATCAAAAACTCAGAAAAAAACCTAAAAATGCTGTCATCGGCTCACAACTCAAAATGATCAAAATTTCGGATAAAAAGTAGTCAAGTAAAGCGCACTCAAGCACTCTAAAAGAAGTAAAATATAGAATACAGCAATACCAGAGGCATTTGGAATTTCACTGCTGAGAGAATTAAATAATTTGGGGCCTTGAAAACGGAGTGAGAATTTCCTTACTTAATTTGTCCCACAGTCATTGTTAGTTAGTCCTACAGAATGCTTAATTCTAGTATTATGTTTATGTACGTCACAGTTAAGTTAAAACATATCATTGAAACTTTCAGGAAGAAGGCGATTTTTATAAAGGTGCATAACTTTACCTATTTGAAGTTTAATTCTAATAGTATACTAATGCAAATGCTGCAGTCTGATTGGCTGAGCTACTCGTAGACTATCAGCCAGTAGAACGCAGTGACGTCATGTTTTCTCGTTTTTGCAAAGTTAAAGAAGAAGATTTAATTACAAATGCATAATTAAACTCCTGGAAGACTAAACTGAAAGGCATTCACAGTTTCGTAACTTTAAAGAAACAAGAAAATGTTGAAAAAACTGACGAGTGGGCGTACACAACAGGAAATTCCAAACAACAATTCAGTCCGCGCGATTTTTCTAAAGCTAAAGTTAAATACGATGTACAAAAAAATTGGAAATGGTTAAATTTAAGTGAGAATTATACTAAAACAACTAGACTATTCGCTCTCGATTTCTGTAAGTTCGTGATAGTTGATTCGGCCTTCGGTATCATCAACTGTTACCTAATGGAAATTAATTAAATCTCGAGTTCATAATCTAATTGTTAAATAGTGGGTATACAAGGAGGTCTTATTAAGGCAAAAACTTGATTTGTAAATAATGCCTACTGATTTTGAAATTTTCCTTGCCACGTTCTGTCTGTGAGATTTCCAAGACAAGTCTTCAGCACAATCAATAGGTCACGTTCGATGTATCAATATTCTAACATGGCGCTGAGGCTTTCGGGTCAAAATTGTAATTTTTTTTTTAAGTTTCTTTTGTCTCTCAATTCCCAAAAGAGACTTAAACACACTAAAAAACACCACACATAGAAGTTTGTCCTGAGAGCCTCTGAGCGATGTTAGAATATTGATATATAGAACAAAACCTCTTTCAGTTTCAGTAATGGAACTGAAGGTAATTCAAGATTCCTCTTGTTTTGAATAAAATGAAATTTGATTTTCTAATATTGATAGAACTTTTATTAGCCTGGTCGAACAAGCTTGACAGTTTCGTCTATTCAATAGTTACACTTATCATTAAGTAAATTTGGCTCTTTGTGTGAAAAAAATGATAAGTGTCATCATTAAATAAGAAATACAAGATGGTTGACTCATTGCATAAATCGTTTATGTATAACTAGATCGACCCTTGAGGTACACCGGCCAAATTTAATGTACTTAGAAGTCGAACTATATCCATTGAACGGTACAAACTGAGTTCTGCAAGGAAGATAACTCTTAAACCACTGTAAAGCAACAGCGCGCACTCCATAAAATTTTAGTTTAGTAAGGAGCATATCGTGATTAACAGTGTCAAAGACCTTGGATAAGTCAATAAATAGACCCTAGGTGACTTTCCTTGATCAAAGCATCTGCCAGTTTATCATATAGCTGAATTAAAGGCATAGGCAGTAGACTAGGTTTTCCTAAAGCGGTATTGGTTACAAGAAAGGATGATATGTTTATTAAAGAAATTAATCAAACGTTTATAAACAATCCTTTCTAGAATATTGGAAAACGTTGGTAAAGTAGAAACTTGTTTGCAGTTGCTACATTACGACAGAACACCTGATTTAAATCAAGGACTAACCCAGGCTATATTCATATAACCAGAGACGGCACCAGATCTATGACTGAAAGATAAATTTGTTACATATATATATGTTAACCAGACGTGAATAGCTCAATTAGACAGATTCATAGGGAAAACAGAAAGTTTGAAATTAAATTTTAGTTTTCTTTAATGGTTGAATAATTAGACATATTGTTTCTTTTACAACCTTCAAAGTCATTTGGCTATAATCTGCGGTAGTTCCAGATTGAAAACTACTACAAATTTCTGAAATTTCTTGCTTAGTTGTTGGTTGTACGGATTCGCAAGGACTCTAGAAAGAAAGGAACGGCAGGAATTAGAAGAAGATGGAATCGAATTCGCTAAATTAGGTCCAAGCGTTAGACTGTCGTTTGGCTTTACAGTTTGTCATCGGGATTTGTTCAGTTTTCGTAAATAAACATTTTTTTATTACTGATATATCACCAATTAGAATTAATAACGAGGCGTCGTTCCGTCAAAGGTACCGGTGTTCTCTAACAGAAACGATGGCTTTAGTAAGCTGTACCGTGCTTCATTTCTGGCAATGTTGCCCCAATTCCGTCGATGAGACCATTCATTCAGAAAGTCTTCCTTATCAAAGATGTCTCATCTCTGACATTTCTGAAGATGCACAGCATACAGCCCGTGGCGTTGCTAACTATATTATTGTCCCCTCTTAACATGCCGGTAGCCTTTCTGTCGCTCTTGGGAAATGACCTTGTCCTCACTGCTGTGATTCGGTAAAGATCCCTTTAGTATCTTTCATTGATACTGCTAGGTAACTGTCCGTCAATAACGGACTTGGTGTAGGCTCTGCTTTCCATTGTCAGAGACGCCCCAAGGTGTACGAGTGAAGGCCTTTGCCCTGAAACAAGCGAGGACGAGGCAGTATTTGCTATTTTGTGCATGGCAGCAAACTTTTTGTAGCCTGGCCATTTTTAGCTTAGACCGGTATTTAGCGGTGAGCAAGCCTTGGTGGTACCGCAGCAGTGTGAAACGACCACGGTTTTTAAACAAGCGTCTGTAGTTTGGCTTTACATTGTCATCAGGATTCGTTTTCGCAAATAGATATTCCCTTATTCCTGATATAGCACCAATAATTACTAACATTTTCTTGTATATTTTATTTCAGGCAATGTTGTCCCAAGTCAATGAGACTATTCATTCAGGAATTCTTCTTTATCAAAGATGCCTCATTTCTGGCATTTCTGAAGATGCACAGCATACATCGCGTGACGTCACAAACTACGTTATTGTCCCTCTTGCCATGCTGGTAGCCTTTCTCTCTCTTTTGAGCAATGGCCTTGTTCTCACTGCTGTGATCCGAGCAAGATCTCTTCAGAATCCCCCACTGTTACTGTTGTGCAGTCTGTCAATAACTGACTTGCTGTGGGCTTTGTTTTCCATCGTCAGAGGCACCGGAAGATATACGACTGAAAGTCTTTGCCTTGAAAAAAGCAAGGAGTTGGCTTGGTTTTCTTCTTTGTGTTTTACAGCAACCGCTGGTAGCCTGGCCATTATTAGTAGAGATCGATATTTAGCGGTGAGCAAACCTTTGCTGTACCGAAACAATGTGAAAAGATCACGGGTTTTCAAACATGCGTTGGCAGTTTGGCTTTCCAGTTTAATGTCATCGGGATTCGTTTACGCAAAAGAACATTCCCTTATTTCTGGTATAGTACCACTACTCGCTAACCGTTTCATGTATGTTTTTTCCTTAATTATAATTATTTATTCATATATTGGCATACTTATCGCAAACTTACGCCACAATCGAGTCATGCATCAGCACGGGCAGAGAGGTCGTCTACACGCAATAATTAAACGAGAGAAGAAATTGGCAAACACAGTTGGTTTGATCCTGATTGTGCCCCTGTTAACTTTCGTACCAGCGATTTGTTTTCCACCATTTCTGTTAATCTCAGGGCTTGCAGAATCAGTTGAGAATCTCGCTGCCTGGATACCATTTTATAGTTTCCTCATCTCATTAAATGGATTTTTAAATCCGCTTTTGAACTATGGACGGAATGGACGTTCGTAAAGTGGTGCGTGCTCTAATCGGCTGTCCCCAGCGGGCTAGAAGGCTGGTTCCTTTCCCTACTATAGCTAGGGAAACAGGCCACACTCATTCTTCCCGTAATGCCACAGCAATAGAACTCGTAGCAACGTGTTCAGCGCTCCACTGACAATTAAACATACTGCTTTAATCGTTCTATGATATTTACGTATCTGTACGTTAAAATTTCTGTAAAGTTGTGAATTCGAATAAATACTAAATAATTCAGTGGATTAATGAGTGGTAATCTGCCAGTTGTTAAGGGAAAATAAAGGACCGCACCATATGATTTATTCTATTCCAAAGAATCCATAACGCTAACTCCTATTATATATTGTATAGCTTGATGGAACCATCTTTGAGAGTATGGAAAACTGCGTTTTGACGGGTTCGGTTAATTAAACATTTCGCCATGTGCGCAATATCAAGAGAGGATGGTTCAAGGTTGTTCCTCGCAAATTATTTGTAAATGTAGTACTCACTTCTCCCGCGGAAAATTTTTCATGAGCGTTGGGTGGAGGTTTTCTTCGAGGATGAAAATGCGTGTAAAGCCGTTTGGGCTTCTCACGTGACCCAAGTCCGCTTCAAAAGATTAGCTTCATCTAGACCCTCCCAGAATTTTTTAAGCCAGGAGTGGCATTTAAAAATATCTTGGTAGGGATTACCTCGATAAGCCTATTGGGTGGAGTAAGATAATATAAAGATCTTTTCCCCAAAGAACATTTTTTTTCAAAACATGCGCATTCAACATCTCTGAGCATTTGCAAGACTTATTTTGATACGATTTTGTTCTAATCGCTCGTTGATTTACGTTTAAATTAAGAAATCTGTTTACTGGTAGCTATCTTTCAAGATAGCAACGCCCATAGCAACGGTTGCTCACAGTCTAAAAGTTGTCACAAAATGGATTCAATTCACTACAATTCGAGAATACTTTACAAGAAAGCTGTAAAGATGAATACTATGAGAATTTTTGCATCATGGTCCTGGAAATTGTTTCCTTTATCATCTTATACGCCCCTTATACTTGGTTAACATTTCTTTGGCAGGTTTCTGATTCGCGTATTTAATGCAACATTGATGTAACTCCTTTCGATATCCACCCACCCCCCCCCCCCCCCCCCCCCCCCCCCCCATCTTTTTTTCTCCACCCCCACAATAACACCATTTAATGCTTTTTTTTCAAAAACACCAAAAA
>Ga0126338_10002057_pt1 | contig 13579 bp, 7 predicted proteins | sample OrbCmetagenome_2_FD_92529 | JGI IMG/M metagenome (GOLD analysis project Ga0126338, IMG submission 92529) | Coral microbial communities from Petempiche,Puerto Morelos, Mexico - Orbicella C C metagenome | ecosystem: Host-associated > Invertebrates > Cnidaria > Coral | place: Petempiche,Puerto...
AGGTATTTAAGGTGATTATGATGACTATTTATAAATAACAAAAATGAAAAAAAATGACTGACTAGAGGTAACTGCCTTGGTTTGCCTGTTACTGGCAATGCCCCTGTGATCAAGCTATAAAAATATCAGTCCTGAATGGTGAAAGGTTATAACATGATTAACTTTCCCAAGGAAGTTTAGCCTGATGTATTTCTCACTTTTTGTTTGATGCAGGTTTGAAAACTCAATGTTTTACGAAGAATGTACGAGCTCATTAGCACTTTTGCCACCCAGAAATTTTCAGGTTTTGAAAGACAATATCTCCTTCAATATTACACCCAAAGAGCCAGCTATTTCACCATATACTAAGTTTCACTAGCTCTTTAATGGTTTGGAGTCAAGTTATCTAACATGATGTCTTCTCTATGCAAAGTCTTTTGCTACTGAGGCTTTAATGTAAAACATTAAATTCAGCCAAGTTCCCCTAGTAGCATTGACAATCAGGAAAATTAACTATAGTCTGACTTACATATAGCTTTATTTTGTGTGAAATGGACCCACCTATTTGTAAATGTCTCCTGGTAGGGGTATACTTTAGACATCATAAGTTAGTTTGAAAGACAACAGTTTAGATGTCCTTTGCACTTTAACTTTAAGCTTGCATTCAACCACTGAGAGCCCTCACAGCAAGTTGTCAACTTTGGTGCTGTGTGGAGTCATACAGAACTCTGACAGGCTTCAATAGAAAAGGGAAAGAAACCCACAAACTCCATAGATAATATATAGAGTTGATTTACATCAGAGTGGGGCTCTGCATAGACTATTTTTTTTTTTTTTGCAACATCAGCCATGGGTTTCATTAAGGGTCAGGCATGGTGCAAATTGATTATCCATGAGGATGATTTTGGCCGCCTGGTTTAACCATCTAAGGCCTTATGCATCTGATGGCACGATGAGGACTGATGATGGTTTGACCATCTAGGGGAAAGTTTTCTTGTACAGAAGTTTAGTTCAGAATGTTTAGCCCACCTGTGAAAACCATTTGTCCTCCTGCTGAAAACATTAACGAAACCCATGAGCAGTGCAATAAACAAAGATCCAGGTTTCTTTTGCTGCATGTTCATGTCACATTTTGCATTCTATTTGTCTTGTAGAACCCATAACATTAAGGGGTACACCGGCATTTGGATTTGTGACAGAGTGTTTCTTCATGACACACCATTGCCTCAGTCTTGGTGAGTGACTATAAGATTAAGCGTCAAATACAAAAGCAAGGAAAGGAAAATATTAGCGCTTACTTAACTGGTTGTTTTGTGTAGAACCCTGAGGCGAGAACTCCTGTCTAAAAAGGATGGGGTTGCTCATCAGAAGTTTTGAAAAGAACCCTAAGAGGTACCAAGATCCTTTTTTGTTGGGGTGGCTTGAAATGTTCTTCACCCCTAAAAGGTTTCGTACCAATTCTAAAACAACACATCATCTCCCGTTATATGCTTTTGGCTTAGTACCCTAAAAAGTACCGTAAAAGTTTCCACTGTGGACCTTTTGAGGCTGAAGACCCTAAGAGGTACCAAAACCGTGTTTTTAACCCCTTAACCCCCTGGCCGTTCTTATATGGGAGTTCCCCACCTGGGATGTAGAACATCTATTTAGAAAAGACTATCATTGAAGGCACATTCAATTTTTAGTGTTGGAAACCTTTTCGCTGGGAGGATGTGCTTATTATTTTGGAAACCCATTGATGAGATACTGTCTTAGAGTTTCATTTTGAGGATGAGGTATGGTACAGCACATTTATGTGTACCCCAGGTGCCAAAGGTCCATAATTGTATCCCCAAGTCTTATTTCTCTAGAACAGAGCACTATCAGTCAAAGGAATAAAGGCCTGCATACCCAATTTCTTTTAGGAATACCTCTAAATTTTATGTGAGTTGGGATGTTTACTCATGTGACAGCACAGTACAGTGTACATGTATTACCATATTTTATGTGCCTTTTTGCAGGTTTATGGAAGGTCTGTGAAAAATACAGAAAACTCATGAATGAATTAGCACAAGTAAGTGCATGCAACCTAGCATAAATGGTTTGGTGGCTCCTTACAAGATTTGAATTGCTATGAAAGGAAATTAAAGAAAATAACACAAGACAGTCTTTTCTACACAACTGTTTTTTTTTTTTTTTGCAACTCAATATGAATGCAAGTGATAGTCGCGTGACAATTAAAATTCAAGTAGGGTCCCATATATCTTGAGTTTCTCAGGGTTTCTGATGGCCAACCTGGAAGAAGTGCCATGAGTCATTTCAGTATCTAGATACCTGGAGATATTCAGAATTTGAGCCAAACCACAATCTACTTGCATCATGATAGGGCAGACACCCTGCCTTAACACCTAGCTAAATTTAGTTAATGGCTAGTAGTGAACTGCGATGATGAGCTAACTAAAAGATAATGATAGCCTGCTCTACCTGAGGTCAAAAGGGCCAACAGATCTAGTCCTCTTATGCTGCAGATTAAAAATGGCTAAGAAAATTATTTAAGTGCTGGCATAGGATCAAACCACTTAGTTCTTGTAAAAAGATTTAAGGCTGATTTACATGACAAAAATCTAGGTCACAACTCAGGTTAAAATGTTACACATACCCAAAAAAGATTTGCTCAGATAAATTTTGTTGTGTCGATGACTTCTGTCATCTGTCCTAATGTCAAATTTCAGCCTTTATTGACTAACTAAACAGTAGGTCTGAGCAGGGGTGTAATTTTGCTTCAGCACAGATGAGAAAAGTTCATTTATCTGTGCCTAACCTCTTTTTGATACATATAACCATACTAAAAACCTTTTTGTAGTGTAAATAGGCCTTCAGGTTGGTTTACCCTTTGTAGTGTAGAACAAAGTTAGCTTACCTTTTAATGCAGATTGATCTGTGATATCTTTTTCCACTGGTCATAGTAACAGTAGGGTGATGCTAAAGAATTTTTGTTTCTCTCGCAGATGCAGCAGGTGTATCAAGATGCTGCTGCACATGGTTCTGAAGGAGTGTTGGTCGAGAGACTGAAAGTTCAGTTTGAAAATAGCATCATCAAACAACTGTCACTAAAGGTGAGTTCACTAAATGTAAAGTTCCTTGGAGGGTTAGGAAAAGATTCATTCCAAACAGCTTCTATTAAATCAAACAGTAACATTTCCCAGTTATTTTTCAGCATTTCTTCCCTCCAAGATGACGCTATAATTATTTCATTGTGTCTTGTGATGACCCTGTGTCTTAATTCAAATTCTTAACTACTTATTGTTTCGCTTGCTGTATAATTCACTGTAACAGTTATGAAAATATCAGTCAATGCTTACGTAAGTCACAATAAGTTAATTCTATTTGTCGGTAATTACTTCGAAATCTAGAAATATTAACAAAGGCATGAAACTAAAGGAAAGAAAAACAATTAAGCAAAGTTTGATGCCCAATGGCTAACACTTACATGTACCCGGTGGCTCAAGAGAGCTACAGCAAAATGAAATCTAAAGGAAACCATTACAAGAAAGCTGGTTGCAATAAACTGATAGAATATGCAAATAAGTTAAGTCTAATGATTCATACATACCTCAGCATCAGCAGCCTCAAAATAACACACATTCTTTTGTGAACAAAACACTTATCAACCAAGAGTGAGGTCTTTATGGGAAAATCTCAAACCGAGATCTATCTTACAAATTTATAAACATCACGATCATTCTAAAAATTTCCTTTGTCACATAAATTATATGCATTAATGTTAAAGTCTCTCGCAAAGGACAGGAAAGTTAATAAATTTAAAATGACCGCCCATGTAGTCACAGCATATAAATAATATGTAATTTATTACCAATGGTCTTTGTATTTTTTGATTGCTGGGAAACCTGTTGGTTGAGAAACTGGTACACAATGTAACATGGTATCCAGGAGAAGTACTAATCCTACTTGTTTCTTGGTGTACCATTTTATTAACCATTTTGTTTGTTACTTACAGTATTTTATTTATTTATTTTTTTGCCGTAATGGATAATTATTTCTACAGTTATGAGTACTTTTAAGGTTATAGCTTACTTACTGTGCTTGTTTCTACAGACACATCTTCTGAACCCTTCTTTAATCGAACTTGGTCTGCGATTCTACATAGCAACTGCATCATGGCTAAACCAACTGGCATTGGCTGGTGATAGCTTTGATGAAATGACGTCTTTTAAAGAAGTGGAAATTCCTCTCCCTACTGAGGTTTACAAGTTCATTGCGTTTTGTATTGTGTTCCAGAAAATTCCATTTCCTCCCCAGGGAAGGTTTTTTGGTTTGCACCCTGGTCTTAACCCCTCTGGAAATTCCAGTTATTTATAAACTTTATACATTCTCTTAGAAAGTTTTGGCTTTTAGACCCCACACCTCCTTGTAGTTTCAAGCTACCTTCCATGGGGTGGATATGAATACTTTCAAGAACCACACATTATCTGAAGAGAATGAAACTGCTTCTAACTGTAGTCTGGTGAATAACAACTAGTTTATCAAATGAATTAAAGTTGCCTTTATTGGTCAGAAGTGTGGAGGCTCAGTGGCTTCATGGTCAGTGCACTTGATCAAGTGAGTTGTGTTCTTGGGCAAGACGCTTTACTCTCACAGGGTCCCTTGCCACCCAGGTGTATAAATGGGTACCAGCAAACCTTATGCTGAGGGGGTAACCCTGTGATGTACTTGCATCCCATCCAGGGGGGAGTAGAAATACTCTTACTTGTAGTCACTTCATGCTACTGGAACTGGGATAAACACTAGCCTTATTGGCCATTTGGCTCATATATAGACTTTATTCTTTTACCCTTTGATGATCAGAAGAACTTTAGTCAACTGTTTGTTTTTAATATTTCTTTATACAGATTCCTACTGGACTCCTGTTTGTCCCTGAGTTCATTGTGGAAAACATGGCAGACTTTATCATTTTTCTCAGGTACTTGATCTCAAGAACTATTCTCTTGAAGGTTGATTTGCTGTCCATGTGTTTAGGATTATTATTAATAATATTTATCAGTACTGACATTCATTTGATACTTGCAAGAGATTTATTTATTGATCTCAGGTGAGACCTTTTCTTGTGCAAAGAGCTTAAACATTTTTGGCTAACTTTCACTGCACTTCATGACTCATTTGGACATTTAGTCACTAATTTTCTCTTTTCAAGGCATTTTAGTGAGGAAACTCTGGAGAGGGCTGGATCATCTCTTGACCATCTTGTCACATTTTTCATTATTTACATGGGGTATGTGTAGGATTGTAAAATTAATAATTATAATATTAACAATATTATTATATCATGAGCGCACATCGGATATGAGTTGGCTATAATCATCTCATCTCCATCAAGCGTGAGTGGAATAATTGTTTTATTAAAAATGCTCCTGAAATATAGAAAATAAAATATAAAGAAAAACGCCCCCAAAAATTATGCATACGTTTATCATATTTGTAGAGCGCTTATCATGTTTGTAGAGCATGGTATAATGGCTGATATACCATGATGGCTAATCCAATGAAAACCCTTGAATTTCATAAAATTTATCCAATGTCCAGTTTTTAATAAAACTTAGTAGACACCTGCTGTGATTTTTTTGCAGTTTAATTATGCCACAGACTCAATTTGAAATTGGGTTTAAATTATAAGATAAATAGATAAATTACAATATTTAGAGAGGATTGCCACATCAGCCATACCTGGTTTATGTGGGTCCTCTACCCTGGTCAAATTGGTCATGAATTTGGGGATGTTTGTTTTTGTGGAGGAAACAAAACTGACTCAGAGGTAACTGGAGAAAAACTCTCAGAGTAAGGCAAAAACCAACAACAAACTTAACCCACATATGGCCAGAATGGAACCAAGGGCACATTGTTGGGAGGCAAGCACGGAGGGCCACTAGTTTATCAGTTTATACTGTCATGTGTCACCCTCTCTAAATGAAGTTGATTGAGTGATTGATTGACTGACTGACTGACTGACTGACTGACTGATTGATTGATTGATTGATTGATTGATTGATTGATTGATTGATTGATTGATTGATTGATTGAAGCACTCTGGCCACTGCATCATTCCTGCTGCCCATAGGTTTGATCTGGTCTGTCAGCTGAGCATGAAATACTTCTAGTTTTCAAGTTCATACACTGTACATGCATTGATTACATTTAATAATCATATCTATAACAAAATTCTCGATCGTGATTGGTTCTCTGCACACCTTACAGGTAACCAATTTGAACTTTTTGTAATTGGATACCCATGTGATTCGCACGTCAATTACGTGCTCTTTAATGGCTTCCTTTGCACTGTTTCCTACAGTTTTCAAAACTTATGAAAAGCGATACAGATGTTTTTGCCCAAAAGAAGTTCTCAAAAGACATTTTTAATTCCGAAATTTGTTATAGATACTATTAATTCGTAATTGGACCTCGTGTTGTACAATTCAGGGAGTAATTGTGCTTGTAATTTCAAATCAGTGTCGCGCTTCGCACTCGCCTGATTTTGAAATTACTCACACAATAACTCCCTGAATTGTACTCCACTCGGTCCAATTACTATTACAAATTATGTTTATTTATGTCTTTAAATTGTGGGTCTCTTTTGCAGGAGTCCAGAACGAGTGCGAAACCCACATCTCAGAGCAAAACTGGCAGAGACTCTAGAGGCATTGGTACCAATCCAGAAGTCCCAGATCTCCGCTGGTCTGTTATCTGTCTCACCAGTCAATATGGTAATGATTGATTATTGACATTGCATGCCTACACTTGTCTATCTACCTGTCAATCACCTACGGGTTTTCAAATTCATTTTTGCTGTATTTCTGCAAAACTGATGAAATATCACAATGATATCATACTTTTTGTGATTCAGGAAGTGCATGTATACTGCTTTAAATTGCCATTTTGTCCTCGTTTTTTCCCAAAAACAGGTAGCACACCAGTAAAAAAAATATGGAGAATTGTTTTTCTATGAAATTGAAGACCACATGCAAAATTTATGCACTTTTGAGGGAAAAAATTAATTTTTTCCTCTGATCACAGTTTTTGACCATCTCACCCATGCTGGTGATTGAAATCAACATTGGGCTGATTGATTGCATTGCTCACAAAACACTCTGACCCTGAATAGTACTTCTCTCAGTCCAATCTGTTTTAGTAGAAAACAGGCTAATTGAAGCAAGGCCATTCTAGTCCAACAACACTCAAATCGTTGTTTGTTTCACAGTTCAACAGGCAGAAAGCATTCTTACAGCACAAGGTTGCCCCAGCCTACCTTCCACGGGCTCTCTTACAGCTGTTTGTAGACATTGAGTTCACAGGACATTCAATGCAGTTTGAGCAGAAGTTTGGTAAGTCACATTTCTATATACCAGCTGTATTAACTTTACATACAAGTTATTGACCAAGCGTGAAGTCAAGATAGCTGGATATTTGCCTCAGTTCTCTTTTTGCAACTGTCTTCTTAAGGCGGTGACTATTAGTGGGTGTTTGACTCTGTACCAGAGTTCACATTTACACACAAATCATATTTATATATGCCTAAAACTTAGGAGGAGGTACAAGCACAGCGCCCATCATGTCCTTGGGACGCACAGAAAATTTTAAGTTTAATTTGAATGAAATAAAATAGCAAAAGAAAATATCCAAAAAATGAGGGCCCAGGACACTTTTTTAAAAACCTAATACGTTGGAACACTGCTCTGTACTATGCACAATCACCCAAACCAAGTTCTGTCACTTATATCTAAACGTGAGCAGGTGTCACCGAAACATGTTCTAATTGGGTGTCAAACGTGGCATGATTAGTCATCAAACATTTGAAGTTTAGCAGACCGTAATGTGTACTTTCGTTGATGTCCTTTGGGGATATATACTGAAAGACTATGAAAGTCTTACTCCAATATTTCATGGTTATACTAGAAGTAAACCACTTTGTGAAAGGCGTATGCATATTTACACAGGTCAGGGTCAATTTCTCTGAAGAGGTCTTCAATGTCCAATCTTCCTGGCATTTCATGTGCTGAACTTTTAGTGTGAAAGTTCGTGTTACGGTCTGCTAAACTTCAAATGTTTGATGACCAAACATGCCACGTTTGACATGCCCAATTAGAGCATGTTTCGGCGTCATGTGTTCACGCTTCTAAGATGCAAGCGACGGTAACTTTGTTTCATAGTTTTTGTATTACTAACAAGGTCAGATGTCATCAGCTGGCTTCAGATAGTTTGGTTATATTTGCCATTGATACCTTTATCATCCCATTTGATAGACATATTGGAGGGGGTTCAAGTTCTGCTAGTGTAGTTCAGCTAGTACTTAAGGACGTTTGCTCAAAAATTTTTCCAGTAGATTTATTTGTTTAAATTTTTACTGCAGTCAGATAATGAGTTACTTGTCTCAAAAATGCAAAAAAAAAAAAAAAATTGGAGGTCAACAACTTCGTTTCAGAGATAAAGCATGTGAAAAACTACCTTTATTTTGAAAAATTAGCGCATGTGATTCAGCATGGTCTACGGGGGTTTATAGTTAAAAATTTTGAAGGTGAGTCAACTGAGGCAAACAATCTTAGTCATATTTTGTAGAAGTGGGTCTATTGCGTAAATAATTCCAAATTTTATCAACGTCTCTGCAAAACTTAACCCTTCAAGAGACATTTTGAAACCGTTGCACAGATATAAATGAAGAGCTAAAAAGAACGGAATTTGATGGTGCATTTTGCAAATAATTCAAACTTCTAGTCGATAGATTTTCTTCATTTTTTTGCTAAACATACAAAATCGGTAGAGAGAATGATCCATCAAAAGAAAAACAGGGGTCACGTAATGTCCAAGATCGTTCAATCCAGGCAAAGCTATGGCAATGGCCATCTGCCCTATCATTGTTCATTCTGTCATTTAGCGTGCGCTCTCATGCATGACATGGCGTGTAAATTTGCATGCGCGATAAGGATGTGCAGAAACAATTAGCGCGAACGTCCTTAAAGCTGCTGTCTGGCAATAGCTAGGATTGTTCATCATAACCATGCAGCAATCCATACACTTCTTCCTTATGACACCAGCTTTTGACAACAGCAAGGTGCTTCAGTCTGCCTCTGTAGAGGTTCAACTCTAATTTTTTGACTTTGTAATTTTTGGTAGGTTACCGCCATCACATGTATTCTGTGCTGCAGTTTATGTGGAAAGAAGAAAAGTACAGAGAATCTCTGACGAAATTGGGAGATGAGGTAAGAAGCAATGAAACACAATTTGATAATGTGAGGTCACATCTCTTGTTAAAGAAGACATGCTCTTCAAGACCAAGTGGCTGTTTAACACTATAAGCACAGTATAATCATTTAGAAAATAGCCCAAGAAACCTATGTGTACTGAATGGTTCAAAATTGTGTTTCTATTTAACAATTAGATTATGAGCTTGAGATTTCTATGAGGTGATAGTTGATGAGGCCGAAGGCCAAATCAACTTTCACCTCATAGAAATCGAGAGCGAATAATCTAATTGTTTTAGTAGAATTCTTGCTAAAATTTACTTCAAATAACAGTTTCCAATTATTTTCTTGACGTATTATTAAACTTTGCACCCGAAAAAGATCGCTCGGATTGACTTGTCATTTAAAATTGAAGCTGTGTGCTCACGCACATCAGTTTTTGCAATAATTTCAACTTTTTTAAAAGTCAAGAAACGGTAAATGTCGTTTGTTTAGACTTTTCGGGAATTTAATTATCCATTTGCATCGAAATTTTCCTCTAAAACTTTGGAAGAACGATAAAACGTCATTTCGTAGACGACCTCCAGCCACTGCACACTAATGGCTGATAGTGTTCAATGGCTCAGCCAATCAGATTACAGCATTTGCATTAGTATACTAGTACAATTCTACTAATAAACAGTTAGATTATGAGCTCAAGATTTTTATCACATGATAGTTGATGAGGGCACAGCCCGAGCCAACTGTCATGCATAGAAATCAGTAGATAGTGCAGTAGCATGGCCAATCACAGAACGGCATTCGTGATAGAATGCTTGTAGATTTACACTAAAACCTGATATAAATGCAGAACTAGCACAAGCTGTTGACATTTTGATGATCAAGGTGAACAAGTTGTTTTCTTGTTTTCATTGCGGATTTTCCTAAAAGAAATAGAAAACATATTCTCTGTCTTTCTATCCAGGTATAGAAATACTCGTGGGAGTTTAGGGGAAAAAGCTGTAGAAAGACTTGCCTGTTTACCTGTGTTCCCTTAGCATTTCTTGTTCTCCCAAACTTTCACCTGTGTTTCTATAACTCGATAGAAACACGCATCATTTGTTTTTTATTTCTTAACTATTACATAGGGCTATATACATGTACTGCAGTAGACAACATCCATTTGTATACTACCGGTAGCGTTACTAGCTGTACTAATTGTAATTATTTGTTGTACACTAATTAATTATTTTGCTCTTGAGTAGTCTAGTTGTGAGTCTAGGTTTCCTGTGGTAACAACTGAACAAAAGGGGGGGCAGGGGATGAGGGGGGAGGTTCAAGCCAGAAAACCCTCCTTGTGTTGTTCCTTGTTCTGGAACAACATAATGAAAGTAGTATACTAGTATTTATTCATCCAGTGATATGCAATAAAGCTTACACTTTTATAATAATAGTGTCTGGTCTATCTTTTTAGGCAGCTGATGAAAGAAGGAAAATGACAACAAATGTTATACCCTTGTTCCTTCGCTTCCTTAACTTGTTGATTAATGATTCTATATTTCTGCTGGATGAAGCTCTTCAGGTATGTTACTCTTTGAGATGATGTGCTTTTGAAAGCACAGCATATGAACCAGGACCATTGCCATAATAATGCTGTTGTGTAAGCTATGAAGTATGGGGTACATTAATACAAGCAACAGCAAAAACACAGTCACATTTGAAAGACAACGAGCAGAAAGGTGCCACTGTCATTTTTAGGTTAGTTTTAGTACAAGAAATTTTTATTATTGTCTTCTCGTAACATTCTAAGTTCCCAAAAAGTACAAATTGTAAACTAGCTACAAAATGCAGATAGGACCTTACTTAACTTAGCCCCTCATCCAATGTGTAAAATTAATGGTCAGTGAAATAGCTGTTAGTTTGAACAACATCACAGCTCTGTGAACCTTAAGCATTCAATTCTGTGATGAAAGGAAGGGGACAACTGCATTATGTAAACAGAAGTATTCTGACCTCGGCCTAAAAGTATTGTCCCACTATGATTAGAATTGTAGCTGGTTGGCTTAATGGTCCACCTCTGGCCAGAGTCCACGTGTTTTATTCTTGGACAAGGCTCTTAGTGACATAACCTTCATTGTGTCTTTCAACACTTGGTGCTAAAAGGGATCTATCAAAAAAAAGTATGGTTGAAATATGAAAAACAAACTGCCACAGTAGCCTGCAATGCATTTTATAAGCATCCCATCCAGTGTGCTAGAACTCAAGTGCTCCAAGTCATTTAATGTAGCTACAGACTCCAATCTGAGAATTCAAACTTGTACATCCTTTGCTTTTGCATAGACTTCACCAAACTTAATATTAAATTATTGTTTCTGCAGTATATGGCAACTTTAAAGAAAATGCAGGCAGAGAAAGACAGTGGAGAGTGGGAGAGTTTAAGTGACCAGGCACAACAACAGGTGTGTGTGACTTTTGTTTTGTCACAAACTTAAGTTTGCAATAATCATCCATTTGATAAGTCCAGCTCTGTTGTCTGTCACACAATACAGTGCTCTCAGGAGAGAGGATACTAACTGTTCACCAACTGTTCACAAACAAATACAGTAAGAACCCGCATATAAGAACCTAAAATTTAAGAACCTGTTAGGCTAAAATTTTCATTTTAAACCCCTTTTTCATAAGAACCTATTTAGCCTAAAATTCGATTCATAGAATGAACTAAAATGAAGACCATGTCATGTCTTTGCCAATACTGGATTACACAATGCAATTGTATTCGTAGTTACCCGTGCTGATCACTAGTGCCCCTATCAAATTAAGAACTTATTTAAGAACCTAAGTAGCCTAAAATCCCACTAAATACCATTTCTATATGAACCTATTTAGGCTAAGAGGGAAAAATCCAGGTTCTTATATGTGGGGTTTTACTGTAACCAACAGGCTAGTAAAAGGTTACTGACCGTGGGCCAATACAAAATTTTGACTACAGTCTTAGAGTGATAAAACTGACACATAATCTACAGAAAACTTTTCAAACTTCTCACTTTGCAATGTTCAGTTGCCTTATTCTTAGTTCTTTTCATTACTGGATAGATGCAGCAGGAGCTTCAACACACAGGTGGAATGGCTCGCAGTAACAACATCCTGGCCAATGAGACAGTCCATGCACTGAGCTACATGACAGCTCAGGTTAAGAGGTAATGCTGTTTCTGTGTGTTAAAGGAGGCATGTCATACTATTTTACTTGATGTCAAATTTTGCTGTGGAAATTTATATGAAAAATTATGTACTTTCTTAAAATAATATTAATTTTCTAATGCAGAAAAAAACACTAAAGAAGTAATAGTGAAGCAAAAATAACCAACAAGGAATTGTTACCATTGAACAAGATTAAACCATGCAGATTTCCTACAACAAATGCACTACCCATGGCCTATTTCCTACTCAGGCTATGCAATGCTGATTGTATTTTCACCGACCATAAGCAAAACTGGCCTTAAGATGTATGAAGAGGTTAAACTACTGGCAACACCTAAACCCTTTTAAAGTGCTAGACAATGAAATGTTACAACTGTAAACTTGTTCTCGGTAAACCTGTTAATGTTTACCGTGAGATGTGCTTTATTGTATTATCGACTGACTGTTTCCCTCTCTTTACAGACCATTTCTTATTGGATGCATGCTAAGAAGGACTGCTGATATGCTGAATTACTTTCTCTTGAGACTGGTGGGACCAAAGATGGGTGAGCTGAAGGTACCAATCAAGTCTATTTCTTCATTCCTAGCAAATAAGCCTTATTTGTAATATATCTGCCACAATTTCTTGAGTATAATTTACATCATTTTGATTGCACACAGAAATAACTTTGATTTCTTTTTTCTCCTTGCTAATTAGGTGAAGAATTTATCAGAGTTTCATTTCAAGCCACAGCAACTTGTCTCAGATATAATTGACATGTATCTTAACCTTGGTGAAGAAGAATCCTTCTGCAGAGCAGTGGCTACAGACAAACGGTCATACTCCCCCAACTTATTTAAACAGTCTGAGAGAGTTTTAAAGTAAGTAATAAATATGAAATGACTTGGCAGTGTCCTTGGTTGTCTTCAGTAACAATCATCACCTCCTCCTCCTCCTTTTCCTCCTCCTGCTCATCCTCATTCTCCTCCTTCTCCTCCTCCTCGTCCTCGTGCTGCTCGTCCTCCTTGTCCTCATCCTGCTCCTGCTCCTCCTCTTCTTCTTTGTCCTCCTCCTCCACCACCACCTCCTCCTTCTCCCCCTCCTCCTCCTCTTCTTCCTCCTCCTCCTCCTCCTCCACCACCACCTCCTCCTTCTCCCCCTCCTCCTCCTCCTCCTCCACCTCCACCACCTCTTCCTTGTCCTCCTCCTCCTCCTC
>Ga0126338_10002058_pt1 | contig 13574 bp, 3 predicted proteins | sample OrbCmetagenome_2_FD_92529 | JGI IMG/M metagenome (GOLD analysis project Ga0126338, IMG submission 92529) | Coral microbial communities from Petempiche,Puerto Morelos, Mexico - Orbicella C C metagenome | ecosystem: Host-associated > Invertebrates > Cnidaria > Coral | place: Petempiche,Puerto...
TCTTTATAAACAAAGCAAAAACCAGCGACAAAAATACAGGACCACGTTTTTCTATTACACTGAAGACCACATGCAAAAATTCAAGCCCTTTCGCGAAAATTTTTTTTTCACCCAAATCATCACTTAGCATGGTTTTGCACTCACCAGTTCAATTAGTTCTGGTTTTGGCCAATGAATAGTATGCCAGCACAGAAAAAATATTGAAGTCCCCAAAATTAACATTTTATGGCTTTTTTGAGAACTTTATTGATTTCTCTCACTATCCATGTTAGAATAATGTGTATTGGTTTTGCCTATTGCAGATATTTGCCATCAATTACAGTGTGTTTACTGAAACCAGGACCACCCAGACAATGGAAACCAATCAGATGGCACAACTGAAACAATAGATTCCAACATTTTCAAATCCAGCCAATCAAATGTCTGGTTCAAAACAATGAAATCTCGACTTGGTCATTGTGGTGCTTGTGCTACTATTACCAAGCTCAGGCCGTTAGTACTTTCGCGTTAGAAAATATTGTGTTACTGTACTTTAGATTTTACATTGACAAGCGTGATTAACTCATTAGATTGACAGTTTTCCACTGTGAACATATGCCACACAAAATATCACTTTTACGGTTGTTGTTTAAAACCCTAGAATAACAGATTTTGACATTTTTTTACATAATAAATTCCACTCCCAGCTTTCGGTTATTTACCATGCAGTTCTCGGAAAAACCATCGTGTCCACTGTCTCAGAAGCTGTACATTTTGGAGTTTGAGCTCCCTTTCTGGGTTATCGGTGTATTGAAATAACATCTAAATGGAGAATTCACACGAATTTTTTCCATGCTGTACTATCAAAGCCTCAGCGTGTAAAATCACTCAGGCAAAAACAAAAGACGATAGCGCCAAACCTCCCCCGGATGGAAAAGTCGAAGATATTGCGAACAAAGAATTCAAGTTACAAGTCCATTTTTGTATTAAGTTAACTTTTCATTTCTACTGCTTGAAGTTTGCTTTCAGCTCCTTTCAGTTACATCAAAAATAATCCCTGCCAATTCCTACATATTTTCAAACCTGTACACATGCGAAACTACTCAGAGACCATTTGAAGGGTTTCTTTTAAACAGCCACGACAATATTCAAACCCTACACCACACACTCTGGTGGTGATATATATTTATGAGTGACACTCTTAAGCGGCTTTTCTTTCCATGTATTTTCTAAACCAAACAACCCATAGAAAGTGGGGCAGTATATAATTCTTAAATCTGCAAGCACGTGAAACTACTAACGGTTTGGGCTTATTAATTGCATAAGCATCACAACGGACAAGTTAAGAGATTTCATTGTTTTGTACCAGACATTTGATTGGCTGGATTTGAAAATAGGACATTTGATTGGCTAGATTTGAAAATATTGGAATCTATTGTTTCAGTTCTGCCATCTGATTGGTTTTCATTGTCTGGGTGGCCCTGGTTTCAGCAAACGCACTGTAAAGGCTATTCACAACACTACAAAATATGCACCTTACTTAAGATTAAGCCATGGAGAGAAATCAAATTGTCCAGTTGAAATGAATATCTGTGCCTTTAGACTGATAGTTGTACAGCATGATCCAGTGGATTTCATTTTCACATGGTTTTTCTTGTTGTAGAAATACTGAACCAAATATGGCTAATTAAATATGCATAAATTAGTGTCGAATGGCCATTTTGTCGGGGGTCCCCCTAACTTAAAGGGAATAAAATATTTTGACCTACTTTTTTGCCACAATCATTCCCTCACCAAACCCAACATTTGTGCCAAGTTTGAGCAAAATCAGTGATTTGAGCTGTATCACCTTCTGCCTGGTGCTGCCTCATTTTCTCATGGACACACTCTTAATACTAAATTAATAGGTCCTCAAGTAAACTAGACAGTACCTCTGGTGTCTGGGGAAAACCAGTGCAGTTCCACTTGAAATGTTTAACATCATCGAATGAAAGCTCTGGTAGGTTGTCCTAAAATAGATAATTGCACTTAAATTGAACCCACATTTATATCATTGGAAAAATATGAACACTAATCAAAATGACAAAGACGAATATTTTTGTCAACACACAACATTTTAAATTAACAATTTTTCAACTTTGTACCAAGTAAGACAATTTTCTCAGCTGAGAGAATCATGTTCAAAGGTATTTTTTCCTGTTCCTAGCTTATACTTTACCTTAGAATATTACTTAGGTGATTATAAACAGAGGTTATGTTGCAGTCACTGGTCAAGGATTAAGTCATATCTTACTTGAATCATCTGGTGCAAGGTGATAATTATAATGAAAATGCAAATCACTCATTTTCAAGCTATGATGTCATATGACGTCATTGCTCGATGTCAGGATGCAAAATTCCTTTGGATAAATGATGTCATGTACAATTTATCCAGAATCAAACTGAGGAGACCTGAGAACTAAGCCAGTTTCCTTGAAAACCACCATCTTGATTTTGGTAATCGAGCGACATTGTTTTGCAGCAGCTTGAGGTATCGACAATGTGTTGGTTAGATTTGAGATGGTACAAACCAGAAGGCAACTGACAGCAGCTTTTAAAGGGATTGAAAAGGTGAGTTGTCCAAAATCATTGTTTTTCTCAATCATGCAATATATTTGATACTGTAATGACCCATAATGAAAAGTTCTGATCTATGTTGTTTACATTTTATTGGGAAACAATGAATCTTCCAACTTTGAGTTTCAAAGTCATTTGCAATGAATGCCTTCATAGCAAACGACTTTTTTTTACACGCCGCTTTTGACTTACTGGCTTGTCAATGATATAGAAATATCTGAAATATATCCTGGGCCTTTGTTTTTCAAAATGCTTAAGGTCATTCCTCTTCATGAGATATTGATTGTTAATTCATACCTTCTTTTATTGTTAGCAGAACAGTGAAATGGTTAATGTGTATTGATCTTACTTCAGTTAGTTATCAGTGTATTTTCAAGTATTGGCTACATTTCAACAACAGACAGTAACAACCATGTTTGCAAGATACAGTACAATGTGAAATGTTGTACTTTAAAGCTAAATTATTTAGCTATAGGATTACAGAGTCATATTTGCCTCAGTGTAAATACACTGCCAAGTTTTGACAAAAAAGCAAAATAGCCACCTTATTCAAGTTCATATTTTTCACAATCAAATGAAGCGATTTTGTTCCACTTTTCAGCAAATGTGGTTCATGTGTATAAAAATAGCATGCGCTCCAAATGTGCTTCCCATAGGCCCGGCAAACATATACTAGAGTGACTCAATTAGATTTGTTTCATGTTACCAGTCAAAAACTTCAGCCAAGATTTTTTGATAGAATTTGCTTAAACTCGCTACTCATCAGGCACACTATCTAAACTACAAGTACAGTAGACAGTTTAGAAAGAAAACCTCTAGATGTCAAGAAAATTGACCATGAGTAAAAACAGCATTAACGTCATTGCGTTGCTATGGTAACTCCCATCTCAATAAAATACACCACACCCGAAACTTTGGTCTATCCCTAACAAGAGTGTGGATATCAATCTCCTGTATTATGCTTTAGTGCACTGTGATTTATATTTAAAGTTGGAAGGTATCACCATTGAAAAATCCAATCAAGCCACCTTAATGCTATGGATACCTGACTGGATACTAAGATAATATACCCAGTCCGTTTTATGAAGCTCGCATAGGTGTACAAGTTTTCGCAGAGCACCACACCTCTACGCTTTTACCACCCATCACTTGGGTACTTCTTCTCTTGTGTGTATATAAAACGGTGGCATGTTACCATGGTTACCAATAGTTTTTGGTCCATTGTAAAAGTTTTTATTCAACCCTACGCCTGAACTCATTCATTAACAATCATTTCTACATAATGAACTGTATGGCTCTACGACCACACATATTAAGATAATGAACTGTGTGGCTCTGTGACTCTATGATCACACATAACTTATCTAGATAATGAATATACGGTCGTACTAATGTTCTAAAGGAAAGTAAAATATACAGTCAAACTAACATTCTGAAGGAAAGTAAACAAACTATACGGTCATCCTAACATACTGAATGAAAGTAAAATATACAGCCATACTAAAACACTGACTGAAATTAAATGAACGACCATAATGAATGAACACACTGAAATTTACAAAAAAAAAATTATGGCCGTACTAACATACTGAATGAAAGTAAAATACACACAGCCATACATCTACTAACACACTACATGAGAGTAAAATATATGGCCGTACTAACATACTGAATGAAAGTACAATATAAACAGCTGTATTAACGTACTGAAGGAAAGTAAAATATGTGTGCCGTACTAACACAATGAATGAAAGTAAAATATACAGCCATTCCAACATACTGAATGACGGTAAAATGTATACATGTACAGCAGTACTAACACACTAGATGAAAGTAAAATACATACGGCCCTACTAACACTGAATGAAAGTAAAATGTGCCCAAGTACATGAAACTCGACATGGTTAGTAAAAATTTTCGTTAAATTAAGTAGTAATTATCATTCATAGAAACTCTTCTTACAAATAAATATTAATTTTCATGAAAGGCTGAGGTTTCCTTTTTTTGCATAAGATCATTTTCTTTCTTGAACAATTTGTTGTTCTATAAAAAAATATGCTTACAGCATAATTGAACAATGAAAAACACTCACTTCACAGAACTCAAGGTAACCAGGCCTTTGTTGGATGGAGAGATCTGGACACAACCTTCATAAAATTACTTCCGCCATTTTGCTTATTTCAGCATTTGTTTTTTTGTTTTTTTGTTTTTGGGAGTGGCTCATTAGTGTAAACTGGTTATTATACAGAACAGATGCAGAAACCATTGGATAGCTTTATCAGAAAAAGACTGCCACCCAAAAGTTATGAAGAGGAAACAGTAGATCACAGAAACAACAACGAAGTCACAGAACAGGTACAGTTTCAAACACTACAAAAGACTACCAGAAGCGCTATGAAGAAAAGCGAAAACAAGAAGGAAGAACTTTTTGCCAGGAATGGGAAAAGGTATTTGCCTGGTTGCAGTTCGATGAGTCTACACAAACAATGTCTTCCTCACTCACAGACAAGAGCAGTTCCTTTTTCACAGGTACTCAGGCTTTCCATATCGGAAACATAAAAGCACACGCAAACAATCGTAAGGATGAGACATCCTATGCCGCCAACAGCAAAGGGCCCAACAGGAAAAAGACCATTTCAGAGACATTGTAGAAGCTTTGAGGCAAATGTCACCTGAATCTGAGGAGAAAATGAAAAAGCTTTTCAACATCTCTTAATAATTTGAACCATCCCTACATTAGTTTGTCCTATTTATTAGCACAATTTTCTAATATATTTAAAATTTGTGAACAGATTCTTGGATAATGAACTTCATAATTTGGTTACAGTAGTAAAATTTATGTCCACTAACCTGAAGGGTTTAGTAGTCCAAAAAATTAATTTCGAGCGCTGAAGGCTATTGACAAAGTGGATATACCCTGCCCGTTTTATGAAGCTCAATTAGGCGTAGAAATTTTTGTTGAGCTCTACGACTCTACGATAGTATTTTGAATGTTTAAGCTCCATTTCTCTCGGATATGCGCACACCATAGAGGTGTAGTGGCGTATAGTTATTGTAGCAAATATTATATCGCTTAGGAAATGTTGAGTATTATTACGGATTGCATTGTTTTAATAATTATTGTCAATTTACAATTCTGTATTGAGTTTACCCTGACTACGCTCTACGCTCTACGCTATATGGTATAAAATATAGGTATAAAACTCGGCAAAGCAACATGCCAATAACAGCTGAAATCATGCAGACCTAGACCTATGACCTACCGGTAATGACCAAAGTCTAATGGCTGAACTCTAGTTAAAATTCCTCCTTATGACACAACACAAAGTGCCCTTCATAAACACAAGTGAACCAACAAAAAAGGTCAAGAGACTGAACACAGAACAGCAAATGTACAAATTTCATGTATCATAGGAGTCGTCACAGTAGTGTTGTCAACCCCATTTTATATGTTCGTACACTGTAGATTGGGCATTGTAAACTCCAGGCACCACTAACATGGACAACTAAGTGAACAGGATGGAATGGTCCAATTTGATGATCATACAACAAAGGGACATGAGCAGAAAACTGAGAACTGTAGCTGGCTCTGAGTCTTCGAGTGGACAATGCTTGAAAGTGAGATATAAAATGTTGACACTAAACCAGCAGCTGAAAGTTCCTTGTGCCAACTTTCCAGTAAATGCAAGTCTTCAGATTTTTCGGCTTTACTCTGCTGCTTCTCCTGGAGTTTTCTTCGAAGGACATCCTTCAAATAAACTTGTCATTTCATGATCTTCTTTTTCACCATCAAAACCGCTCGTGCTATCAACGTCGCTCTCACCTAGATCTTTATGACCAAAATCTAAAGATTTCCTTGCTTTTGTCAGGCCTTGGCCTCCTGTTAGGTCCAAATTCCCTACAGAATGCCTCATTTTACAAGAAGTCACATAGCAACAACGAAAAACCACCAAACAAAGCACAAAAATCCACAACACTAACAAACCAGACTAAGAAAATACAAGGCGGTTCAATATGTATGAATGCCAACTTTAAGTTGTCTATTACTTTTATTAACTTCCAGTTAGCTGATACATGTACCCAGATTCCCTTGGTGGTAAGATAGGAAAAGAGATAAAAATAGAAAGGAAAATGGGAAAAGGAATAGAGATCAGCCTTCCCCTTTGGCCGCCATTTTTTTAGGGTGTTTTTTGGGACGTCAGCGAAAACATGATTGTTTTCACGGGAAATGAAAGACCTCCCGCAGATATCACAGTTCTAAAAATAAAAAGATACGGGACAGGGTTGACTCAAGGGTAGAATTAGTATGGAGGCTCCAGGTAATGGGCTCCTGACAACCCTTGTTTCAATTCAAAACTTTCCTTAGTACATTAGTACGACCCTTGCTTCTATTCAAAACTTTGCATGGCAAGTAAGTACATTGGTACAACCCTTGTTTCAATTCAAAACTTTCCCCTGTAAGTTGGTACAACAGTACGACCCTTGTTTCAATTCAAAACTTTCTTTAGAACGTTAGTACGACCCTTGTTTCTATTCAAATTTTTTCTTAGTACATTATAGTATGACCCTTGTTTTTATTCAAAACTTTCTTCAGTAAGTTAGAACTTTAGTATGACGCTTGTTTCTATTCTAAACTTTTTATTGCATTAATAACTGGGAGCAACAGAAACAAAAATTAGGTTTTGTTTACATTTTTCAGCAAATGTGTCAAGTAATTACTACAGTTTGAAGAAGTACAAGAGAAGAAATCGAGATAAACAATTCCTTTTGAGCTGTATCTTGAGTTTATTGTCTCAAAATGTGTGATCGTAGTGCCATAGAGCCGTAGTGTTTTAGATGTGTGATCGTAGAGCCATAGAATTTTATATTATCTAAAAATGTGTGATCGTAGAGCCAAAGAGTTTTATATTATCTAGAAATGTGTGATCATAGCGCTGTAGAGCTGTAGAGTTCATTATCTAGAGGTGTGTGATCATAGAGCCATAGAAATGATTGTCAACGAACGAGTTCAGGCGTAGGATTGAATAAAAACTTCTACAATAGACCAACAACCATGGTGACATGCCACAGTTTTACATGTACATGCAAGAGGAGAAGTACAAAGTGATCAGTGATAAATGCGTAGAAGCGTAGCGCTCTATGAAAACTTAGAACTACTAGTCAACAGCCAATATGAGGTTCATAAAACAGATGCAAGTTGTAAGATAAGCACAAGCTGATGGGCCACTTGACTCTAACACACACTTCACCTACACTGTACCACCAATTTCAATTGCCACAATTAATTAAATTACCATTGGTGAAGGCAACTTTTCAGTACAACTCCAGTTACTTATTTCTTTCTTGTACTGTTTGATTGAAATTTTTCCTCCATTGTTCTGTCAAAAAATAAAAACCTTGATTACATAAATTATTATACTGAAAGTAAAGGGTGAATTAAAATTCCAGTTATAGGCCCTAGGCTTACATCAATTTATCCAGGGAATTGGATTGGTTTATATCTTAATATATTGCAGTGGGATTTATAAGCAGCATAAACATGTGTTTGGAAAAATACCACCAGAAAACCCATAATGTGTTGAAATGTGTAATTTGCATTCACAGTTTTTGAGTCTTCAGTTGTGCTAAGTGTCATTTTGGAATTTCAGCAAAGTGCCAAATTGGTTTTAAATATTAACATTGTCTTGTTAACCAACTGCCTCCCTATGAGGAGGCTGGGTGCCTACGTCACCAAGGGGCTTCCATTGTGGCCAGATAGCCCATAGATAGAACACTGCTAGAATTGGAATACTGGATTCCAGTTTCCAAAATTCTGCATTTTAGGGTTGCCTACTCAGGTCTTGGTTTTTGAGACACCCTACCAAAACGGTATGATTTGGTATTTACTGTACCCAAATTCAGCCAAGTGAGCATGGTATCGTAGCCATATCAGGTCAGTGACTTGATATCACAGGATATCAGGACAGTAGACACACCTCTTGATTTGTTAATTGCAAATTCCTAGTAATACTGCATAACACAGACAGACTGGAAATTACTAGCAGTGAGTTTGAAGCCAATCAAATTTGACGTGTTTCATCAATACTGCACAATATATAAGTCTTAAGCTTAATATTGTTGGCCCCAACCCTCCTGAATGAATGAATGAGTGGATGAATTACTTTCTTACCGTGTCAAACATTCTAGTTTACTGTAAACAGTAAGCTGATTGTTAACACCAATGTATACATATAGGTAATCATATGGTTTCAAGTTCAATTTGGAATTAATTTGCACGAGTGAGTTTTTCAAAAAGCTGAAATTGCACAAGCCGCTTCGGCGAGTGCAATTTCAGCTTTTTGAAAAATTCACAAGTGCAAATTAATTCCAAACTGACCGAGAAAAACTGTTTCAACCTTTCCACACAAAATTTTCATCATCATTTTGCATATCACTGGCTTCGAAAATTTCCTATAGTCTTTCAGCCAATCATAATCCAGAATTACGATGTGTAATTTGCACTGGTGATAAACTTTTTACACCAGTGTTACACTTTTTGCATTGGTGTTACACTTGAACTGCACTGCTTTCAGCCAATCAGAATCGAGTAATTTTTTCGTGTATATCATTATACAATCATGTAATACTAGTAGTAATCAAAGATTAGAGCAGTGCGTTCACGTGAGTACTTTGAATGTTTGGTCTACTTTGGTGGCCTTCGAATGGCTCAAGAGAAAACTAAGTTTGATCGCATGTCAGATAACAATCTGCATGATTGTGAAGTTGAACTGGCCAAAAATAGATGATAGCCTGCAGTAAAAGTGTTTTTAATCAATTAGGTACTAACTTGTACTGGAGAAAATATTTTCCAGGAAAGGTATTTGAACTGTTTCAGATCGCCAACACTTGTAACAAATATTTCTTGAGACAATAAAGTTTTGACCAGCAACCCTGCAAGACAGCACGTTGCCAAATGTTTTTAAGTTTTGTGTTTGTATTTGTTTACATAGCTCAAATTTACATCTTGTTCAGTTCACAAATGAAAAAAAGGTGAACTAACCTTTCTGACAACAAAACACAGCCTTTTGGTGAGTCACATAACACAGAAAGTTTGCTTTCTGACAACCAATTATGGGCACAACAAATTTGCTGAACTACAAATCAGAAAATATATTCCTGACCACAGATCTGAGGGTCATCATGGCGATTTGCCGAGCTACACAGAAGATTTGCTTTCTTACCACAAGTCAGGGCCATTTGCCATCGCTAAACTACAAAATATTCTTTCCTGATGACGCAGCCTTTAGCTACTTGTTGTCGAAGGCGAGAGGGTCAAAATACATGCAGCTTCGTAGATCATATGTACACTTTTTTCAATTCTATACAGCGAATACATGACTGCATGCATGCACTCATGATGAAATTTGGCCCTCCTGTGTGTGTGGGGGCAAATCAGTGAACAAATCCATCCCAAAAATTCTCAATATAGACTGGATTAGGATTGCATTACACTATGTGAACGCAAAAATAGGTCTGCAATGTGTACTTGTGGACTTATGCTTAGTTTGATTCCATTTGGTTGTAGTGTTGTTTTTAAAATAAATGTCAGTATCTGGGAGTTGAATTGCTGCAAGTGAGAAGGAAATCACTGGAAAGATAAAGGTGTAGAAATAAGTGACTTAGGAAACATAGTTTTTAGTGTAGAGCACACTATTGGGATGGTTTAGGGGGGTTGCTGTTTGCTAAGGCACTAACGCAACAAGGCACAATACACTAACACAATAAGGTGTTAACTTAAATGTTTGTTTAATTAATTAACCCATTGACACCTGAATGAAATTGCCCGCAACCCACCCCTAATTCCCTGGCATTTTTTGGAATATTTCTGAGCGAGTGAAAGCACAAAAATAAACCATATGCGCAGTAACCACAGACACAAGATCAGGTTTCATGACATCGTTTATTCAAAGTTGAATGAATGAAGGGTCAAAATATTAAAAAACATTAGCAAAAAGAACTCAACCTAATGTGTTAAACTGATGAGAAAACAAGAAATTATATTCTTTCTTTACCGCGCGACAAAATGTCCACAGAAGCTGAGAAAATTGACTTTGCGAAAATGAGTTAATTATTGACTTTGGAGGACAAAAAACGAAACCAAATTCAACAGAATTTTATTCTTGTACTATAACGGCTAACATTTGAGAAAACAACAAAAAATAAAAGCGAAGAACTCATGTAAAAATCAATCTGAAAACAAGAAATCAAGTAATTTCTTCGCCGCGCGACAAAATATTACGGCGCTGCAAAAGAAAGATGAAAGACGACAAAAACAAGCCAATTATTTTGAGATCAGTCGTATTTCAACTGTGTTAAATTAGTGGCCATTTAGTTCTTTTCTCAGCGGTTCTGTAGCAGCTGAATAAGACTCCAAAAAATATTTGAATGAAGCAAATAAACTAAATAAACAAAGTGCCTGGAGGTCGCCATAAATTAAATATGCGGAGCAACTTCAGAATACCCGGCCACTTTATTTACATGTGTCGGTGGGCTTTGAAGAACGAGGTATATAACAATAGTTGCTATTCTTATTCACTGAGATGCTAATAAGTGGCCGGGTATTCAATCCAGCGTGCAAGTTACTGTTCGCTTTTAAAACCTAAAATTCCCAAATACAGGGAACCAAATAAAAGAAATGCGAAGGGAAGTTCAATAACAATAAATTTTCATCCAAGATGAGACGAAGAAACCTATTTCAAAGCAAAAAATTGCTCAAAATTTCGCAGATGTGCTTCGCTGCATGACCGCATGTTCAAATTAATTCTTCACGCTAACATGGAAGCTTGAGTTTTTGTCGACCGCTTTTGCAGTCATTTTAACGCCCGTGGCTTTATCAATCGTTCCAAAAGTTTAATTCAACTTCGAAGTAATAATGTACATTACCATTTTTGTTTCTGAAGTCCGCAAAGCCGCTTTAAACCTGCGATCTGTCGTCGAAACTTACTTGAAAGCACTCCCATCTTCACGTTTTCTCGGCGGTTGTAGGAAGAAAAACTTCTTCACCAGAACGTTTTGAGGACTCTGTACTCCTTGATCCTCCATTCTGAGGTCACCTGAACATTGATTTGTATTTTTCCTTTCTATTTTAAAGCCCAGAGCAGTAATTTATCCGTGTTAGGAATGAAAACAAGACCTAGGAAGTTTTTTAGATTTGGCCCACAACGCGCCATGATTGCCTGCACTTTTCGAGCGCGCGATTTTAAGAAGAAAAACCGTCTTTCTAGGACCCCTAAAGTCCTCTGAAAATATGCTCAGGAAGTCCATTCTGATTGGTTTATTTGTCCTCAGGAAAAATAGAACAATAGGAGAACCAAAAAATCTTCAGCGAGGGTAGGAAAGGCAATTGTCCCCACGTGCTTTTTTTCGGGCGGTTACAGGCGGCACAGGGAAATGGAGGAGTTTTTCGCACGGGCGGTTACGGGCGGCACAGGCGTCTTTATTCCGCTCTTAGTCCCAACGGGATATAACGCAACAACAATCTCTCCTCACTTAACCCTATTTTGTGCAGCATGTTGTGCCTTGTCCCATGTGACTTTTAACTCTCTGAGCTCGCCACTGTTTCCACTTGCCAAGTGAACTTATACATAAATGATGTGGTGTTAAGATGGTTTGCTTCAATAATGACTATTAGCCTGTTACATAACAACATCAACAACTGAGTCCAACATACACCTTGTAATTGTGTTGAAGTGTGTTGAGGTTCTAATAAGTTCTTGCCATGACTTTAAAAAAAAAATAGTGACATGCTAAATACCCAAAGTCAATTTGCATGTACAAAATGTGGTTTCTGCTGATGATTGCCCAGCATTAAGATGGTACCAAATGAGGTAAAATGTTACTGTAAGTGCAGTAAAAAGTAAACAACATTGCTGATGTACACTTTGTATACTTCCTATTGTTGACTGTTGTAAGGTTACCAGTGTGCACTGTAAAATGTAGACAGTAGTAATCAGTGATGACAGCTGTGTGTTCCAACTGCTGCGGAGCACACTACAAATCCCGTAAGGCTTGCTGTTTCATGTCTGGAGAGCAGGTAAGCTACTACACATTGGCTATTCATAGCTTAGTGATCAGAGGATTTTTCGATGCGCCCCACAGGTGCCCTGATATCTATAATGACGGACAACATGAATAAAAGGTACTTTTGTTGGTTTTCCTGTCTTTTCTTCAATGGGTGGCCATTTTGAATCGTTTAGGCGTGGTTGATTTCCAAGAGGCTTTGGACCTAGTTATAAATATAGCAGTTTATCCGAGTTTTGCGATCACCCGTTGAGAACGATTTCTGGATGGCAACTTGGTCCCAGTCCTAACTAAAATTCAACTGCGCTTAAATAATGACTGCTTGAAGACAGCAACAAGAACAAAAATGCGAGGGCGGCCTTTGGCATTGGCTAGGAAACACATACAGAGCTTCCACAGTTACATGTATTGGAGATCTTTGTGGAATTGTTACTAATCTTGTTCATAATTTGCTAATCCATTTTATTACACTTCAGGATCCTTACTCAGACACCTTGGTGATTGGAGACAATATCAAGGAGTCTGATTCCGCCACTTTCTCTGTCATTACTGTATGAGAGGAGACCACAATGCCAGCCTCGGTGTGTGCAGAGGTCTCAAGCACTGGTGAGGGGTCAGAAACAGTCTCGTTGCATTCCCATTCTTTCCACGCCTCGATACCAGAAGAAGAGATAAGTATATGGGTTGATGAGATGGAGGAACAAAACAGCAAACGGCAGAAATTAAACGAAGCTGTCCACAGCATCTCAGGTGGCCAGTACAGCCCTGTAATGTCCACCCTGAACATGACCTGGGATGATATTATATCCTGAATCGGTGAATGACTGTCCTCAAAGACTGATTAAATTAATTTGTGCTTTCATTAGGTGCCACGGACTCAACAGCAATATTTGAGCACTTTCCTGGATTCTTTTGTCACA
>Ga0126338_10002059_pt1 | contig 13574 bp, 8 predicted proteins | sample OrbCmetagenome_2_FD_92529 | JGI IMG/M metagenome (GOLD analysis project Ga0126338, IMG submission 92529) | Coral microbial communities from Petempiche,Puerto Morelos, Mexico - Orbicella C C metagenome | ecosystem: Host-associated > Invertebrates > Cnidaria > Coral | place: Petempiche,Puerto...
ATGATCATGATCATTATTATCATTATTATTATTATTTCACTGGGCTCTTCACAAACCACCTTTTGTCATTAATTATGTAACCTTGATAATGGCGCAAGATACACCGAAACGTCGGTTTGTATTTCTTGTCTCAATAATAGCTAATAATGATAATAATAATGATAATAATAATAATAATAATAATAAAATCTTCTCAGAAAACCTATTTACAAATCTTCACAGATTCCACTATCGTAGACTAAAATTTTGATGAAAATAAAAATATCACGAGATCCTAAAATACTAATTCACAAGTTCATGCCATCATCGACTTTCTAAAATTGGACAGACGTCCGGTTACTTAATTTACTTCAAGTTTTATCCTAAATTAATTAACAATTATTCCACGAGCGCGCGTTGGACACGAGATGGTAGATAGCCAATGAGACCGTAGTGCCGAGCGGACTATAATCATCTCATATCCAACAAGCACGGGTGCAATAATTGTTTTATCAAAATCGTCCCCAAAATATAGCAAACTAAACTAAAATAAAAATATACGTCCCCAAAAATCGCGCGTACGCCTACCATATTTGTAGAGCACGGTATAATGGCCCACAACCCCTGATGGCTAAGCCAATGAAAACTCGCAAACTATATTATCCAACGATCCAGTTTTTAATAATGAATAGTAGTGAATCAACTGGTTTAACTCTGGGTGTATGGTTGTTAGAGTTAGCTATAGTCACTCTTGGAACAACATTTCTTCTTGTCCATGTGCTATTACTAAAATAGCAGTTTCCAGTAAAATAATGAGCAAAGGGAAAGAGAAAATTTCAATTCCGTGGTCATTATCTTTTCTAAGAAGGATGACTGTGGAAATGTGGTGGTTATTTCACTTTTGTGATGAGTGTGAATGGAAATGTCATGATTATTTGGCCCTTGACGTAAAAAAAAAAAAAAAAAAAAAAAAAAAAAAAAGAAAAAAGAAAAAAAGGCGAAATAAAATTTAACTACCATTTCATTTGCAGGTTAAAATGTTTTATTATCCTTTTATAAATACGTATATGAAACCGGAGTGCATGAAATAAGGTTTGGAAATACTTTTATCATTATTTTTATTTAAAAATGCTGCACATTATTATGTCAGCTCACCGCTGCAAGAAATCCGCAGAAGTTTTATAAATAGCGTAATTATAATAAACATACCTATCATTTGTTTAAAGCAGAAAGCGTTATAATGATTTCTTTTAAATTGGCCATTAAAAAGACAAAAGAAAAACAAAAGAAAACAAACCAAATTTTTTTTGATTACCGTTATGTCAAGTTCAAAATAAGATACGGCTTGCCAGGTGGAAGTTTATTTTAACCTTGAACCAAATTTAGCTCTCAGTATTTTTGTTATCTTTTATTTTTATTTTTAGCTTCAAACTGTTTAACAAAACAAGATTTTGGTGGGAACATTTTTTGAATTTATGCCAGATATTTACCTGTCTGAACAATTGTTATTGCAACAATTTTTCGTTATTTCAGACTAAACATCCTCTGAGCATTATATAGAACCGATTTACATTGACAATTAAAGTTACAATCTTTCATTTCATTATTTATTTTTATATTTATCACTGCGGTTGCACATAGCTCGAGCTCGAAATAGCGACATGGTCACTTGTCTTGCGTTCGCCGGTTTCTCTCTCCTATAAACTACCGCAAACCTCTTTACGTAGCTGGTGTTTTGTGATGTTATTGTTATATTAAGTGAACACCACTATAATAAAACTAAATTTAAATTATACGTTCTCTCTCGCTTATATTTCTTCCATTAGTCGTTTTTTGAATGATTTATGTGCTCACTGCCACCATTCCATGCCTGTGGCACTTCATAAATAAAACTTTGTAATATAAAATTAGTAAATGTGTTCCACACAGTTGGTATTTCTGCATCCTTAGATCAATGCTAAGAGCTGTATCTGCTGTTATTTAGATGCTACTCAACCCTTTAGCATTGCCAAATGCTATTAAATTACCGAAGGACCTTACAGTTCTACCTGACGGTGGAAACAGCATCCAAACCCTTGAAGGTGGTTTGCTTTGATTATGTATGTTAAAAGCACTTGCCGAAGCAAATATGAAAGAAACTTATGATATGTATAACTGTTCTTTGGAACCAGTCTACTGTAAATGTTTGATGCACGTAGAATTGTAGCGAGCTTAGTCTCTAGCGACCTGATGACGTGTTTTGAGTCGTCTTGTTTTGCTTGTGAACATCAAAGGCGCTCTGAAGCTGCGCATATTTTTTCTTGTATTCCTCTTTTTCATTCCACACGTTCTTCAGTTTTCTTCTTTCATCTTCCAGCTGTCTTTTCAACGAGGTATTCTCATTCATCAGATCTTCGTGCTCGCGCTGTTTCCGAAGACGACAAGTCAGAGCATAGCTTCGGTTCTTCAAGTTACGTCGCCTCTTTCTTATCCTGGCGGCCTCGTCCCTCGGGAGGTCCCGAAGAAGTTTGTTAAGCTCCTGCACACGTAGACTTTGTATTTCTTCATCGCTTATTTCTTTCACATCTGGAGGATGATAAAAACTCTCTGTTTCAGATTCAGATGAAAAGTCATTGGCTTCGTTCGTTGCTTCACCGTCGAAGAGATCTTGGACATCGCGATCTTCGCCTACTAAACTGATGTTTTTCTCGAACAAATCGGCTCCTTCGGTCCATGGAGGTTCTGTAATACGTTGTCCTTCACCAGTAAGGTACAAATTAAACACGTCGTCAAAATTTCCCTCCATGATATTGCTGTGAGAAAAATGTTTAATGCTAATGTTGCAAATGACTCATGTTTTGCAGAGAAAATAGAATAACTCAGTCAGTTTAAGCGGGTATTTTCCCCAATTTTTTGCTTAGCGAATCACATTTGCCAGCGGGGAAAAAAGTTTCGCTTCAGTTGCTTAGGGTAACCCCCTCATAATTTAATTCTTAGAATTTACGAAGGGCTTTCCAAGAAGCTTGCAGCCACGAGGCGACGATGACATCTCTTCTCTTTGGCACATTTTCATTTAGTATTCTAACAATGGCCGTAGCTTGGACAACCTTGTAGAATTCATACAACAATCTCAATGGCACGAGGGTTTACTTAAACATCGATAAAGCAAAATACTTAAATCGAAAGTCTTCCTTTCTGTAATTTGTTTTAAATATTCTTGTTGATTGTCGTCGTCATTCATTATTTCTTTCTGTTTTGTTTTCGTCCCATGGTCAGGTGGCGTTGCTCCCGATATGATTGGTCAACGGTTATAGGTTTCTTACCATACCTTGTCACTGGCTTGACTTTCGCTCGACGAGAAGTGGAAATAAATAGTTTTTGAAGCAATTACGTGATGGATGAGGCAATGAAAAAAGCAATGCCTGGTCTTAACGTAACCTTCAACCCTATATATATAACCCTGCGATGGACTATAGCTAACAACCCATCCAGGAAGAAGTAGAAGTACTTCTACTAGTGGTTTCACGGCTACGGAAATATACGGGATAAACTCCGGCCGGTGGCATGGCCGACGAATTTTGTTTCATATCAAACTCTGGCACAATTCCGCGGAGGTCGGAAACATTTTTGACCAATGACTGAGATATGCGTGACTATGGTGACGGGATAAACTTGTTTCTTTCGATTTGTTAAGAGTATATAGATTTGCATTTCAAATGATCTCATTGACAGTTAAATACCTGGCTTGAGATAAAACTATATTAATAATAAAAAAATCAGATACGTAATAAAGAGAATAGTTACAAAAAGTAGAACAGCAGAGAATCATTTAGAGGCTCCTCATAGAAGGCAAATTTTCAGTCTACCTCTTGATGTGTTTACAATCAACATCAAGTTTCTTGTTGTCAAGTCAACAAGTTAATTGCTCGGGTCATGAGAATTGAGTACCACTGTGAATTGCCATGATATAGTTAACGTCAAAACAGTCCTTCTCAGTTAAACAATATGCTGAAATATATATTCTCAAGTTGGGGGAGTTTACCAGTTGGTCATTGGTTCAAGGGGTTAAATTTTGGCTCATTGGATTGTCATGAGAGTCAGTTTAATATGCGAAAGATGTCAAGTCAAGGAACTAGAAACTTAGTCGAGTTTCGAAATTGCAGCAACAACTGCATGTTAAATAACTTAATGATAGATAATCTGTCCTAAAATCATTTTATAACATAGTAAGTCATGAAAAGCTTCAAGGAAGACACATCTTAGTTCAGTTCTTGAGTTTAACACCTGCGGTCTGAACGGACTTAAACATACTGTGGATACTAGGTTGGGTTTTCACCTAAATTTTCCGCCTCCCCTCCCTTCCCCTCCCCACATTGACAATATTGTTGACAACGTTGAAACCGAATTCGCAAACATTTTCACCGCGAAAAGTAACCAGAATGCAGCAAGTAGACGTGTAATATCTTGATAAGCTAGAACATACTTTTTGCCAGCTTCCCAAACATCCGCAAGGGTATTGTGCTCTGCACTCTTGAAGTAATGCCTCATGTAAAGCTAAAAGTATTATGAACCAGTAATTTAGTTATACCAGTTTACTAGAAAAGCAAAGTTGCAGTTTGTGCACAACATTGTAAAATTGTAGTTCTATACACTTCAGTTGGAATTGCAACTTTGTTATTTATAAATGCGTTTTTGTACTTCTGTCATGTCTTATGACAAACTAAGACTTTTAATGTACAAAACATAATATCTAGATATTAATAACACGACTACATATAAACTAAACGATTTAAATAAATCCGACGAATGATCCAAAACATAAAGATACTTCAATGACAAGTGTTTTACCAGTATTAGTTGGTTTCAATGCATTGTTTAAAGTTCATATCAAATATTATGTACAATTTAATTTTCCGAATAAAATTGAATACGATTTCCGCAATCTATACTATTTACATGGCTTATTCAATGGAAAGGAGCAAGAATTTGAAATTGTACGTTAAGAAAATATATGTTTTGATATCATATCGTCTCTACAGAATTTACATGCACTCATTACCTCATTATTTTCTTTAGGGAGTATCATTTATTCGACTTTAGCAGATTATATACATCACGCTGTTTAAAATTAATCAAAATAGCCAGAAAGCTCTATTACACTCTGTGAAAAATGTAACAGTACGACAATGAAGACCCAACATCGAGTTTCCCTCTTGACTTTGGTAAATGTTAGATGTATTGAGTTGAAACTCGGCTCTCCCTTTTGCAATTCTCTCAAAATATCCTAAGCGGTTGTGAGATAAATAAACGATTACATTTACACTAACCTGTATCCAAGGGCAAGGCTAAAATTAGTCAGACTGGCTGTCTGTAGTCTACAATCACATGTCAGATAATTCACAAAAAGTTCCTCGTTCCACAAAAGTACTTATATCTTAAAACAATTAAATCACTGTTTATGTCCCATAACAAAAGAAGGCTCATTCAATGTTGCATAAGCCTTGTGTAGTCGGTCAAATCTCTTTTTATAGGAGTCCCTATCTTTCACTGCGCTGCAAAGACGTTCTTTCGCTTGTCGTAGCTGCTCTTTTAGCCGCTGGTTCTCTGTTTCCAGTCGTTCTTTGAACGCTGTACGCCGTTGTCGACAGCTTGTAGCGTACGCACGGTTTTTTAAGCATCTTCTTCGTCTTCTATGCACCTTCGCTTCTGCTTTCGGTAAACATTTTAACCTTTGGTTCAGGTCCCGCACTGACAACTTCGTTAACTCGTCGTCTGATATATGTTGGTTGAATTCTTGCAAACTTTGCAGGCTTTGAGGCGTGCTGTCCATGGCTGACTCCGCATTGCAGCTAAAACTTACTTGCGACTGCAACAGCGTGTTTTCCCCATCGTCTTTCTCGCTAGGGAGCTCTATCAAGCTCTGGTTTGGAATCCAGTTTGAAGGGGTGTCATTATCTGTGAAAAACTTTTCCAAAATATCTTCCAGAGGAGAAATATCCACGAAAAGCGCTTCATCGGACATGCTGAAGGCGAGGAAATGATCACATGTTCGTCCTAATTCTGCTGCAATGTGGGAGTGTACTAACTGTACTCCATTATCCAATCAGATGGCGCATTTTTGACAGATATGATGGCTGACTCCACCTACTAAGATTACGTAAGGGGAATCCCCTAGTCTATAGATGGCAGTAACAAAACGTCGCCTGACCTCGTATGTAGTGCATGCAACCAGAGAGAATCAATAAAGTTTGTATTGCATTGTAACCAGGGTTATGAAACTTGCAAAACCGGTTATTCAGCGTGAAGGAACTGGCATTTCATCAATGTTACGCGTTGTTGAATGAGGTTCCACTCGAGTACTCATCGATATTAAATATCGGCTTTGTATCTAACGGGCAACATGTAAATTAGTCAAGCTGTTGGAGTTCACAATCTTACATTTTTCGTACCAAAGTCTAATTTCAAAGTTCAGACAAGACTTTCTGTTGTTCATTAAAACCCTTCAGCAACCTTTAATAATCCAAAACTTGTCCGTTCTTTTGTATGGCAGAAATAGAAGTTTTTAATTCTGAATATCGCTTGTGATATTCATCCCTCTCTTCGATGATCTTTCTTAATTCTTTCTTCGCTTGGAGTAATTCTAACTCAAGTGCCTTATTTTCGTCCGCGATTTTATGTTCCCTCTCCACGCCTTTCTTTCGACACTTCAGAGAATATTTACGATTCTTTAGGATTCGCCGTCTCTTTCGAAAGTTTTGCCTCAATTCTTTTGGAAGTCGGCGAAGCTTCTTGTTCAGGTCTCGAATGGTCGCCTTTTCAAGGTAGTCGTCGGTTAGCTTTCTCATCAGCTTCAATGAAACCGGGCGACTTTGAGACTGATTCGTAGACGTCAGTAAAAACCATCCTGTGGCCTCTTGGGGCTTCGCTGTGGCCATAGCTTCTGGAACTAACCCGAACTCTTCAATCGTGTAAATGCTATTTAAGAGGCATCCGTTGTCATTAATTCCTTGCACTTCATTCAAACCAAGACTCCCTTCATGAAATGAATCAATAGAAGGTACAACCATCTCCGAGAGAAATTCCTCCTCCCTTGCCTTCATGTCGGTAATAAAAGCCCGAAAGTAAGGTTAACCGTTGTTTTTAATTGGAATAAAGGGAAAACACCTTGTGCCTCAAATAACTAATAAGGGGAACCCCTCATTTTCACCTCCACAAAAACAAAGTCCTTATTATCTGGGCAAGCAAATAATTAGATTTCAGTTGGGTTTTTTTGAGTACCCTTTAACTTACTGAATGAAAGTTCCAAATCGAGGCAAAATCCCTCCAAAGCCATCCTTTTTATGCGTTACGTATTTAATACACAGAGTAATTAAGTCGCAAACAAATTTCGGGACACCGCGGAATCGAAACTAAGTCATGGGACACGCGTGATATCGATCCATGCGAAAACACAGAAAGGGTATTTCCCTTAAAAAAAATATCTAAGGCAAATACATGTATTACAGAGCCTCGAGAGTTCACTTGCGTTCTTTTACATTGCAAATAAAACGACTTACACAACAAGGTTCTCTCTTTATATATGTGATCTAGAACCACATGGTTTAATTCTATTCAGTGCAATTTGTTTACAGGTTCCCAAGTACAGGATGTGACTCAATGTTCGAAAACTCATCGCCCCACCCTCCCCTCCCATAACGGAAGACATCTCAGACAGCAACCCCCCTTCTCCCCCTAACCTCAATCACTGGAAAAAAAAATAGCGGCCCCAGTGTAAATCTCGCATTCTAGGACTCTGTGCCGCTAAAGGTGTTTGGCATATTTCACAGCTGAAAACTTGACGTCAGTTTGACACATGTGAATTGACAACCAAACTGTTATGGAAACACGCAGAATAAACGCTCCAGTGGTGATATTTATCCTTGGCCCCAAAGGTTAAGGGAATTTTCCCTTTTAGAAAATCACGCAAAAGCGGCGGGCCAGGAAAATTTGAATGAAAAAACGAAAGCTCAAAATTAGAGCCAAAATCGAACTTGGAAAGAAAATTAACAAACAAACCTCACCAAACTTCACGAAAAACAGCATACTGCGAGAATGATTAATTTTATTGCCACAAAGAATGACCGGATTTAGTTTCGAAAGTGAAATTTGCATCTGAAATGAAATTCTTTTCAGAAGGGGTTTTTCCCTTCTAGCTTTACTGAGTGACACTTGATAGCGAGCGCTGATCAAAGCCGTTTGCCGCTTTTGATAAACTTCAAAAAAGTATTAATTTGCTTCCAAAGATTCACTACCCTGAAAAACTACATGTACTTCATTCCGAATTATATTTTCGGACTCAATGATTTCGTATGTTTTTTTGACACCGAGGTGTTCACATTTTTTGCATTGTTTAATAATTATGTATGTTGGTCGGCAGTTTAAAAGGGACTTTCCCTTCGCGATTTCGCGCGATTCACCCGCTCTGTAGGAAATTACTCGAACGGTAAAATCAGGTAATTTTTAGTTTTTCGTTTCTAGAAACGTTTAGGTTAGAAATTAAATCGTGCGAGTTATATTTTTGTGTTTGAACAATAGGAGTCTAAAAATGTAACGATCTGTATGACGCAATCACAGAGCCTCCGATAAAATATTTCCGCGAATTTCTTTTTTTCCATCAAGGGATTTATTGTTCAGACTTTTTCAGTACAAAATAAAACAGGATTCACGATTTAAAGTTTCCAAAGATAATTTTCACCCTGCTCTAGTTGGTACGTGCTTCACAAAAATCACAAGTTTGCTGAAAAGCAAACTATTTAGGGGATTCCCCGTTTCCGAACTCTGCGAGGGCTGAGACCTGTCAAAATACTGGATTCTGATTGGATGAAGATTAGTGACCCCCAACGCTCAACCGAATTATAACCAAACTCGAAGCGATCTTGTACAATCAGGTGTTTTATATCGGGTTGAATTGCCAGTTAGTCAGGATGGATTACGAAGACCTCTTCCCTGATATTTCGCCCATGGACGAAATTTTGGAAAGGGATTTTACCAGCAACGTTTGCAGTTCCAACTGGTCGCAGAGCCATAGTTTGGGAGACCTTGTAAGCGATGATATGGAGAATTTATTCTTGCGGACGAGACTGAATCTAGACGGGTTCGACTCTGCGTCCACCATTAGCAGCGAGCCTTCAAGTCCGCAGAATTTTCGAGACCACAGTGAACTTTTTACTGACGATGATCTAATGAAGTTGTCAATACGAGATCTTAACCGACGGCTGAAAAAACTACCGAAAGCCGAGGCTCACAAGATCAGAAAGCGAAGAAGGAGTTTGAAAAACCGAGGCTATGCCACGAGTTGTCGACAGAGGCGAACAGCATTAAAAGAAAGCCTCGAAACACAAAACCAACGCTTGAAAGCACAGCTACGTGAGGCAAAAGAAAGCCTTTGCACTGCAGTCAAGGACAGAGACATGTACAAGACGAAATTTGAACAACTGAACAAGGTTTTAAGTAGCTACATGCAAACAGCGTCTTCATGAGGAAACAATATTTAAATATGTTAATGTTAAACTCCACTTAGTTGATTTGGGTCGATGCAGGCTTAAAGACTGAGCATGAATGGCCAAGCTCCAGCTAGCAAAGTGGCAGTGAATTTAAATTTTACTCAGAGGCCAGGATGACTGTTCATTTATAATTTCACTATTCATGTACTTGAAAACGATTTGCCCTTTTACACTACAATTATACACATTTGAGTCTTGTATTTCATGACCGAGAGAGGTAAATACCTTGATCTTAGTCGCCTTGTATATGCATGTACAACTTGCACATATTCTTCTCGTAATCAAGTTGTTTACGCCAGCCGAAATTCGCTGTGTAATTTACAATAAGACTTGTTTTCAATTTGTCAATCCAGATTTCTGTATAAATCTGTATCGAGCGGTACAGTCCAACTTAGCCAGCCGTGGAATTATTTTTCTGTAAAATGTTTTCAACAGCACCAGGACAGTGTTCCCAATTTTCCTAGGCCAGTTATCTGAAGTACTGCGACATAATAATCGATGTTTTTCCGCATTCACGTAATCGACAGTTTTCACGAAAATGTTGTTTATAGGTTTTGTCTCTGTCAAAGTGAGTTTATATGCAGGGCAACTCGACTGTCAAAGTTATTTAAATTAATTGTTATTACTTTAAATCTATGAGCGAAATTGTACAAAATATCACGCCAAAGAAATACAAATATGTATATTGAAATTACATTCTGGAAAAAAACAGTAGAATGTTAGAATGTTGGAACATTGTGTGGGTGTGTTTTGGGACTTTGCGAATGCACATTGCATTATGTCATGATCACTCACGACTATATCCGTTTCATTGAGTATTGTGTTGCTCATCGATCCAGTAGATTTGTGGTGTTTTAACACTGATATAACCTAGAATGTGGTGGTACTTAGCGAAAAATCTTGTCGATGTAAACGGCAGTTAAGACTTGTGATGGGAGATGACATGAACTAGTGTTCGTAGAACCTTGAAAAGCAATCGAAAGCCTGCGAAGCGATCTTCACAGGCTTCACTAATTCCTTTTGGACGAATCACAGTGGAATAGTTCTTACAATGAGTTCAGAGAGAGTGTGCACTGTCCACGGTAGAGCGCCAGTGGCACTAAAAGCTAGAGGCACGCCACTCCTTACAGCGACTCACACGAGGTTTTCGTGGAACTCGACCTAATTTCGTGGAATTAATATTCACGTGTGCCACCCAATGAAGTGAAGCATAAATACGAAAATACTAGAAATACGAAATTTGGATTTTCGTGAAATTGAAGTACTTTTTTTAAACCATTATCACTGAACTTTGGTTTTGGTTTTTAACATCTAATAGAGGTTGCTAATCGAGCGTGACAGCCGCGATCAGTCTCGAGTCGAGCGTGATGTTCAGCGGACAAATACGCGAAGTCGCACGAGTTTTTGTTTACCGCTCCAAGCTAGATTTACATATAAATGTCGAAGTCACAAATGACAAGACTGACAACGAATTATGAGCTATAGCATCTACAGCTAAAGTTACCAGGCAAACACGCGCTTGTTTATAAGAAAAGAATCGATAATATAGGGAGTTACAAGTGCTGGGTAGTCACGTAATATCATACAGAATATTCTAAACACTGGTAACACAATATTCTTTGCAAGGCAGAAGCGACATTGCAGTTACAGGCGAACCGAGGCACTCGGTAAAATTTGAAATTTATTTATTTTATACTTCAAGTTTCCATAAGGAGCTATGCATTAAAAAAAAAAAAAAAAACTACATCTATAGAAAAGAAGTGTGTTTTTTTTCCTGATATTGCCTCAGTGAGAATTATAGTCCGGCTAAGGCCTTACTTTGCTAACCATTTTGGCAGCACACAAGATTATATTCATCAGAACGAGCGTTTATACGACAAAAAAAAAGCGTTTCAGTGCTCTCGACGATGCTTTTTCTACATGCATGAAGAAACAGTGCTTCCTCCCATTGACAAAATACTGTTATATCTGTTGTGATAAATATTATCACAAGTTGTTGAACCAAATCATGTGATATGTCTGTCACGCAGTGCTGTTTTGAAATTGAAATCAATCAGCCGATTAATCATGGCTTGGCCCGTAGTCTCAAGCTTTGTCGTAGTCAAGCAGTTAATATTGAACGAGACATCTCGAAACTAGCCTCACTAAATAAAAATATATGCGGCATAGACCCGCTGCCGTTTTGTTGGCTTGCAAGAAAGTGGCCAGATGCGTGACCTGCTGAAATGTAAATTTTCTTTACCAACTGTCATGAATTACCTTTAAAGTCAGTTTGGAGAATTTGGTCGTACAAAATTCTCCAAACTGACAATATTCACTTGTCATAAACCGTGCCGAAAAAGCGAGTACGTCGTCACGTGACCGTTTCGTGCAGAGAGCTTTCCCTTTTCGTATTTCCGATGTGCCAAGACCGGAAAATCCTTATGTAGGCAAAAACGTAACAAAGAAATTCAGTTTTTCTCTGGAAAACAACGTACAAAACGTTTTTAATTTAACTGATTTAATTTGTTCCGGACAGTCGAAGTTTCTCGTTCGTATCTAAATAGAGGGGGATTGTTATTAAGCCCGACGAAGTTCTTTGTTTATGTTTTTGTCGTTGTTGTTGTTGTTGTTGTTTTTTTTTTGCCTTGGCATTTTAAAGCTGACTAAATTTATCGGGCCAGTAAACGCATTAGTCAGTATGTTTTTCCTCGTTGAAAAGTTCTCGTTTATTTTCGTATGTATGTAATCCTATCCTAAAGACGTATGTAATCCTAAAGGGAAAAATCCCGGAAATTATCGTGTCTGTCTGAAAAGCTCCCGAACCGTAAACTTTACCGAAAAAGCAACCCGCGTTTGACACTCACTCCCACACCCGTATCATACTGACGTAATGAAATAAGTAGCCTCAAATTTTTCTCAATCATTTCCTGTCTTAGGTTAATTAGCTGAGTGATTTCCCCTGTCCCATCTCCAAATATTACCAGGAAAATCGCTCTTCCTTCTGCCTTCTCGTCGATAAACAAGAACAGTCCCTAAGATTTTTTAAAAATAATAAGCCAAGCTACTTTGTATCCCCGCAGAGACGAGGGGGTGGGGTGGGGGGAGGGGGGGGAGGTCGAAAAAAGTCAGTGTTGGTTAATGTGTTGTTTTAGAATTATTACCTCTAAAGGGGGGGGGGGGGGGGGGGATTTCAACGCACGCCCGCGAAACAGTATCTTTGAACCTCTTAGAGACATTTTTAAGCCTAATAATTAGTTGAATCACTAAGAAACAATCAAGGTTTTTGCAAAGAGCCACCCGTTACTGGAAACTAAGATATTAGGAAAAGAAAAAGACAACAACAACAAAAGACGGACCATCATAATTTGACACAGAACCTACTCGTGCTCCAATGTACCCGAACAGTTACTGATTATAGCTTGTTAATTCCATTAAAGAGGCTCAGTTCAATTCAGAACCAAATATTAGGCCAGGTTTACTTACGGGTGCTCACATTTTTGGGCAAACAATTAAGCATGTACTCTTATTTATATGCGGCAAAATTTCTGATGACACTTGCATAATCAACCTCCCTCTCTGATAATGATAGGTTACCTAACCCGCCTGACTAATATATATAAAAAATATAGAATTACATACTTTATTTGTAACTCCCTGACAGGGCTTTTCAGTCCACATAGAAAATAACAAAGCAAAAAAATAGATTAAATAGAAATAAATAAACATACTATGCAATAAACACCCATTATTAATAATAATAATAACAATTATTATTATTAATAGTATGGGAAGTGGTAGCAATCCGAGACAATGCATGTACATCTAACAATTGTTTGGAGGTAACTCAAGTTTATATTATGTAGTTCTGCACATTGCTTCTTTGGAAGAGTCTATTCAAGACTTGATACAAAGCTCTTTTCACTCTTCTCGTCCATTGACGTTCTGGAAAAGAAAATGTTTCAAGAATAAGAGAGCTTTTAATGCTGAATTTGGCTGTCACCATAGAAACGGTCGGTGAAGGTAAACATTAGTCACTCACCGGTGATCTCGGAAAATGTTCTATAATGACGTTTGAAAGCATCAGAACAAAAG
>Ga0126338_10002060_pt1 | contig 13573 bp, 5 predicted proteins | sample OrbCmetagenome_2_FD_92529 | JGI IMG/M metagenome (GOLD analysis project Ga0126338, IMG submission 92529) | Coral microbial communities from Petempiche,Puerto Morelos, Mexico - Orbicella C C metagenome | ecosystem: Host-associated > Invertebrates > Cnidaria > Coral | place: Petempiche,Puerto...
AGCGTTCAGTTATGAAAAAAGAACCTGTAAAGTAGTAAACGTAAAGGCTTCCTAATGGCATAGGTTGAAGAAATGTTTTCAAACCAAAGGTAACATGAACAAAACATTAACATCTTCGATAACATATGGACAAAATAAATCTATCTTTCTTAACTCAACATTTGTAAAAATTAAAATAACTGGAGGCTATCGGAAGTTGACAATGTCGTTGCCGTCACCGCTAATGGGTTGGTCAAGGTTCTACGTATTGGCGGGTGAACACTCTGGAGAAGGCGTATCCAGAGACCTTGCCGTGAAAACCACTATCTTGCTGCTTTCCAACAACGCACCCCTGTCACAAAAGCTGTTTTCTCGAAGGTTGGAGTAGACAGATTTTTTGGGACGCGGGTGACCTTTGTAATATGAATCATCTGTCTGTGAGGGCGTATTCCTTGTCATATTCACCTCGGTGTTGGTTCCCTGATGTTTTACTGGCGTTAAGTACCTGGCCATTTTCCTAGTCGAAGTCTTAATGACGTGCTCGAACGCTTGGCCGTTGAACCTCTGGAACGCTTCCAGTCGAGCTTTCTGCAGGCGTGTCAGGGGCTTGGACTCTACAGGCGTTATACTGGATCGGGCGGAAGCCTCGGGAGGACTCTGTTCTGGAATAGGGGCCATTCCACTCAAGCTGCGCACGTGCTTTTCTCGTGCGTACACGTGATCTTCACATGTTTCGAAAGGAGGGGTTTCATTGGCTGCATTCTGCATTGAAGCATCTGCGATTTCATTTACTTCGTTTGAATCGCAGGCTTCTGTTTGCATTTCACTGTCTCTGGACCCACCAATTTGAGTAGATTCATCAACTACCTGGAGACCTGTTTGGGAAGAAAATTCTGCAGTGTGTTCATTCAGGGCTATCTCGACATCAATACCACTTTCTTGTTGGCAAGTACTATGTCTATCACATGTTACCATGCCAACTGGCTTCAGCGAATCTTCAAGGATTTCCGGTTTCTCAACTGATTGACAGGTGTCGTCAACTGTCACTGCCACGCCCTCAGATGCGGGTGGACTATCCTTGGACTTCCAAACATTTTCCAGACTCTGTCCTCCGAAACTCTTCAGAGCCTCTAACTGCGAAGCTTGAACCTTTGTTAGTCGACTTCCTTTGGTAGAGCTTTTTCGCCGCATTATGGCTGAACTTCTTCTTCTTGAGGCTGACCTTCTGTTTTGTTTGCCCTTACTGGTGGATTTTCTCTTTTCTTTCACACTTTTTTCAATGGATCTCCTTCCGAAACTTTTCTTTGTGTCCTTTTTGATAGTCTCAACGTTCTTGATTCCTGAAAGGTTGACTTCAACTCCAAGTCTTCCTCGTCTCTTGCCATTTTGTTGTTGCTCTTGTACCCTTCCTTCTATAAGCGTGCTAAGAGGAGCATTTCCAAAAGCCTGCTGCGCTTCAAGTTTACATCTCTCTAGTCTAGTAAGTCTCTTTTTTGCATTTTGTGTTTCAGGTTGTGTTTCTGATTTCTTCTCTATGACACTAGCTTTTCGCTTCTGGCCAAGGGAAATATTCTTAAATGCTTCATTAGCTTCCTGTCTGGCTTTTTCCATTCTACGGAGAAAAATAGAAGGATTATTGATTGGCTATTATAATCCCAATCAAATGCAATTAACAAATTTGCAGACTCTGCATTTCACAAGTCACATTTTATTTTCACCTTGAAGTTCATAAGATCTGGGAGTATATTGGCTTAAAACTGTCGTCAGTGCATTGTGGGTAAAGGGTTAAGTGGCCAATCAGGATAGTACTTAGTTCCTACATTCACTTCACTGGTACCCATTTTTAGAAAATAGCCCAAAGCAAACACGTGCACTGATTGGTTCAAAAGCATGTTTCAGATTCTATAACTTGATAGAAACACGGAACTAGCACTAGCTGTTGACATAATGATGGCCCAAGAAAAGAGAATTTACATTTTGACAATCAAAGTAAGCAAGTTGTTTCCTTTTTTTCTGTTGTAGTATTTTATAAAAGAAATAGAAAACATGTTTTCTGTGTTTCTGTTGAGTTATAGAAACACTTGTGAAAGTTTGGGAGAACCCAAAAAAGTGCATGGGAACATGAGCCAAAGCTGTGGAAACAATCAAATGTCAGCTCGTGTTCCCACAATATTTCCCATTCTCCCAAACTTTCACTTGCATTTCTATACTTGTTGATAGAAACATGGTACATTCTTTCTATTTCTGAAACACAGTGAGACTCAAAAGCATTCTTGTTCCCAGAGCCAGGTGTCCTTCATAGCCAGCAGGGCCAAGGTGGCTGTGAAGACACATGATTTGATTGAGTAGCCTCTTGAAGTAAGATTTTCATTAACTCAACACCATTGACTTGCTGCAAATATCTGGCTGATCTCAAACTAAGTCATATGATCATAAAACCAACAAACCTTCAGGAGTTTAAAACTGGCTTACAGGGAGAATTTTCAGTGAAGTCCTCTAAAACGAAACTTATGTAAAATTCCCCTCCCAACAAGGATGTTATTACAATTTTAAATTCCCTTCGATAAAGTCTGTTAAAATCTGTTGGTGCTGCAATCAAATGAGTCGAGATGGAGATCACTTTTTTGGGAAGGAAACCAGCATTGAATTTAGCAAAAATCTTGGTCCAAAAATTGGGCGAATTAAATCATGTGCCTACAGAACCAGCGTTTCCCCATGTACAGCCTCAGGCCCCATGAGCTAAGATGGATTGGTGGCTTTGGGGACAAGGATCGACAAAAGGACAACTGTGACCCCATGCGGACAAAACTAGCAATCAGTCACTTGAGTCTGGCACACTGTCTAACCGTTGTACGTCATCTGCCTCCCTAGTAAACGAAGAAAGTCATGTCCAATAACCTGGGGTTAGTGGATTCTCCAGTTGGGCTACTGATTCTGTCTGTAAAGTGAAATTTCTTGGGAAACTTTTTGAGGAAATTTAAAGAAAAGAAGCACCAGAGGCAAGCAGATTGTAACATGAGTGCTGTGGCCAAAGGCCAATTCCCGCCATGAGATATGCCTGCAGGGAATAATGGTAGTTGTATTCATCAAAACAAATATCTGGTCCAAGATGATGAATACAACTAATGTGATTCTCTGCAGGGACATCTCATTGAGAGAACTGGGACTTGATATGTATACTACATGTTAATTTTCATAATTTGATGTAAACTATTGAAGCCATGTATAAACATGATCATTAGCTGTTTTGCTATTCATAACAAAGAATGTTAGAATCAAACTTACAATAACACTGTATAATCTCAGGTATTAATGACAGAGATCATTGGTTATTTGCATATTAAGGTCATTCCACTAAAATAGAACCTGCACTGAGATTTTTGTGAAACTTTGCCTATTGATTGTTTATATTATAGGAACTTAAATTTTGAAATAAAAATGAGGGGTCCCCATGTTCGCTTAGGAGCAACAGCACGCTGTTTATACCCATATAAATCCTTATAATAGCACCATGATTGTAGTCATGATTGCTTGCTAAATTCACATTTCCATCAATTGCTTTTTGTTCTACACTGAGAATTGGTCCATACTTATTTTACGCAGAGAAATTTATTACTCAATTCAAAACAACAGAAAAAAATGATAGGTCACCATACTCATTTGCGAGAAAATGACGATTTATCTCTATGGCAAGGTCCAGCTGTAAAGAAAAAGCCGCCATTTTTTAATGCGCGCACGCTAATCACACGTGAAATTATGCGCAGTAGGGATGCGCAATGCAATACTGGGGAATAACCTTAAATGGCTTGACTTTAATCTGAAATCAATCGCATTCTTGAGCAATAATTTGTTCTATGTTACTGATCCAAGGTGCACAAATATCAATAATAGGGATTGCCCTTTGGGCAAATTCTAACTATAATGCACTAGGCTGAAAGTCATTCTCCCCTGCCCCCCAAAATTTCACCTTCTACCAGACTTCTGTAGTCTAAATTTCTGCAAAAATTTTCCAAAGAAAGTTTACATGCCCATTGAAGGACAGAATCCACTAACCCAACTGTAAAATCCACCAGCCCAAGCTATCAGACACAGTTTTCCTTGCAACCAGGGCTTGAAAAAAGTGCTGTCTGGTCACCCAGGGCAAGTAGATTTTCCTTTCTAGCAAGTAACTTTTCATTCTCACTTGCCTGCTCGGCAAGGGCCCAGGCAAGTCATCTGCCAACTAAATAAAAGAATGTAAACTAAGACTTGCCCAGGGTAAGCTGGAATATAAGTTTCTTACAAGCCTTGCACCCTATGATCAAAGCTCTCTTACCGAGTTGGTCTCCTGATTGACTCTTTTCTTGAGGATGCACTTTTAGCTGCAGTCACTTTCAGTTTTGACTTAAAACAGTCTCTCTTCACAACCAATGAATTAAATGGGCAGTTTCCAAAGGCAGAAAGTGCCTCACGTCTTGCTTGCTCCACCTGTTTTCCATTGAAAGAGAAAAAAAAAGTCTATTACGATATTGTTATTATTATATTGTCACAGATGCATTCCTGTGTGGGGCTGTATGGTTTTGATGTGAGACAGTTCAGAAAAGGCCATCCAGCCTCACACAAGTCTGCAATAAATGAATAATTCATTTGGTGAGTACAATCCACAACATTGTTTACCAATATTTTTTCTACAACTTCCCAACAAAGTCAAGCTTATTATGGATGGTAATTATGATAGAGTACTTTCTGACAGAGTTTAAATTGGCAGGGCAAAAACATTTATAGCTGTTCAGTCTTGGTCATTTTGCAGGGACGTCCTTTAGCTTGGTCTGTATGCCATGACCTTACTGCCAGCCAAAATTATATTTTCTAGTCTGGCCCCTCCACACAGTTGTGATTTAAGGCATGATATTGCATCTTCAAATGAACGAAGATCAGCAAACATGCAGATATATGTTTCTTTATGAGTATTTTATTGATAGACTGGTAGTATTTTCAGTCACTAAATAATACCTTTGTGAGCCTTTTCTCTGATGATGTGTTAATGGGAGGTACATTTTCCTGTAGCACTGGATTTTTCCCTGCAATACAGTATAACATTAAAATGTTTTGTTTCTGGTGATGTAAATTGAAGGACTAGAGGCAAAGGGTGTACCGTGTTAACAGCTTTTCAACAAGCCTTATTGAGCCAACATTTTGGTTTGCTGTTGTTGAGCAAAATGCTTTAACTGTTTGATACAGCAATGTTGGAAGATGGAAGATATTCGTAAAATGTGTTGCAAAGCTAAGAATCGTTGTACTGGCAGTATAAAGTCTTAATCAGACATTTTTCGGCAATTTTAACATATTTAACTTAACGTCTTACGTTTAAGCTTATTTACACTAATTGTACTGTAATGAACTAAGCTTACATGTACTGTAATGCCAAATGATGGTTATGCAGGATTTAGCTCCGTTTCAGACGAACTCAAAAAGCCTTATCATTCCCATCGATTTTAAGCATTTTTGTAACCAGTCCGTTTTATCGGTGTTCTGAAAATCCAATTAATAGTAAGATTGCGTTCCTAAAACAAGATCAGAAAATGTTTTGTTTTGCTCGAAAAACCACACAAACAATCCGGGGAGCGCAAGCCGAGCTGAGGTAGGTTTTCGTCCGCGATTGCTACTTTTGCGCTGTACTAATCACGTACACACGACTCACCTCCATCCAGACTGACAATTACATCAGATGCCATGATAGTGCAACACAATAGTTTAGATTTGGGAGAGCAATAAGACAATTATGTTTAGCGATTTTCGCTCGATCCGTTACTTTGAAATTTTCCCTCCAAAATAAACACGAAATGCACCTGCGCAGAAACAATTACCGCATTGTATTAGATCGTGGGCTCGTAAATTTCGCTGGAAATACTGCAAGTGTCATTACAAAGATGAAGCCAGCCGAAAACTCACTGAGTTTCTTCACCAAAAATCACTCAAAACACGATTCTCAATGGAGAATGACAGGGGCAAACGTTTCAGTAGTTTGCGTAGCGTGTTTGGTAGAGCTTTTGGAAAATGCTGATGTTCTCCACCTTCGAAAACGCAAGGCCCTTCGTGAGGTTGTCTTTCTTCTCTCGAACAGCCAAGTTCTCTTGGAACTTCTTTCCCAAAATGCGAGAATCACCTCCCACCTCTGCAGTGTAATAATGGATCTGTTGACCTCAGAGAACGAACTTCTGATGAACACGGCAATCGAAGCTCTTGACATCGTAACGGTCAAACTACGATCAGAAAGCCTGGTTGCAGAAATTGTGGAAAAGTTGGAGAACCAAATAATCAAATTGAATAACTTGAAGAAATCCTATCCTTTTGTTGTGGCCTTGGGGAGATTTCTAAAATCAATTCCGGCTTTATCTCAAGTAATCGCTAAAGATTCGTCCAGTTTGATGGAATATTTGCTTTCCAACCTTCTGTTTCCGGAAGATAATGTCAAAGCAGCTTTTCTTTTCGTCCTCGTGCAGATTTGCTCGAACGAGGAGGCGTTGAACGGGTTGAGTTTGCAGATCAAAGAGAAGATATGTAAGCAAACATGCGCCGTTATCAACTGCTCAATCGGCATGGATGTTCAAATAAACGCCCTTAAAGTTTTGAAGCTGTTTGCCAGACAATCAGACGTGCTGAAGTCTGTTTTGAAGCCCTCAAACACGGGCAACTGCGCAATGGTGGAAAGCTTGAAGAAATTGCTGCTGTCACCAAACGAAGCAATCCAGATCGGAACTATACAATGTATCACTCAGATATTAAGAAATGACCCAGTGGAGAATGATTACACTAGAGTCTTCCTGACTTGCGGAATTGGAGAGATGTTACTTGAAGACTTGGAATGCTCCAGTGACATAATTCTGGGGTCAGTGTTCTGTTGTTTAGATCATATGGTTAGAACTCAAATCTTTTACTCCGAAGGCTACTCCGTGTACGGTATAGAGTCAGTAATCGTTGGTGTATCGAAAGCCATCAAGCTCAAGAACCACGAAATAATCAGGCAAGCCACTCATGTGTTAGCACTGATTTTATCAAAGCAACCCTCTAACGTCCAGCTCTTTCCAAATGATGAGCTCTGGAAGAAGTGTGCTGGCGTGCTGTTCGAGTGTCTGCAGTCTGCAGACCACAGGGTGCTGACTCAGGCAGCGAATGCAGTGGAACATTTTCTGAACATCGACTTCTTTCCCCCATCAATGGAGTTTGAAGCTGTTATTTCTCTTGTGTCAAGCATTACATCACATTTACAGAAGTTCACCAAGCCAATGATACATTTTAGAAATATTCCCAAAGGTAAGCTATACGCACCACATGCAACCTTGAAGATTGTCATGCCAACACACTATCTTTAATTTTAACCATAAAAGTTTCAGAAGAATGGCAGTGGGGTGACAGAACAAATACATTCCCATTGACCAACTTTTCGACCTTTTTGCATTTTTGATTTATTTTTAGTTTCCCATATTCCTTTCCCAGCAATCTAATCTTGGCATTTTTCTTCCTTTAATATTATGAACTTAACTGAATTTCTTACATAACTATTAAGTCTTGTTAGAATTACTACACCCATCCCGTTACGAATGTTAACTGCCAGCGTGTAGCCTGGGTCACTGAGAGTATTTTGCATAGGTGGGAGTTATCTGACTTACTTCAGTTTTGCAATATAAACGGCAATACGGGGCATGCATGTAGTTAAATGAGACAGGAGAACTAGTGGGATAGAGCGGAAAGAAGGATGCTTTAATGTTCAAAACTACTTTTCACAATTATAAATTCTTTTAACTATTTAGGGGCACTCGAGACATTTCTGTGCACTCTATTAGAGGTACTCAAGAAGAGTTTCCAGTTTGTTCAAGATTACCAAGATCGCAAACCATCCTATACAGCCCTGCTAATACAGAATGAAGCATCAATTTCAAAAGAGAAAGAAGTGCTAGGCCAGTTTGTGGAGTCGTTGTGGAAAGTCATTGATCAAACATGCGTTCCAGCCTTAGTGGTGAACTGTGAGGCTATTGAGAACCAAACTGTGTTTAAGAACGTTTTTGAGATCCTACATCTCTCCGTGTCTTCGCTGAGTATCTGCAGGAAGGTTTTTGCCCAAAAGCTTGCCTCAGGGTCGTTTGTTCGACTGTCGCTTGAGATCAAAGAAAAATTCCATAGAAGAGCAGAGAGCAGTGAGCTTGGAGATGCAATAGCAACATTCTTGACAGAACTTTGTCTTACACTCAGTGATGCCTCTGACAGCATTCAGCTTGGAAAATTGTTGAAGACAACTGACATTGGTGGTATTTATTCCTCAACAACGTGCTTGAACTTGCTGACCCAAAGTGCAGTAAGGCAAGGTACTAATGAGATCATCGACGACTCACTCTTCAGCACACAATGCGCTTGTATTGAGCTGATGTATGTGTCGTTTGCTCACGGTGACGAGATAGTTCCTGTTGAGCACCTTATGACAAGTCTACACAAGTATCTTGTCTTGCATCAAGATCTCAGAATCGTGCCTCGCGTCTCACTGAAACATTTGTTGTTTCTCTGGACGGGATGTTACAGAAGGCTAAGGACATTACCACTGCAATCTACCGTCGTCGAAAACATGAAAGCTTCCCAAGAGATTCTAGAGCAAAGTTTGGTGAAGTTCAAAGTAGATGAGTTTGAATCCATTTACATTCATGACCCTCTCTTCGTTTCCTGGATATTTTCTCGTGAATCTCTGGCACAAGCCTTTGGACGACAGGCTTTGATCAGCTTTCTAGGAACAGACACAGCACAGGACTCTCCCATTAACGCAGAACTCTACAATCTTCTAGCAACTAACTTACAAAGCTTTCGCACGTTTGTCTCGCTCGTTGAATGTAACGAGGAAGCTATCGCCAATCGTGTAGTGACCATCCTGGAAAGATTGATCGGCCAAGATTCAGACGCTTCAACAAAGCTAAGCATGTCCAATCAAAGGTCACTGGCAACTCATATAACAAGTATTTTTCACAAGCTTTTCCTGAGCCACAAGGCTAATCCTCTTCAGGAGCACTCAATTACTGCCATGCTGAATGTGATGGTGGCTGTCCAAATGAAGAACCTGGCATTTGACATCAAGCTTTTGTACCATGTCATTAACTTGTTGACATCAACCAAATGTTGTCAAACATTCTCAGTCGTCGCCTTCAATTACCTGAACGTGTCGTTAGCTTGGGACACACACAGAGAAAACCAGAGGGTTGCTGCAGTGCTTCTTTCCAACAAAGGGTTCTGTAGCTTTGTCCAAGAGATTCTGAATGCCAGCCCAGCCAAAGATGATGGAGAGCGGAGGGATTCCCTGGAGGATATCAATTTACTAGCGAGTATCTTGATTCTCATCTCGTTCCTTGCAAACTCCCAGATGCTGGCTCAGAAAGACGACCAAGATGCATTCAGAATTGACAAGAACTGCATGATGAAACTCGCCAATAAACGGCAAAACATTTTGGGACTTTCAAGTCTTGTTTTCTGGGATTCCTTCTTTAGAACAACAGGTGAATCAGAAAACCCTGTCGTGGTGTTGTCAGTTAGGACCCAGGAGAAGTATCAGCCCCTTGAGAAGCTATCCGATGTGGATCTCCACGTATTGCTTGTTTACCTGCAGAACTCCTTAATCCATGACAGTGAGACTGTAAGGCAATGTGCAGTGAAGTGCTTGGACAGCTTCCTAACCTACGTTCCAAACGCCAGCTACTTCGCAACTAATCCATGGAACAAAATCGTTCTGGAATCACAGTTATGTGAGCTCAATGTTAACGTTGTAACCCCGAGCTTGGTTCTGTTTTGTTTGCTCATTCTGCAACATGCAGAGGCTGATGAACACCAACTGTCTAGCGTGCTTCAAAATGCAGTGAAGTCCATTCTTGAGAAAATTCCGAGCATTCCGTGTTCAGAGCGAGAACTGTCGTGGCAGTGTATTAATCTCTTGGTTCAAGTGTTAAGCTCGAAAGAGTTCATGCCATCCAACCAAAAGGGTGCTGTTGCCACTTGGCTAAGAACGTTTAAGGAGTCACTGAAAACAAATTTCGAGGAGAGCGCCTCAACCAACGAATCAAAGCAGGATGACCTGATCAAAGATATGACGTTCTTCAAATTAGATGCAGTGATTTTTGCAAAGAGCATGCTTAAACCACAAAATACCAAGGGTTCTGAGCTCTTGGAAAAAGCATTGCTACTTCTTGATGATAAGAGCGACGAAGATGCGGAAACTGGAAATCAGTCCATTGTATTGTAGTCTCCAGCAATGACCGATAGAAAATGTCAAAGGGTTGGGGGTACCAGGCACAATACCTTAACTACACCTTGTTCTACCGGGAGAAAAGGTGATTGGAACTGAAAGCAAACCAAGCTTGAAAATTGAAGGCGAGTTTAATCACTAAACAGAGTTAACGCACTCATACTAGTCAAGAAAAGATGCTTTTATTAACTAATCAAGGCAAAGACTCCTGCTAAGATGACTCACAATCATCTCCAGGAAAACCATTTCAAAACTTTTGCTCAGTTAAAAAAAAATGGGGAAGGTAGTTCAGGGCCAATTTAGTTTTTGGACAATTAATGGTGGCTCTGAATTCCCTAGTAACACAAATTTGAACTTTGAAAAGTGGAATCTTGACATACTGATTACAATAAATTTCATGACAAAATGGGGGTCACCGACCTTGTCCTTCAGTTGAAAGCACTTGACTAAACTTAAGGGTGTTTTAAAAGGTCATACCACTGCCATGATATTGTCATGGTATTGCTATGGTATTGTCAGTGCCATTCTGTCAAGGCCAGCAAGAATTGTTACAAAAAATACTATAATTTCTACGGCCAAAATCTTTGCCCTCTGCATGAATCACTGTTTGCCTTCGCTGCACACTTGTTGGGAGATAGGTGGCTTTCCGCATCTCATATGGGAAAAATTGACTGGCTTCTAAATGGAGTTCGTAGAATCGACTTCCAATTTAATGGAAACTTGTTTTATTCTGTTCAGTCTTCTATCTCCCAATCAAACTGTTTTTCATAACTTTCTTTTTTGTGCTTGTTATTATAAGTTATCGTTTCCTTTTTCTCTGACCATGATTTGTTCTTAAAGTTTTTAAAAAGCATAAACGGCATAAGCACTCTCTATGAACATTCTTATAAAAATCTTGTTTAAATAAAAAACGTTGTGACAATTAGCTGGTAAGAGAGCTTCAGCCATTACTTAAACCAGTCTGCAAGTTATTTTCCAATCGATAAAGCAGTTTTAGTAAAGACTCTCATTTAGTTAAAAGTTGTCTAATATTGAACGTTAGGTGAATGATATAATACAGTCGAACCTTCCGTAAGCGACTACCCAAAATGTCAAGCCTAGGTGGTCGCTTACGAGAGTTTAGATCATATTGGGTGAAAATTGTTCCTCATTAGAATATGGTAACTGCCGAGTCTCAGCCAATACACCAATGCCGATGCAATGTTTTGTTGATGTAAAAGTCAATTTCGAGAGAAAAAAATCGGTCCTTCCAAGAGAAAATGATTTTTCTCTTGGTTCTTCTCACTGTGAAACTTCCTTGTCTTGTAGTAGCCAGGAATACGATGTTACAGCACCTTATTATCTAATTTCCGCTCTATTATCTGTCAAGTGGTCGCTTATGGGAGGTTTAAAACAAAAGAAAATTTCAAACTTTTAGCTCTAAAAGTGGTCGCGGTTGCTTACGAGAGGTGGTCGCTTACAAGAGGTTCCAAATATAGTGATTTGACTTGGAAACTTTTGGTTTCTTGGAAAACTGCTCGCTGGTAAGAGGCGGTCGCTTACGAGAGGTGGTCGCAACCGGTAGTCAGTTGTTTAACATGTCATAAAAGTAATGCATAGTGGTATAGCAACTTTTTGATAAAAAAAAAACCCTTCAAGCACGTCCACGAATATTTGCCAAAAACAGCACATCAACACTATCTAATTATAATTTGTTTTATGTTTTGTGTCACATGGTCATCCTGGTGATGAAAACAAAATAATGCAAAGTGAAAGCCCGTAGAGATACATTAGGCAAAGTCTAAAAACACAAGAATAAAATAAAATACAATATCTCTTGCTAATTTTTTCATCAATAAATAACATTAAAATGGAACATCATATTTAAAAACGTTAAAATATAAAAATAGTTCAAAGTAATAGCTCTTGTATGCGGTAACAACTTCAAACTCTGGATACCAGTGTTTTGTTGTTGCAAAACAAGAGAAATAAAATTTTAACTGATTATTATTAAATTGAAGGCTCTTAATCTCTGGTTGTAGTATGCCACTGACAAGCCTGGGACATAGTCTTTGGCAAGACCTGGAAATGCACATGGAAAATCACTTTATCACTGGCATCGTAATCTGTAGACCTCGGGTACTGACAGCTGGTATGCCTACAAAGTGAAGTTGGGTTTGACTTCGTCAGCATGCTGGTGGTTGTCCCCCGGGGTTGGCCATGATCAAAATGTCTTATGAGAGCAGAATCAACAGTGGACAGATATAAAATTTATGACGTACCAGCTTGATTTTCCCACAGTTCCTTGCATTCTTAATTAATCGTTTGCACACCTATTTGAGTACCTTGGTGACCCATTACAGGTGCACTGGAGGCTTGACTGGAACAGATTGCCGAATGCTAGTAACTGCGATCGGCTATTATGTCACAGGTTTTCCAGGCTTATAAGAACGAGTGTTAATTCATTAACCTTATAATACATTTTATAACTCATTCTGATCAAAATATTGATTTCCAAACATAATTCTTATATGTTACCAGATTCACTACTTAGAAAGCCCCCAAAACCTGAATCAAACTTTTCTTCCATTAAAAGAAATTTTAAACAAATGTTAGAATTCAGTGAGGAAAAATTGCACGTTTACCCTGGGGCTTAATAGGGATTAACTTCCCACAACAACAGTAATTACACGACTAAGTTTAGAGAACCAATGATCAAAATCAACAAATCAGGTTGCTCTTCTACTCTGTTGGTCCTATATTGTCCAACTATTGGACCTGGCACTGTTCTGAATATTAACCGTCATGTAAAAAATCCCTTTCCTTTTCTTTCTCTCCAAACTTTGTTTTTGCAGGTTTTCTTTCAAAAAACAAGCAAACAAAAAAACCATTGCTGTTCACAGTGTCTTAGTTTCCTGTCTTGGATCATGGGATTATTTCTGAAAATTTTGATTCAAATACTGCACTGGGAGAATATCAGCTTCATCAGTATTGACAATTCTGCCAAGACCTTGGGAATACAGTGGAACCCCACCTTACAGCCACCCATTAATAAGGCCACCTCATTATTACGGCCACTTTATTCTGGGCTGAACAAAGCTCAGAGACTCTTTTTCTTATCTAAAAAACCCCTTTCATATGGCCAGATTTTTGGGGCTTGTTGGTGACTGGAATAAGGGGTTTTCACTGTATATTTTTCAAGGTTGGCTCTCACACTTGGCTAATAAGATAATAAAAGCTTTAGATGTATATATTCTTAAAAAGAAATAAGTAAACTTGATTTTTGCCCTTTTTGATCAAACTTATTTCTGTACAAATTGTGCAATTCAATAATTACAGGAAAATAATAATATTAATTAA
>Ga0126338_10002061_pt1 | contig 13569 bp, 3 predicted proteins | sample OrbCmetagenome_2_FD_92529 | JGI IMG/M metagenome (GOLD analysis project Ga0126338, IMG submission 92529) | Coral microbial communities from Petempiche,Puerto Morelos, Mexico - Orbicella C C metagenome | ecosystem: Host-associated > Invertebrates > Cnidaria > Coral | place: Petempiche,Puerto...
AGTGCAGTACAGTACAGTACAGTACAGTACAGTGCAGTGCAGTACAGTGCAGTGCAGTGCAGTACAGTGCAGTGCAGTACAGTACAGTACAGTGCAGTGCAGTACAGTACAGTGCAGTGCAGTACAGTGCAGTGCAGTGCAGTACAGTACAGTACAGTACAGTACAGTGCAGTACAGTACAGTACAGTACAGTGCAGTACAGTACAGTACAGTATAGTACAGCCAACTTATCAATGTATAATTCAGCAACAAACGTTCCTTTGAAGTTTTGTAGCAAAAGTATATTAAAGATGAACTATTATTACTTTGGAGGAAAAGAAACAATTTCAACCTGGCTGCGAGAAAAGACAATACGTTTGTTACGAAAGGTTGCACTTATCGTACCGTGGACATATCCTAAAAAAAATTGAATAACAAAATTACAGATCAAAACACTAGTTACAAAAACTTACACCTTTTCACTTTTGTTATAAACACTAAAAATGTAACTGTAACTTATTTCTTTTTAAATTCTACTTAATTTGGTTTTACAAATATTGATATTGTTGGCCTCTTCTAGCTTCTACTATTTCTTTACGGAGAGCGTTCTTCTACTTAACAACTCTATGCGATTTAAAGACCCTTATATCATATAAACAGTACCTAAAAAGAGCATAAAGTGTCTTTACACAGACTAATGCTCGTTAACTTTTTTTCTTTTTTTTGTACCAAAATACCTTTTTACGTCAAACGTACACCACTCCGAATGAACAGCGAACAAGTATTGCTAATACCTGCACGATGCCGGTAAGAGCCGCCCGCAGTGCATCATGGTCGTTATATTTCAACATAGCATAAGTGTTTTCAAGGGGCGGCCATTTTCAGATCTTGCAATGAAGAATTTCGGGAACGAAGACATAAAAGGATGGAACAGTGCTTTGCGCAAAACAGACTTCTTAATAAGGTTAACGAGTAAACTTGCAAACTGTTCGATGCAGCTACCATGATGCACTGCAGGCACGTTGCACAGAGGAAACTGGGAACTAGAATTAAGAACGCCACGTCAAACTAAGCAAACTATTGTGAAGCTCTCATTGCTGTTAATTTCCCTTCAGACATTAAAGCCTTGATCGGCAATAATACTTAAAGTTTTATATTGTAAGAGTTCCTCTACATACAGGTCCTGGTTTAGTCAGGTACAGTGTTCCAAAATGAAGGTAGGCAGCTATGTAAACACAACGTCTTAGTCACACCTAGAAAGGGTCATAAAGCAAATGACGAATTCGGTTAACCAGGTCAAAAACGTGGAAAACTAATCCATAAATCAATCGGCCATGAGGTCAGCAATAGCTAGCAATAGCTTTAACTGTACACTTAAGCAATACTGCTGACACTTTCTGGATACCGCTTTTTACCTTATCATATTCCAAAACACTGTTATATAACTAGCAAATGGCTTTCCGACATTCTACTTTTTACAGCAAAAATCTCACACAAAATCGGGTTTGGAAAAAGGAAATCAGAAAGAAGCAACAACTGCCAAAGACCCCGTTAACCCACTTTTACCAAAACATTGGCACTAAAAATTGTCCAGGAAATCATGCTTTTACATGAGATCCACACCAAACTAGAAATATCCAAAAAATACAAATAATGCAACCCTAAATTTGAACACTTTCAGTTTGTCTATTGTAAGTACTATTTCCAAAACGAGAGCGAGTGTATCGGGGTATCCAAACACCGAGAAACAAATGAAAGCACGAGGCCGTAGGCCTCGTGCTTTTATTGTTTCGAGGTGTTTGGATGTAATATATCAAACACGAGAGACAGTGTTTCATCGGGATATCCAAACACCGAGTAGCTGTATAGAGAGTTGAAAATACGACGCGCAGCGGAGTATTTTTGACGAAATTCCAGGCGTTTGGATAGCCGATGAAACATGCCTCGAGTGTTTGATATATCTTCTCAATCGAAACAAAAGTTAAGGAGGAAACGGAGAAGTAAAATCGTCAAAATCTATGCTAATTAAGACCGGGTATCCAAACCCCCTTCACGGTTGGGATTTTGTTTGTTTTAATTTTATGAATTATTAATGAGTTTGAGAAGTAAAATCGTCAAAACTGTGTTGCGCAAAGTTTGTTAAATAAAAAAACTTAGTAAATATTCATTATTGCGCGAAAAGTACGTAAACATGGATATTTACTAAGTTTCTTTATCTAACCCAAAGCACAGTTGTACTTACAATTCAAGATAACCGATTGGTTGCTCCAAATTCCAATGTGACGTCATCACCGATAAGTACGAACGGGGCCCAGTACTTCACTCCACTGAACTCTTTAGATTCTCTCATAGACTTCATGGCTCGGTTCATAGCTTCACTGGCACTTTTCCCTTCGACCAAGTGTTGGTAGAAGCTCTTCATGAACTCCAGAGTGGCTGCGTCATCAATCGCCCATAATGACACCAGAACAGAACGAGCACCGGCTCCCAAAAACGCGCGTGCGATACCAACCACACCCTCAGCTTTAATCTCTCCACGGCCACTATGACAGCAACTCAGTACAACCAGTCTTGCTTGCAGCCTAGCATTCAGAACATCTTCCATTGTCAAAAGATAGTCTTTCTCCTTTGGACGCCCGGTTGCCCGTGTAGGACTTGGTGCCAAGGCTATTTCGCCGGTCTCTATGCGACCATGAGCTGCAATGTGTACTAAGGCCACCGAGGAGATTCGTTGTAACACTGCATCCTTTGTCGCCTCGGTTCCAGTGAGAGGCTCGATGTCGAGTATTCGTCCGATCATCTCTACTTCCTTTTTGGCGAACGGTAACTGGCGAAGCTTTCTTCTCTGATATTTAACTTCTTGTACCCACGGATCTCCGACAAGCAGAGCCCCAGTCTTGCAGTGGTAATCAACTGGACAATCTGTGATCAGTTTCAAACTAAGCAGGGATGGAATCATTCGGATTCTGAAAGATTCACTCAAGTACTTGGAATTAGTATCCATGAATGCCGCGTACGGAACCAAACACAGTGGACCTTCGGGAACAAGTGTAAGTTCGTTACCACGAATTAAGTCCGCAATAGGACTAATGATCAGATCGTAAAATTTCTTTAAGGACGTTTGGTTAAGATGCAACGATGGGGATCCTGCTTGTTCATCTGATGTGTCATTTGTGGGCGTTTCGTCTCTCAACTCTAGTGAGCGATCTTCGCACTTCACATCAGCCCGCACATCAATTTCTTTCCGAGTCTCTTGTGCCAAGGACTGCAAAAATGTCGTCACATCATCCACCGAAGATTTCTCAACGATCTCCTTCCTTCTCAACTTGACATCGTTTCCTTCCTGGCTCACCCAGAAGACGATTTCTTGTTTGCCAAGTGCTATGAAAATTGTATTTGGTGGCATACATCTCGACGTGGAGCTGATCTCTTCTTCCATTGTATCTGATTCAACGTACGGTGGCTGGATACTGTACTTTTCCTTCATCAGATCTTTCAAGGCTTGTGCTCGTCCTTGCTCAGCAGCGGCGAGGCTGTCGACAACCTTGCCTTGTTTTAACAATGTACACCATAAACTTGCGTACACAGTTTCGCTAAACTGACGGAAACTAATTTTCCAGTCATCTTTTAGCTGAAGATCAGCCCTAATATCATTTAATTTTTTCACACTTGACTGATAGTAATCAACTGCCTGGGATAAAATGCCCTGTGCTTCAAAGGCAGATCCAAGGCCATAAAGCATTTCTGCCTCACCCTGTCTGTCTTCAACATTTTTGGCAATTTCAAGACCTAATTCGTGATAGTAGATGGCGTTTTGGAAATTTCCGAGACAGCAGTGAGCTTGGCCAATACTGCCATACCCATTTGCTTCTGAAGTCCTGTCTCCTACATCTTTGGCAATTTTGAGTTGGAGTTCATAATACTCTATGGCTTTTTCGAAATCCCCGAGTTTGTGATAAACGACGCCAAGATTGCCATAAGAACTTGCTTCTCCAGGCTTTGCTCCTATTTGTTTGGCAATTTTTAGACTCAGTTCAAGGGAATCTATGGCGTTTTCGAAATCCGAGAGCATGTGATACGAGTTGCCAAGGTTACCATATGCTCTTCCTTCTCCACTCAAGTTTCGTAGTTCTCTGGAAATGTTAAGATGGAGTTTCAAATAGTCTATTGCTGTTTTAAAATCTCCCATATCATGATAAACCAGGCCAAGATTTCCATAGCAATTTCCCTCTCCAAGTTTGTCTTCCAATTCTTTTGAAATTTGAAGGTGGCGTTCATAGTAGTCTACGGCCTTTATAAAATATCCTTGAGTGAAATAAATGTTGCCAAGACTGCTATAGGCGTTTCCTTCTCCTGTCTTGTCGCCTTCTTCTTTTGCAATTTTCAGTTGCTTCTCGAAAACGTCTTTGGCTTTTCTGCAATCTCCGAGACTGCTATAAACATGTCCCAGATTACCATAGGCGTTCCCCTCTCCTATTCTGTCCCCTACTTCTTTTGCAATTTTCAGATGCTGTTCGCATGCGTCCTTGGCTTTTGTGAAATCTCCGAGATTGCTGTAAACGATGCCAAGATTGCCATAGATGTTTTCTTCTCCTATCCTGTCTCCCAGTTCTTTCGCAATTTTTAAGCCGAGTTCGTTGAAGTTTATGGCCTTTCTAAAATCTCCGAGAATGTTGTAACTTTGGCCAAGATTGCGGCACGCGCGTTCTTCTTCAGCTCTATTTCCCACTTCCTTGGCAATTGTCAGTTGGAGTTCAAGATAAACTACGGCCGTTTCAAAATCTTTGAGACCGCAATAAGCGACCCCAATATCACCACACGCGTGTCCTTCTCTGGCTCTGTCCCCCAGTTCTTTGGAAATTTCAAGATGGAGCTCATTGTATTTTATGGCTGTTTTAAAATCCCCAAGTTTGTAAAGGGCACTGCCAAGATTCCCACAGGCATTACCTTCTCGAATCCTGTCTCCCAATCTATTAGCAATAATTACATGACGCTGAAAGCAGGGAATGGCTTTTTCAAAATGCCCGAGACGGTAATAAGCCATGCCAAGGTTGCTATATGCCTGTGCTTCTCCAAATCTGTTGCCTGATTCTTGAGCCAATTTTGCGAGCTTTTGAAGGTAGTCTATAGGGTTATTTGTTGTTCCTGGGACTTCATGACCAATGCTTACATTACAGCACTCTTGCTCTTCTGCAGCCCTATCCCGTAGTTGATTTGCTGCTGTTTTTGTTACTCTCTATTGGAGTAGAGCGGATTTTTTTTATCAATATATATTTTATTTTTGGAATTAATTCCCACACACTTAGAGTACCTACAGTTCGGTTGCTTACCATTGTTACAATACTCAATGCAACATGGCTACTTTTTTCCATCTCTCCCTCTCTGTTTTTCTACGTCTACATAATATTATTTACCGCAGTTTGGCTCATATTATCATTCGATACATTTTTTCTTCCTTTTCATTGGCCGAGAGCACACCACGTGGCTTGCAAATAACTGCCTACAAATAATGGGGCGCTTTCCATTCGACCAAAAATTCCGAAATTTTCGAAACGGGGACAAATGGTACGGAAATTTCCAAGGAAAAGTTGCAGAAAATCCGGAAAATTGTTGAATTTCCGAAAAGCGAACCATTCAACCGAAAATTCTGGAAATTCCAGGATGAAAATCAAATGGAACGGAAATTTCCAGGAAAATATGTTGGAAAATTTGGGTACACCTCACGAGGTTGTCCTCTTTTTCGGAATTTATGCAAATTCGCAATTTTCTATTTAGCGCTAGTTCTTTTTGGCGACGCGTATTCGAAAATTGAAATACTTAACAGTCTTTCCACTTATATGTCGATAAATACTAGCTACAGCTAAATTCGTGAAGAAAGCGTCTCATAAAAATAATGCCCCTGTGATGAACGCGTTTGTTTTGCACAGGTTGGCTAAGAAATGTACAAAGATTTATAACGTGTACAGAACCATTGAACGACTCATTAAACCCTTTGTTTTGCGACTTTTTCGCTGCCGTTGTGGTTTGTATAAGGTTCCTGCTGTTGTGGTCTATAAAAAGTCACGATGTCGACATATCAGTCTTCTGTTTGCTTCTATATTAGCGATTTAAACCTCGAAGTCATTGAAAAATTCCAAGGGAACAAAACCGTGCGGCTTGTCGTTTTCCACACTGGAAACGTCTGTACCATTCACCCATGGAAATTTCCGGAAATCTACACCGGAATTTTTGGTCGAATGGAAAGCGCCCATGGTCTGCTCATACTTAGTGCAAAGAATTATTCTGCTAGTTGGTAATTACAACCACGCTCTCGTGTGAAAAATGGCGGATCGCTTCCCTGAGCCGTCAAAGAGTGATACAGATATGAAAACAAACTCGGTGATCGAATGAAAAAAATCATTATTGAACTCGATTATCACAAAATATCGTGATTTGTCAGTGTCTCGGAGATTACAATTGATCTGCTTGCCACTGACAAATCATGTTATTTTGCTCAACCTCGTTCAATAACTGTTAATTTTCCGGTGAGTTGTTAGACATTAGATTCGCCTTTTCCCCCATATATTTACTGTAATTTTTGCCGTGTTTGTAAGACGGCGTCAGAAATCGTGGAAATGTCTTTTAAGAGGAGATATGAAATATTCATTTTCAGGTTCTAGTGAAGTTTCTTCTGACTTTTTACTGATGCATCAATGACATTACTTGTTGACAGCTTTGTTTGCTCAGTTCCGTATAGATAGGAAGGCTAGCATGATTCTGCTTTTAGATAAGAATAATATTAATATTCAAATCTCTCTACCACGATCATGATCATCCTAAGGACAGAATGAAGCCACTGTTGTAAATAACTTGGTGCATTTGCTAAATAGAGTTACAAATGCGCGCTCCATGCTTAGTAAATTGTCATAAAGAAAAGCAAAACCAAAGTAATCACTCTAGCCAATCATAAAGAACACAGACAATCCAGTGAGCCAATCAGAACTCGAATTACTGGAAAACTTGCGCGAGCGAGTCGCGATTAGTTCTGTTTTAATTGGATGAAAACGTCAATCATGTAGTACAGTAATACAAAACTATTACTTTTCGACGCTAAAGTGAAAACAGCTCTAACATTTGGGTGCGTTAAGTGACGTAGAGGGTATGTACCAGCTTGGTAGAGAAATGTTGATATATTTTTTCAGCTGTTGGTTCTCTTAACAGGACTTACTTGGCCTTGTAAAGACTGACATTCAGCTCTGCTGTTCATCGTAACTTCGTTTGTTTTTTCAAGAGCTTTTTCCCTTAAATCCACCAACTTCCGGTTATTCTTGTTTATCTTCGAACAGTTGAGATAAGTAACATAATGTGATATGTACCAAAGAGCACAAAATCTAAAAACATCGTTAATTAACGAATAACCATCTTGAGCTTCCTGCAATTTTGAAATTGGTCTACATTCTTTAAAACCTATTGCGAACAATTCACATAGCCTGAAAACGTTTTCATCATATATTGTAAGTTTACTTTTAATTGCAATTTTAGCTTTTTAGCCTTTTTAGCCTTTTTATTCCGTTTTTAATCTTGTCATGCGCATTTGAAAATTTTATGAAATTTGCGCATTATAAATATTATTATTATTATTATTATTATTATATTCTTAGCTAACTTGGCTTAAAAAACTGGCTTTTTTCATGGCATGAGTTGACGAGCACGCATGCAGCTTGAATCATCTAAGTTGACATAGCAGCTAAAAATCTTCGAAGCGTCAAAGGATACTGCTAGTCCCTTATCACACCAGCTAATGGCTTCCTTATACCGATTTAGCTCTACGCATGCACTTGCTCCTGAAAAGAAAACACGCAGTGTTTGACAGGCAATATATGTTAAAAGTAATAATAAATAAATTGAAGAAGGCTACAATTAAAGAAATTTACCGGATAAAATCAATCAATCAATCAATCAGTCAGTCAGTCAGTCAATCAATCAACCAACCAATTAACCAATCAATTAATCAATCAATCAGTCAATCAATCAATCAATCAATCAATCAATCAATCAGTCGGTCAGTCAGTCAGTACGTCCGTTAATCAATCAATCAGTCAATCAACCAACCAATTAATCAATCAAGCAAGCAATCAAAAAATCAATTAATAAATGGACCAGATCTTTTCAATACTTCCAAAGTAAATTTTAGAATTAAAAAATGTTGTGCAACAAAATTGAAACAAAACTTTCCTGGACTAGAAATTTTTCGAAACGACCCCGGGATTTGCAAGATATTTTTTAAAAAGATTTGGTTAGGAGCAATTAGACACCTTTTGACTTCCCAACAAACCTCACCTCTCTCTATGGGTTTGATGTAGGAAGGTTGCAACTCATTGGCAGCTTTTACGTCATTCAGTGTGTCGTGAAAATTTCCTGTAGACCGTATGAAATGTACTTTTAATAGAGACGAAAGCAGATTCATGAAAAACGCACATATAAACCTTGATGGTAAAATCAACTGAAATTTTGTATCTTACCCAAATAGAAATGGGCTGTTGCTCTGTTACTGTACAGCTTTGCGATCAGTTCCTTATCGTTGCAGTTCACTTTAATTCCCTCCGTGTAGAAGTGTAAGGCGTTATTGAATTCCTTCTTTTTGAATTCATCATTGCCGTCATCATTGTACACCTCTGCTATCGCTGAAACAAGAAATGGCAACTTTGCTTTGAGAGTTTTGTAAAATATTTTATAAATACTTTTTTAAGGGGGGTCCTTCTTAACTACTAATTCGTCTTGAATTTGTTGCTATGGAAGGTTTCTAACCGTCATATTTTGAAAACCAGACCTTCTCATGATAAGCTTTTTGCACAGGTTTGTTCCATTGAAGACTCCTGCAAAAGTTTCAAACCACGACCATATTTGGCCAGTCATGTGACCAGAATATAAAACCCCTAAAATTAAAAGCCATCTATATCCGAAAATTTAAATCAGTGTCAATAGATTAAGAACGTCCGGGTGCTTAATGCTACGTATGGGTTTTATGAAGCTTGCATTATCATAAAAGTTATGAGGTAATTAATAAACACCCGTATTAACAGACGTTCTACAGTAGCTTTCCTCCTTTACCTGTAAACAGTTATTCTATACGTGGGGTTACAAAGAAGGCTAAGTTATTTCTGATTCATAAGAAAAATCGGAACTCTTCCTCTTTTCTTCCAAGTTTTAGGGATTTAAAATTCTAAACGCCCAGTTTGGGACTGGCACTACTTACGCACGCGAAATCATATTTTTTTTCAAAGCAAATGTTCCCTCATATAAAATTCACCATTTAGCACTGCAAAATGGCCCAAAATAGCTCTGCTTTAAACCGCGTCTTCAGCAATCCCTTAGCAACTGCTCTATAAAATCTGTCGTCACGAAGGACCCCCCTTAAGGTTGACTACCTTCTGCCTTCTCTTAAAGCCTATGTTTCGCCTGCTTTGAAATATGATAGGGTTCCTGATCTCAGAGTACTTAAACGTTTGCTAAAGATTACACCCTTAAATATAAAAGAAGAAATTGACAGTAGCTTGTCCCAGATAGAAGTAAAATCTAGTTTATGCTCTGCAAATTATATGAGTACAGTAAAGGGCATTTTGTAGTTTGATATTTTAACTTTTGCGATGTATTTTTTTTTTTCACCCACCTCTTAAAGTGTCGTCCTCAAAATCCAATGTTCCTTCCACAGGCGGTGTCGTGCCATTGGTTTCTCTCCTTGCCATGAATGATGGGAGTCTGGTTAGGTTTCCAAGCTTGTGCTGCTTAAAACTACGGAAGAAATTAAGAATAAATGTTTTCAGCTGGGTTGAACTTGGTCAGTTGCAGACTTAAACTGTACAACTCGGTTCTGTGATCTAATGGGATAAATCAACAAAAAGTATCACTGGCTATTTTAACCACAATTCTGAAAAACTAAAAAGACACTCTTTAACACCAAAAGGACATCCAACAGAAGCGAAGAATTGTTGTAGAAAAATGTTAAAATTTATAAAAGCCCGTGTACAGTTCAAGTGCCCCATTTATCATCAGCAAGAGCAAATTTCAGTTTGCCCGTTTTGATCCTGGACCAATATCATAATAAAAGGATTGAACTGATCGATAACAAGCTGTGCGCTTTTTAATATTTTGAACTTAACAGTATTTTTCTGCAGACAGACTGGTGGTCAATCTGACAGAACGGTCCTTGCCCAGAGTGGATACTTCGGTTCCCTTGTTGTACCATGATCCGCGCGAGTGATTTTAGTAAATAAACGTAACTGAATCTGTTTTTAGATTTTAAGAATCCAATCTTGGATTATGCCCAAAAAACGAAGTTTAAGCAAACACAGCGTAGATGATCTCGATTTTACAGCTTAGCCACGGAGTAAGGCTTTTATTTTCCACCCTTAGAGGGATAACCACCCTGCTCACAAAAAGTCTTAAGATGCCTTTAACGCTGTAAAATCGTAAGAAACGACAAGAAAACAACTTAGGTGAGTTTAAAGGAAAATTTTAATGTCCATTTCGTACACTTAACAGCGACAGAAGTATGTTCCATGCAATGTCTAATTATTAACTACGCTCCGTATAATTAATTAGGGTTGAACCCTTACATTATGTCGATATTATGACGCTCACATACTGAGCTTGTGCTACCTGTGAGAAAATCAGTTTTCTCGTTCTTGGAATAGGCGCATCGTTTTAGGGATGAGATTTATTTTGTGGGAAAACTATATCATAACACCGGTGGAAGGAGTCATCTTCGGGAATGAAATGTTGGCTGCCAACCAGCTTGTGCTAAGAGGTACTGAGAACCTCTTGACTCTCAGAGCCGGTATGACTCAAAATATCGCGAGACCAACTGCTAAAAGCTAGCCGATAACTTAGACAAAACAAACTGCAAAAGGCTGACCTTGACTGTTGTTGATCGGCCCTAGATGATCACGAGACTGCCGCAAGACAAACTAAAATTAGCAGAAAAAAGTAAGTTATACTACATGTAACTTCCTGTTTGTACTGTTGTTAAAGCCACAGAAATTTGCGCGTCGCTCGATTTTATAATACTCTCTTTCTTCCTATAACCTTCCAGGAGCCAATCAATCTAAGTAAGCTCTTGCAATATCCTAAGACGCGCCAATCAACGTTTCCCCAAATTTCCATGCATCAAATTGACGCGACTGCCGCCAATGCCGGTTTCAGTTTCGCTTTGTGCTTATCACTAGGATTCTGGCGTTCCTAACCTTTAATCTTTCTCAAGTCTGCATGCAGAATAGATACATTAACGAGAACATAAGCGAGCTCAGTTCAGCACATATCGAAGCAAAGTGGGTCGATGTTATCCCAATAAATCGTCCAGTGGTTATTCCGAGGGAGAAAATACTGTAAAGTTCTGATAGAGAAAAATTTTGCTCAGGTTCAGAGCTACAAAGATTTTTAGCCACAGTATTTGAAATATTGGGATGCTTTGACAGAATTTGCGGCCTAGTAGACAAAAATTACAGACTTGTAAGAATATTTACTATAGCAAAGTTTATAAATCTTAATAGTATTTATGTCACAAGCCCGTTTTGTGGCCTTTTGTAACTGTCGCCAGATTAGAACAAGATGGATTTATATAACATAACTGCGTCTATGGCTATACCTTAAGCATCAGACGATTTCAGCCTGATGTGTCCTTTACATCATGACCAGCCTCTAATAGCTAACCAGTTGAATTGAATCAGGAGAAAACTTCACATGCCGTGTGATAGCGAGACGATCTAGACGGAACAGAGCGGATATGCAAATTAATTTATTGGAACTAAAGAAAGTGTTTACATCCTGTAGTGAACTGGGGTTCAACGCAAGGGATTGGTTGGAGACATGAAGACACTAATGACACCCGTGACGTCATAGGACTCATTCCCAGTCCCTGCCACCCAATGTGACTATGGGTCGGGCATTTGCAGTCTTTCCGAAGCTCCAACGTGGGGTCTTGTTCAAGGATGCTAGCCGCACCGGGGACATTTGCAACATTTCTTCAAAAGATGACAAATGCCCCACAAGTGTCCGGGGGTAGGGGTCGGATAACTGGACCAGGAGTCTCATTAGTAAACGATTGAGTCTGATCTGGTAATCTTGTGTCCGCCAGAGCCCCGCTGGCTAAGAGGAGCAAGGCGGTCAGGCGTCCTATACCCTGCATTTTTTTTATTTTCAGACCTCGAAATGTGTCTTCGCACCGAAATTTCTCGTATTTCGCCGGGAAATAAAGGTTTCGGGTTACATCTCTAGGCTAATTTACGGTGCGAAAAACAAAATGATCCCCCACGAAAACAATACACCAGCTTTCCATTAGTGGCGTTAAAATGCTGCTACTTACCGCTGCTGTTTACACGAGCGATGAAATTCCCGCCATTTTCTCAAACTTCTGTCTGGCCGACCCGCGAAGCCAAAACTTGCGCATGCTTATTACGTTTTTCCGTTCTGACTGCGTGCTCGCGTTGTCATTATTTAGTTTTGTATGTTAACGGCATGACAACTTAACAAATTGACGTCACTTTTTTATACGTCTGTCCTCTTATTGATGATAAGTGCGTCATAACATTGTCAAAGTGGCTGTGGAACCACGAGCCGCCGGCAAGTGGTTCCGCAGTAAACTTTGATAATGTTATGACGAAATTTATAATCAATAAGAAGATAGACACATAAAAAACTGACGTCAATTTTTTTTTACAATACCCAAAACTGGTCAAATGCCGGGAATGAATGAGGGGAAAAGACGCCGTAAACTTGCCGTAAACAAGGATAAGTGAATTGTATTCAAAATGACGCAACATTGTCAATAGCTTTTCCCGCTTTTGATTGGCTACTTAAAAAAGTCCAAGTTAAACTTAAAGCTTGCATAAAGTAAAATTTTATCTGTCTGTATTATTATTGATGATAAAAATGAGCCAGTCAGCGCGTGAGAAATTAGACAGTTATTGTAAAAAGCAAGTTTGACTTCGTTTTTTTATTTACTTATTTATATGTTTTTATATATACATTTATTCATCCATCACTTGTTGTTAAATTAGTTCAGTATTTATGTGTTTAAATTCTTTGTTTCGTAAACTAATCGTCATTCTAGTGGCATGTTAACTCTAAAAGGAAATTTCACTCGCGATCCTGACTGTTCCAGCAAAATACAATAACAATGAAAATTGCATTAAAAAACTTCTTGGTAAAATAATTTGAGATCATGATTTCCTTAAATGGACTTTTAAATACTCACTTTTGAAAACGTTATTATCTTGGGTGAAATATTTGGGGCTCGGTAATTTACAGGGCAAGATTCCCCGACTCAAACATAGCTTTAATAGCTGCATTTAATTTAGCTGAGAGGGGGTACAAGACGTCAATTCCGATGATTAAGATTCCAACTTGGCCGGCTCTTGCTCGGCACCGAGGCTTGGGAGTCGCATCGAGGCTGCGGGATGAATGAATGTTCTGGATGCTTTTAGCCTGCGTAGCAAGCGTTCCCGTACGAGGCGAACGTGGGCCGCGCGAAGGAGTTTTTCGCGTTCGGGCCGCGCGAAAAATGGGAAGAAGTAAGAAGGTGGAAGGAGGGGGTAGGGGAGGGGAGGGAGTTCC
>Ga0126338_10002063_pt1 | contig 13564 bp, 4 predicted proteins | sample OrbCmetagenome_2_FD_92529 | JGI IMG/M metagenome (GOLD analysis project Ga0126338, IMG submission 92529) | Coral microbial communities from Petempiche,Puerto Morelos, Mexico - Orbicella C C metagenome | ecosystem: Host-associated > Invertebrates > Cnidaria > Coral | place: Petempiche,Puerto...
ATGACAATGAACACAATCTTTAAGTTAGACAAAAAAGCACCTACGTTGCATTACTGAATCCAATGTATTCTCCCCCAGCTACTTGCTTAAACTTCCCCTGAACCTGTTAATTTTCCAAAACAAAAAATTACAAGTCAGAGAAGTGTCAGGTTATCCTCTGCAGCTCAGATCCACTACAAATAAATATTAGTCTTTAGAACTGGTCCACTGGCCTGGTTGGCAAGGATGCTGAAATTATGTTGTATCTCCCACAAAGACTGAAGAAAATGATATGCTATCTATATAAATATTAATTTTCTCCTGAAAATTCATAGAGATCAGGGAATATTTATTTATTATTTCTTACCAGCAAGCTTAGAGAAGATTATAATTCAATTCAATTAATACTTCTCAAACTCATTATTTTCAACTCTCTTCTCAATGTTTGGATATGTGGTCAAACACAATCTTTCATGTTTGATATACCACATCTTAAGTTATTTTTAAATGATATCTCATTTAGTATTTAAAATAAAGTTGTTGTCTTATTCATTCAGTAATCATTTTTGACAGGATTTATTAAGATTCATTTGGCAATTTATGTTACGCTCATAATTTTAAGGGCTGAGAGTGAATTGTTCAATTATTATTAGTTTTATTTAATTAGTGAAGATAGTACTTGATTTAATCCCAAAGGTAACTGGTATTTTATCATTCTATCATTTTGCTGTGTACTTACATATTCGCATCTGTCAGCCAAGGGCAGCTCAGGCTGCAAAAAAATGTGACTTTAATTTAATATGTATTTTCAACAAAGTTTGCCAACAGCATGAAAGGAAACCAGCGAGTTTGTCTGGTCAGAAGAACTAGACAAGTTCGTGATACTAATCAAATGGCAGATGCAGCATGGTATATTTGTCATGAATCGCTCAACATACATAGCACATGTACAGCCTATACTTTTTTCCAAATTACTAATCAGACATGTTTGCATCTTAACACATTTTTATGTATTCAGTTAATTAAAACACTGGCAAGACAAAATATCATAATTATATCTAAAATAAATTAATGGAGTAAATATTATTAAATAAATATTATAAGAGAAAAATATATCATAATTATTATTTATAATAAATTATAATTATGAAAAATATATTATAATAATTATAATTATTTCCAGATAGCTTTCACAAATATTTAAACAAAATATTTATCACCTACCTTTTGAAGTGCACATAGAACTAGGGCACCAGAATTTAACATTGGATTGTGAGGCTGATCTACAAATCAAGAAAAATCATATTAACAAACAGGTAATTAACAATTGACTGGTGCGGTATATTACAATTTAATACTAACCGTTGTTATTCAAGTGTAAATAATTAAATGCTTGCCCACTGGGTTCATGTCCGACGTATTTATGCACCTAAAGAAGAAAAAACATAATCTAAGCTATAAAGACATCTTTGCACTTTGTTTATAATTTACTCAAAAAGTGTCTGGAACCCTGATCAAGCACCATCCCATAAGCAAAAAAGTGCTTCAAACACAACAGTATTTTTTTTTGTTCCGGAGCTGGGGATACCTGTAGGTTTAATGTACCATGTAATGCTGATTTTGCGAACCTCCAAGGGAAACAATAAAAGGAGGAAACAACTTTAGGTTTGAGTTATTGGGAGGTTTGAAAAATCAAGGATTTGATAAATTGTGATTCCACTGTATATATAAATTCAATGAAAACTTAATATAAGGATTTTGAAAAGTTGGGCTATTTTGTAATTGGAAGAATTGAATTGCAGCTCTTTGTAGGGACTGGGGGAGATGGGGCTGGTATTAGGCTATAACCCTACCACTTTCCTGCTTGGGTCAATTTTTTACAGCTCCTGACCAGATGACATGTACATGTATAATGTATGAATTTTACCACTTGAAAGAAACGAAACAATGGAACACTGACCCCTGGTGCTTGTTTGTATTGGCAAGAGTTTTTAGCCCTATAAAAATGGTCTCTGTGGTGGTCCCTGCTTTTATTTGTTACAATTTCTTTTTCTTGAGAAAACTAACCCTCCTTCTCTCCCTCCCCTTGGGACTTTTAATTTTATTGAATAATTTAACAGTAAACCATAATTGAAATTTAGTGACTCACCACCTCTGCTGTTAGATCCTCTAAAACAATTGGATAGTGCAGGCACTTGGACACTGACTGAAGACAAAAATGATCTCTGTAGTCCCCAATAGCAAATCTAAGAAAGAAGAAACATAATCAGTTGTTTTTATTCAACAAAATGCATGGAATCAGTATGTGTGCAAAGTACCTCTGTCCATCTACAGAACAAACAGCCACGCCCCACAGGTCAGGGTCGAACTTTGCCAACTGAGGAATGTAATCAGCAACCTGCAAAAATGTTACCATGAGTCATGGTCATGTGAAACTCCTTGCAAATCAGACCATCTTCCTGCTCAAAAAAAGTCCAAAATAATTAAAAAAAAAAAAAACATTGTGGTCAATTTAAATGACGTCTCACAAATTACTCTAACAGAAAAGGTTCTTTTTAAAATTATACATTCTCGCTATGAACATGGTTCCAGTGTACACTTAGTATTTTTACATATTGTAACATCACCTTTCCTTCCTTGTTTTCTTTACATTTATTGTATATTTCCTCAATAGGCTTTGTCAGTTGACTAAACTCTGGAATCACAAGATCTCCACGAAGAGCGTTCTCTATCAGGACAATGTTTTTCTGTATGGATCTAAAATTAAGCCAAACAAAATGCTTTTGATTATCTCCAACAGTGGCACTTAACTTTCTGTCACTAAACACCACACGTGATGTTCATTACTGCCCCCTAGATGGGATACTGGTCCATCGCAGGGTTACCCCCAGCATTAAATTCAACAGCACCTATTTTTTCACCTGGCCAGACAGAGGTACTGTGAGAATTAAGTGTATTATACAATGACCCTGGCCAGGGCGTGAACCCAGACTTGAACACGTGCACTGACCTTCTGTTCAAGCCTCCAAATGGTTACTGCACTATTATGAATGCCGCTGCATTTGTCACAATTGGGTGTCAGTAGCTATTGATAACTTTTTATTGATTTATTGAATTTATTTATTAATTAATAAAGTACAGTGTGATTACTACAACAAGGTCACCTGACAAAATTTTCCACAGAATTAATGAATGAAAATTGTGCAGGTTAACAATAGTTTTACAACAAATCATCCATGTAATCAAGCTGTACATCACAGTACAAAGGCAATGTTGGGTGGCCTTGGTTAGACTGTAGTCGCACTGTAATACCTTCTGAATGTTCCTTCATCCACAAAGCCTTCAAAATTTTCTTGCTGCAAATATTGCTGAAAGTTTGTCATTGTTTCCTTCAGTCTTGGATCTTTGACTCTTAAACCAGCTTCTCTAAGAGCCTGCAATTATTATAATTTTGAACGCAAAGTTAAGTGTTAAAACCATTGGATTGAGAGCATAAAAAGTGCTAAACTTGTTTTCCACAAAAATCATGTGTCCCTCTGTTCCTCTGCTCTATGTTTAATTAAAGCTGGTTTTCACTAGCAATGGAGTTGGAGTCGTACATGAAAATCAAAAATCAGAGTCTTAAGCGGGGTCATAAGCTCAAAGGAAGCAGAGTTGGAAGAATCAGAACGTTTCCATTTCTTCTGATTCTGTTTATAGCTCCATTGCTTATGATCTAATGAAAACTATATTGTCGGAGTCGGAAGAAGCAGATCGAACCGACCAATATCACAAGGCCTAGAATTCAGCATTGTTAGTGGTTGATTTGTCTACTTCTGCTTCCGGCAATGTAGTTTTCACTAGATCGTAAGTGATAGAGTCATAAGCAGAGTCATTATTCTACTTCTGACTCTGTCAGTTTGAGTTTCACTAGAGAAACTCATATCACTCTACGCTTCTGAATATGACTCCAACTATGACTATATATTGCTAGTGAATAACAGCCTTTAGCTAGACTTGCAAAAATGTTTGCTTTAATTCCATTTTATAGTTAGCTGTAAGCCTCAAGTTCAGTGATGTTCTCATGAATTAATCCCATGGTATTGAACTTGGCTATGTAATTTGCATATTTTTAGTTGCTTATTAACTATAGGACTCTAGAAATAAGTCTGTTTGCAGGTATTACCTGCTTATCTTAAAGTGAGATCAAGATTTCTCCAATTCATAATAGCTTGACAAGTTGAAACAAAAAAAATCATAGCCATTAGTATGTAATAAGTCTATAATTTTGTCCAAAAAATTACCCCTGACCAAAACTGCAATTTCCGGAGGAGTGGTGTTGGGGAGATTTCAAACCAAAAAAACTTCTGTAGGAGGGGTACAATAAGCTCTGGAACTGCACAAATATTAGACAAGTTACTTACGCCAATAAATCTGGCAACAGGCACATTGCCATCTTCATTTGTGAGGACTCGGTATATCATATCTCGATCTGGTCCACTACAATAAATAACAAAATAATATTGCAACTTGTCAATCTCTCAAAGATATTAACTTTGCTTACAGTTTGGCTATACAAGTTACGTTATTCTACCCATAATTTTCACCAGTTTAGGCAAATTATACTCCAACTTATGAAAGATAGCATCGTGTACATTTTAAGACTTAAAATTTATAGGCAATAAATAACTGTCAGTGGTTTCATTGCACTGACGGACCGAAACATTAAATTCTAATAGGTGAGCTTGTACTTCCGTGTACAAGATGATTAAAAATTGGAAACGTACTTTCAGAATTTTTTAACCTTACAAGACTTACATGAAAGCCTGGCAGCATATAAATGATAGGAAAAGACAGTATTAAAGAGTCTGTTAAAATTGATACATGATACAATTGTAGAATCTGTTCCACGAAAATTATACCAACCTGCTTATTCTACTTCTACTGCTATAAATGTGCCGCGAAAATGGTCTAAACAAAGTCGCAAGCCTTCGAAATACTCGCTGAAGCTGTGGGTTGCCGTCTCTATTTACAGCTTGTTTACAGACACGCATAATCATCGCCATATTGTTTACTTTTTTCAAAACAAATGCTTCGTTAGCCTCGATTCAAAAGATCAAAGTTTTCTACCAGGCGTTAATTTTTAATCGCGAGTCTGGGCTAGAGGTCTGGAGCCAAGCCTCTGCTTCCCGCCTCTTTTAAGTTCAAAATGGAGAACTTTACTGAAGATGTCGGTTCTCTCGCAAACATTTTGACGAATTTACTTAACAGCAGCTCAGGAAACGTTACAGAAACAAAGTTTCTGACATCAGATTCACAACACGGGTATATTATTTGGGCCATACCGCCGAAAACGTACCATCCGTTGCGAAGAATTGTCGGTAAAAGTTCAAGCGGGTTTTTTATCGTCGGCAAAAGTTTACAAGACTGCGAAGATACCCCGGATTCAGCAAACCAAACGAGCTCTAACCTGAAAAGATTCAAGAGTGAAAGAGTCCCAGTCGGCACACCGCTTTCTCAAGAGGTGTTTTATCTCACAAATAGCGAGCCCTTGCAATCTTATGCCGGCGTTAGCAAAGAAGATGGCTGCAATACAAAAGGTTGTCTCAGTGAATGGTTGTTGTCACAGGAAAATGTTTTCCCGTGTCCACTAGAAAGTGCAAGATACTTTCAATCTATTTATGCCAATGCACTGAGAGGTGAATTGCAGCCTTTGGAGATATGGGTGTACGTTGATGGGAAAAATCCCCAGGGGATTACCTATCTTGGCATGGTCCCTGAAGAAAATTGTGTTCACTCCAAAACCAAGGACATTGAAATTGTTAGAAGGAATTCTATGAGACATGTGATCTACACCAGCAGGAATGTGCCGATACTGGCTAAGGAAGATCTACCAGAGTTGAGTGTCTTCTTACGGCATCATCTGTCTTCTAGTTCATCCACTGCCTTTGTCGAGACCCATGGTTATGCCCTCCATGAAGTGATGGGTGCTTCAAGTTCTAACAGTCAAGAATGTAAAAATAGTACAATTGCTGTAGAGTTGACGTGGAGTGGGGTCAACTCTCTACTTCAACCTCATCCACATTCATGCGATGGCGTTCTCCACATTAAGAGCATTCCTGGTAGTGTTCACCTGGCCACTCACTCATTGTTCCTGGAATTGGTACCAGTTGATCAATTTTCCAAGGTCTTAGAGAATGAAGATCTTCCTTGGCCTGTTCCTACAACTGCTGCTGCAAATCCAGTCTCTTCACAAATGGATGCATTCTTTGCCAAGTTAAATTCCAGCAATGTGTTTTCACCAACAGTCCAAGAAGATGAAGAAGAAGGAGCAGAAGAGCGCACCTTTGCTGAGGCGTCAATGGCTCACTTAACTTTTCAAGAGTTTGCTCGAAAGGACTTGGACTTCACTGAGAGACTTTGGCTTTTATTGAAGGATTGTGTCAATGAAGATGATCTCATTTCTACATTGCAAATGTGCAATGTAGCGTTATTCAGTGGCCGATGTCAACCAGTTGTCCACAGCTCAAACATGACATCTCTGGCAGTGTTTATCCGGGATCTGCTGCAGTTTGAAACAAAAGAACAGCAGGAGAAACTGCAAAACAGAGCCAAGCAGTTTCTTTCTCTTGATTTAGCCATCAAGTGCTTAATAGAAATTGGCTGCGAAAAACTTGCCCGAGATTACACCCAGTTCTTCATTCACCAGGAGCTAGCAACCATGGGGCAACTGGCAAGCTATCTCAACAGCAATGTCCCAATTCATACCAGAGTCTCAAACATCAAGAAACTTCACCAGACGCTTGAACTGGTTGTTACAGCCAAATCTGTTACTCGACTAGGCCACGAAAACTTACGAGCCTTGACACAGAGTGCTCTCACATACTACCAGTCACACGCTGATAGTCAACAACCCATGTTCTCCTTGTCACTGCCAGCATTTGGATCAACTTCTGGGGCAGCCGTAAAGAGCATCTGTGCCTCGTCTAATCCTGCAGTGTGGTGTGTTGCAATCAAGTCCAAGACAAAGATTGGAAGTCATACGACCATTGTGCAGCTAAGTACAAGTTGTCCAGGAAATGTTGATGCTTCTGAAAGCCCTGGGTTTGATGCCACTGAGCTGAATGATGATGACTTTGACCCAGACAAAGATAAATTTCAGTATTTTCTTTCCTGTGCGAAACAAGTGTTCATGCCAATTATTCGATAACCAAATGGACTATGATGACTGGATGACATTCACTTAGATTTAACAAATAAGCATTTAATCTATCTGTTATTGTACTCTTTCAAATCTTGGATGCATATGAAAAATTTACAGTGAAAAGAATAAATTGAGGTTCAAGATATATAGTTGTGAGGATTGCAAACATAGTCTGTAAGGGTAACATAAAGTCTGCATATGAGCCAAGTGGCCCATTAGGCTGGAGCTTACCCCAGTTTCTGTAGCATGAAGCCTCTTACTCCTTGCACTAGTGCCTTTTTAAATTTGTTTTGCTGATCCAGGATAATATTAATAATAATAAATAATAGTGAATTTATATTTCGTGAGGAGGCCTCCAATCACCTAGAGGTGGTTTTCAGGGGGGGTCCTCTAAAAAATAAAAGTCGAAAAAATGTAATGTCTAAAATACAGAATAGTAATAATGTTCTTGTTTCCTTAAGTTTCACTCATCTTGTTTTGCAAAAAATGCAAACAAGAGTTCACTTGAGCACTATTTGATGAACTTGCTTAGCTGGACCATCTTATATTTCAAATGTCATCTCTCCTGAGGAATGTAGTCAAGAGAGACTTGAAATTTGCATAAAATGTGTCGTAAAAGAACAGCATCACAGAGTTAGTGAATTAGATCATGTTCTATTGGGATCAACCATTTTTGGTTGGTTGGCTTAGTTGGGATTTTTTGCGTTCTATTGGGGAAAAACCGTTTTTGGTTGGTTTGGTTGATCAACATTTTCAACTGGCCTCAAACCAGGTGAAACAGTTGTAAAAGCTTTTTGCATGATTATGTAGCGTGATTGTAGTTCATGTACGGACTATTCCCAAGAGTTACTGCATTTCAACCAAAAACGGTTGGGAAAGTATTTCTATCGAGAAATGTCAACTGTATGAACCCAAACCAGTTGCAGTTGAAACAATTGATCGCAATAGGACATGACCTTAGTGTTTAAACTTTGAATTTTGATAATATCAGGGTCACTTGACCATTTGATGAAAAAAATTTGGGTTCATGATGATGATGATGATTTTTGCCAAAAACTGTTTCCCATTCTGGTTTAGAAAATAGCTATGCCCATCCCATGGAAAGACATAAGAAATTCCAAGGAGGTGAGGACCCAAGAAGCCAAGAATGGTACATGTATGAAGATCTATGAAGCCAAACTGGAATTTCTGGAGGGGTGGGGTGGGGTGGTTCAAACCAAACAAGCCCTGTGGAGGAAGCTGTGGATATTTTTTGCAGCAACACATTTTGAGCAGTTCACCAGAAAATGAAACTAATAAGAGGTGTAAAATGTGCATTGTTTTACCAGTTTATTGTGAGTTGCTTTGATTTTAAGAATAATTTCCAAGAGAACAGTTATATTTTTCACATAAAGTTCAAATCTATAGTGATTCCAAGGTTAAATTCTTTTAGGTAAAAAACTGCCAAAACTTAAATATACAGAAAGGAACAAATTACGAGATGGATAACAAATGACAGTCTTTAAGATTTCTAGTTCAGTTCTGGCGCAGCGCCAGGAACTTTTTCGTGGCACTCTGTCACGCAACGCGATGTAGCTAGCTTTTTCGTGACAAAGCGTCATTCATGGGAGGTCATGTGTATCGTATCACCTTAAATTAAATTAAACGTGTCCAAAAATGTACAATTGTATGATCGTTAGAAACACAGGTAACAAGAGCCTCACGAAAGCATTCATTTGACTTAACCTGTGGATGTCACCTTCCCATCTCTGCCCTCCGTCTTGTTGGGAGCTAAAGATAGCGTCCTTCTCGAGTTCGCATTCCTCGAAGTCCCGCCGCTGTCATGTCGGATCTAGCGAAACTGCGGGGAAACGCCATGAAGCGGTCGGCTAGTTACAATGGGTTCTCTTTCGGTTTGCCTAGCAAAATTGATGAACTGAAAGTCGACGACAGTTTGTTAGATCCTGCGGCATTTTCGGCCGAATGGAGCGCTGTTTTTCAAAACCAAGGAGGCTGTAAGTCACTGATAACATCACCAAATCACGCAGTTGATTGCTCAGTTTCAAAAGGATTTGGGAGTGGATATGTCGGCGCAGAAAAGGCCGATGTTAGTTTAACTGAGCTTAGTGATGCCTCTAGTGGAAGCGATGCTTGGCAGGAGGAATTGATTCTTCGTTTGAGAAGACAGGAAGCGGTGATTGAAAAAGACAAAGCCAGGCTTGAGGAGGAGGTAAAAACCCTCCAATTAAAGTTGGAATTAGAGGAAGACCTCCGACGAAATGATAAAGAATGCATGGATATCTTAAGAAGCCACATTTCAAAGTTGGAAGGAAAGCTACAAAGCAGCGAGAAGAAGATTAGAGAGTTAGAACACGAGAAACAACGACTCGAAGTGAACTCGGTTTCACCCGCAACAAAACCAGGTGAATTTGCTCTCGTAAAGGCGCGTTTGGATGCAAGCGTGGCCACTATTCAGGCACTTGAGACGGATTTGAAGAGGATCAAAGGAGAAAAAGCTAAGCTTGAAGGCCAGGGAAAAGAGTCTCAAGACATGTTGATTAAGCTTGAGCACCAATTACGCAGCGCGAATAAAGAACTTCAACGTCGAGAGAACCGAGTCAATCAACTCGTGGAAGAAAGAAGATCTCTGGAGGACTATCAGATCAAGGCGCGCAGCTTACAGCGGAAAGATCAGAAATCCTCTTATGCACTGCAAATTCAAATTGTAAATCTGCAAGAAAAACTGGAGATTTCATCCAGGACTAATGAAGAGCTGGCTAGCGAAAAAGAAAAATTACAAGCTAAAGTCAAACAACTCGAAGACAAAATAAAGGAGCTGGAGGGAAGCTATCGTTCCAAACTCGAGCAGGCTATGGAAAGATTAAAGCGACAAAAATCTCACACCGAAGAAACTCATAACAACAAAATGAATGGACATTCAAGAGATTATATGTCTTCAAGTGTGGCTTCATCAGATCCCCTGATGTCAGAAGAATACCAAAGTAAAGCGGTTGGTTCTTTTGGCACTTTCTCAAGTGGACAGGACAAAATGTCAACACTTGCAGCGTACACTTCTGCCTTGTTAATGGAATTAAACAAACAAATACCGGAAAACTCTTGTCAAGAATTTGATTTAGCCTCCCTGGTGGCTAGTTTAAAGGAATTCCTTGGTAAAATATCCACTGGTTTTCCACAGGCACTACAAGAGGCCAAATTTATAGCAAAGCCCTTGAAACTGACTGGTGGTGTGAAAGAGCCTTGTCAAGAGGAGATTGTATGGGAGAAAAAAACACAAACTGTAAGTAAATAATTTTTCATGTGACAGTTTTGGTTTCAAACTGCAGAATTTTGTAATGTGCACGTCCAGAAAATATCCACACTTTCCCCACAGAAGGAACTGGAATTTCCTGGGGGGTGGGGGTTCTGTAAAACCAAAAAATATAAAGAAGTGTGTGAAGCTTTATTGGAATTTCCAGAGGGGTGGTGGGGTCTTAGAGAAAATCCCTTCTGTGGGAGAGGTATGGATATTTTCTGGAACTACACAATGAAAGTAGATTTTTTAGGGGTTACCAAGGAAAAAATGGGCAGGTTATACTTTGTTGGGGGCTGCGGTAGGGGTGGGTGCTTCTTGAAGGGTCAGTGTAAAGTGCAGACTGCGGACTGCAGACTGCAGACTGGCGGTAAAATACAGCCTAAGGGTAAAATACAGACTGCAGACTTTTTTGAGTGTATATTGTAATATTTCCATTAAAGTATTTACCGTCACACAGGGTTATTCAGGCTTATTACAGTGAAAGCCTGCACTCTGGTTAGACTGAATATCGCTTTGATTAGATCAAACCGAATATCACTCCGGTTAGCCTAAATGTCACTCCAGTTATCCTGAATATCACTCAGGTTAGCCTAAATAATGCTCCAGTTAGCCTGTTTTCAGTTAACTCTCAATGATTAAAATGGTAATAGGATTTAGTTAAAAAGTCTGCAGTCTGCAGTCTGCAATCTTCATTTTACACTGACCGGTTTGAAAACGTTTTGAGTTATAATAATTATTTTATATATATTGTGTTATTTAGTATAAATATCATTTGTCATATACAGTGGTATATCCATGTACAGTGGTAACATTTTTTCAATATTTCAATTCAAAGGTCAATGAAAGTCAAAGAGATGGCAGTAATGGGTAAGTTGTCATTAATGTTAAATGTGATGAATTTCTCCAGCCACAGACAGAAGAACAAATGCCCATCTGTACTTCAAATGGACGACTCTCTTCTCTTGCTTGCTTCTTCCCTGGCCAAGAGAATAAATTTGACATTTGAACCAAACAATTGCCTACGACTTAGTCTAGTGATTTCATTCTTTCAAGATATTTGTAGTGTTCCCGAATGGTTATTACTTTAGCACAAAAAAGTAAAACCTGTGGCAACAGCTTACGAGAGACACTTTGAGAGAGAGGTCAAATTTTATTTTGGCTACAAGGTCTTTAAAGTGCATGATTAGCCAAAAAAAACTCTGGCCATAATTGTTCGAAGGTTGGACAACGCTATCCACTAAGTAGATAATCACTATCCGGTGGATAAGCATCCTCGGAGACCCAGGGGCAGTTAGTTGGGGCGAGAGGAAATAAATCGGGCAAAAGAAATGAAGCGTCGCAGGTTTCATTTCTTTGCCCGATTTATTTTCTCTTGTCCCAGCTAACTGCCCCTGGGTCTCCAAGGATGGTGGATAAGTGTTAACAAAACAAACCAGGCTATCTGTTGGATAGTGATTTATCCAGTGGATAGTGTTATCCCCTTTTTAAACAACCCAAGATGTTTCTGAAATCTGTCATGCCCATGAAGGCTACAGGGTGCTGCTAGATTCCTACTGGATGACAATAATCACGAGACAAAATTTCCCCTAAAATATCACAGACCTATTTTCATCAACAAGTTTTACATACCCTCTGTCAGGCAGTCTTTGGCAAGGCTCTGAATTAAACTGGGTATTCTGTGAGTAGGTAGATCCCAGTATCTTCCCTGAGGAGTGTTTATGCACAGGATACCCAAATATTGTCCTAGCTTATGGCCTTCTTCTCCCATGAGGCACAATGGCCTTATGGTTAGTGCTTTGACTCTGAATCCAGCATTCTGGATTCAAGCCCTGGCTGGTGTCATTGTGTTGTGTTCTTGGGCAAGACACTACTCTTGCAGTGCCTCTCTCTACCAGGGTGTATAAATGGGTACCGACGAATTCATGCAGGGGAGTAGATATACTACTAGTCGCTTTATGCTTCAGAGACCGGGATAAGTTCCAGCCTGATGGGCCACTTGGCTGATATGGAGACTTCACCTTTACCTAACAATGACCTTCTTGTATCTTAGTTAACACCCGGGTTTGTTCTTTCTCTCTAGCACACCAAAGGCTCCGCTCTTCATGGTGCAGAAAGTGACTAGGGAGAAATTTACGACGTATCGACCTGATCTCTGGGAAAGAAGACAAAATGCATCCAAAACCAGCTCTCATGCAAGACACAAAAAGAAAACTCAAGTTTCAGAAGTTGAAAAAAGATAGAAATAATAACACATACAATTAATGATATATCTAATTTCATTACATTATAATAGTTAATAATTTCTGACAGCATTATATATCTTTATAATGCAAAAGTTGGCTGTTGTTTTGATTATGGTGAAGATTTTGGCCAAATCTTGTTACAATGCATTTTTGATGGGTTGAAACAAGTGTTCTGTGTTTACTGGCATGTAATGTGTTGACCATTTCAGTCAGACATGTCAGTAGGCAAAATGAGAAAACAATGACCAATGCATGCAAGAAATTTGAGATGTTACACACATCTATGCAATGGGACTTAATCTTTGTTTGCAAAATCCAGACTTTTAAACTTTGGTGCAATCTGTTAAACTAGCCTCCAGAGAGAATACAATGTTATGCAGTGTATTTATTTGTACTTTACTCATTGGTTGGTTGGATTAGACATAACTTGACAGGTATAAGTAACGGATAATCATTAATAACTACTTATTAACTGTGAGTGAGGCCTTAATGGGAAAATCGCAAATTGCATGGGACCTATACAGCAAGGCCGAGATTTGAGATTTTCCTGTGAAGACCAAACATTCGAGGTCAAATTTAAGCTTTTTGCTTTGGTTTTGCAGACCAGTAATCGGCCCATAGGCATTACGGGAGACTAATGTGCATGAATTAGCGAATAAGAGCACAAGTTAATATATTGGCCACAACCACAAGCTTTATGATAATATTGCTTAATTGAATGTTTGTCAACCTTTTTTGCAACCTGGTATAATTTGTATAATTATGTTTGCTCGTTAAACTCAGTGAAGTTTTAAAATATTTTAGTACCTGGAATCTGTCCTTATAAATCAAGCTGCACATGTATATTGAATATTTAGGATTTTAAAT
>Ga0126338_10002064_pt1 | contig 13560 bp, 10 predicted proteins | sample OrbCmetagenome_2_FD_92529 | JGI IMG/M metagenome (GOLD analysis project Ga0126338, IMG submission 92529) | Coral microbial communities from Petempiche,Puerto Morelos, Mexico - Orbicella C C metagenome | ecosystem: Host-associated > Invertebrates > Cnidaria > Coral | place: Petempiche,Puerto...
GCCTCCGATCGTAAATCAACAATGCGTGGTTTATTTATTTTCATGTGATCTGTGCGATGCAGATTATGTCGGCTACACAGCCCGACACCTCCACCAACGCATTGCTGAACATAAAAACTTGGCAATTGGAAAACACTTTTTGGAAGCCCACGGGGACATAAGCCTCCTCAACGAAAGCCAGTTTCGAATTCTCTGAAAGTGCCAAGGGAAATTTGATTGCCTCGTCTATGAGATGCTTTGCATAAAGGAACGGAATCCAAGCTTGAACACGCAAACTGACTCCATCTGTGCGAAACTCTTTGCTTAATTTTAAACATTTTAGCACATCCATTGAACTATTGTTTTACTGACTATTCATACATTTCTTATCAACTATCATTTTGACTTGATAATGACGTTAGCTCAACGTTGAAACGTCGTCGTTGAACAAAAAATTTTTAACTTTCTTAATATGCTCAGAAATATTTTATCGCACTTTTTTATAGTTAAATGTTTAGAAAAATCGCTTGTTATTCGAATCTCTGCAGGTGTTATCAAAATACTATCCTGGAAGTTACTTTGGTTTTGACAGACAGGGCTCGCCAGTCTTCATTGATCCCATCGGACAAATCGACTTTAGAGGTACGATGACAGGACTCTGAGTGAGAAGATATTGAAAGGTGCAAGAGCACTGGATAAATATTAACTAGGATATCCATTCTAAAATTATGCTGGTCACTACATTTCTGTTACTGAATAAGATGACTCTAGTTGTTGGATTATCGGTAGGTTTTCGTTACAGTTGTTTTGCTTAATAGGCAGGAGTCCAGGATATCTTATGTGGCCTTATAAATATATTTTTTTATATTTTTGAAAGGACTGCTGTCATCTGTAAAGAAAGAGGAAATTGTTAGATTCAAGGCTTACTTAGGTGAATATGGAATGGCCCTAGGCAGACAACAGTCAGCAAAGGTATAATAACTGGTAATCTGTAGAATATTTTATTCTGCTGTAGTGAAGTAAATATTAATACTGACACTGTTTAACTATGACGAGAATTTCTGCTAAATAATAAATCTGTAAGATTATCAGACACTGGAAAATCGAATAATATAATTAAAATCTCTTTTTCCCAGCTTGGTAAACGGGTTGACCAGGTTGTGATGGTGATGGATATGGAGGGTCTGGGACTGAAGCATCTTTGGAAACCAGGTTTGTATACAAGAAGCTACCAATATATGCTAACTGAGTTGTGGAGTTTCTCTAAATTGGATAACTGGTGTAATGGGGAGATGTTGATACCTTCTGGGGACACATTGCCAGGCTGTGATAATGATTGTCTGACTAGTAAAAGTAACCTGACTAATACAGTGACCAGCTGTTGATGGAGCTAACTCAGCACTAGCCATGACACAGGCCTTATGAGCAACAACGGCAATCAAACTACTCCCTGAGTCAACTGATTACATCAGTCCAAGAGATGCTCAGATCCTCAAATGGTAGCAAGTTCCAGCAAAAGGCTTTTCTTGGAATCATGGCATTTCAATGTGGACACTGTTAACAACAAAAACCACTCCCTCATGCTTGTGGGTCATTGATTTTCAACAACACACAAGTTTGTTGGACCAGCAATAATAATGGCTCCTCTGCTGAAGGTGGATAGAAGCCATTGGAAATTCAGAAAAACAAAGAACACATCAGTTACAGAAATTTTCTTTTCAGGGAAATAACATTTGACTGTATAAATGCTTCTCATCACTAATAGAGGACTTGAGCATGACTCCAAATAATGACTGATAATATTGAGGAAACTGTGATGACGTCAATCAATAACATTAACTAAAAGGAATATTGGTAATAAATCTGACCGTGTGATAGAAATAGACATCTGCCCTAACTAAATTCTTATGTCTTCTCATGCTGTTTATAATGAATGTATTTCCTTTAATTTCAGGTGTGATGCTTTTTAACACAGTAAGTCACAACATTACCTATGGACAGCATGTGCAACATCTGAACTTAGGGCATTTACTCTGTCTGTTAAAATATTGTATTGCACTTTTTGTAAGATTTTTGCCGTAGAATTCCGAAAGGATTTAGCAGGCAAAAGGGGCTGCTACTTTCGGGCAGCCAGTACTTTTGGATGGTTAAAACACGTTTGTATGGTAATTCAGTCGTTTCAGACAAAGTGGAAATGTAACACAGTGAAAAATCTCAATTATGTATATTAATTACTAATCAACTACCCACATATACAAAGCAGACTGTATAAACAAATAAAGGCCCCAATATTGGTACTGTCAGAAGAAAGGTATGGTCGCATTATATTGCAATGTAACTAAAACTGCTTGAAACGTTATATCAAATATATGACGTTGACTTTTATTTGGTTTTTATTGCAGTCAAGTGGTCATCTTCACAAGGCTGCTACTTTTGGGTGGGTCATTACTTTCAGGGGGACCGTTACTTTCAGGATTCAATAGGAAAGTAAAAAGTTAACATTACTTTCAGGCAGCCATTATTTTCAGGGGAGACCGTTACTTTCGGAATTCTACGGTATTTCTTGAGAAGGTGAAAAAAAATGAACATTGTCATAAAATGATGTTATTCCAAAATGAATTGCATTACAAGGGCTCTAAAATGAATGACTTTAATTCAACAGATTACTGCATTTTATGAAGATAATTTTCCTGAGGTGATGAAGAATATTTTAGTAATTAAAGGTGTGTTTCTCGTTTTCTTGAAGCTGTTGTTTTCTCCCATTTTTCATCCACATTCCAATCAATTACCGGAATGGGCAAATGTTTTCTCTTTGATTGGCTGAAAGGAGGCAAAATTTTAATCAGTGAAAGTAGTAGTAGTAGTAATAGTAATAATTATAGTAAAATAGTTATAATCAGTGATGTTAAGAAATAACTTTCATGGTCGTTCCCTCCCTCCCGGCCTGTTATTCCCTGGGGTGTGGGTGCGGCTACACATAGGCTAATGAAGAAACAGGTGACCCAACAAAAATTCTGGGGGATGGCATCCACCCGCACTGTGTGCTCAAGGGTTAAAGTAATAGTTCCACCATATCAAGTTTGTGTTACTTTGTTACTTTGCAGCTCCCAAGATATTTCCTATAGCATATGCTTTAGTCAAACCTTTTCTAAATGAAGTCACAAGAAACAAAGTGAAAATACTGGGAGGTATGACTCTGGATTGTTTGCATGTCTATCTGTCTGTCTATTTGTGGTTTGAAACGTAAAAAGGGATACAAGAGGCATATGGAGCCCTTATTCAGAAAAAATGCACACACCTTTGATATATTTTATTTGTGGTAGGAGATTGGAAAACAGAGATTCTGGAATATATTGATGAAGACAATTTGCCAGAGAACTATGGAGGCAAGTGTCGAGATCCTGATGGAGACCCGTTGTGCAGATCAAGGGTACGTATATTTATTTTTACTTCTGTTCTCAAAGACATTAATAAAAATATTATTGTTTTCTTGAACTTTTAAAGTCATGTACCATACTTAAAAAATATATATAAATTGTTAAAAATTATCTTGTACACATTTTTGAGTTATTTTTTTGTAAAAAAAAATACCTCTTAGTCGGCGCGTCGGGGTATGTTATGGACGGGTCAATGGATGAGTGAGTGAGTGAATGAGTGAGAGATGTATGTATGTCACACCGATCAGATTGGATCTACTATAAACAGCCAATCAAATTTCTTGTTGTAAAGGTAAATGGTATGTGAGAAGATTTGATCCCAATACAGTTCAAAATGGCCGTATTTATTCTTCTATAAAAGAGGAGGAAGTATTCATATATCGGGCTTACTTCGACATTTTCTGTGGGTTAGGCTGAGGATTTTTTGGGCGGGTTTGATAGTTATTTGCAACTGGATAATTAGTCAAAGAAACATAGTGTTTGGCATATAACTATGAGCATGCGATGAAAGGTGAGCTTTTCCCATTAGATAAGTTTTTGAATTGAGTCTTAGCCGCTCTACTACTAGGTTTAAGATGTGAATGAAAAACAAGTTGATGTGGTTTCTATGATAGGATCAATTGTATTTTAGGGGGGACGGAATGCACTACTGGGAATGTGAAGAGGTTGTGACCAAGTTCAAATTGTTTGCGTGTTGTATTGAAACCTAAATATTGTTGCAGAGTTCGTAATAAGTGTTCCGGGTGTGTCATTAATTTCAGCATCCATTGATAAGTTTCAATGTGGAAAGCGAAGAGACTGCGATTAATTTCGTCAACAGAACAAAAATATATTATTCTGTGACGATTTACAATTGTAATGGTTCTTGTTTACTACTGGGATGAGAAGATACGTTTTAATGAAACTTAATCTTTTCTCTTCAATGTTATCAGGGTTTTCGCTTATTCACATTAATAACCAACATGAATTGTAGTTGAAGAAAAGGAATATATGAAGTCTTGAGCGTTTTATTGTATTAAACCTAAGGACTTTGGTAATTGAAAAATAAAGACCGACGTGTATGTTGCTGGTTTGTGATTTTTAGTCCAGTTTGGAGCGGAGTGTGACAGTTACATACATATAGTATGCAAATGGAATGAGATATTTTTATTTTTAGTTACAAAGGCAACTTGATACTTTTGTTTTTCACAAGGAGTAAATTCAATTAGAGGTCACAAATCGGCTCTTTTTAGTTTTTAGGACATGTTTTAGAGGAGACGAGACTATTTAGATTTGAAACAGTTCTAATGTTTACATAGTAAGTGCAGGTAACGATTGGTTTGTTCTTGTTGGATGCAAATATAACGAGATATTTTTATTTTTTTGTTACAAAGGGTAATTTGACACTCTTGTTTTTCACAAGGGAGTAAATTCAATTAGAGCTGACGAATCGTCACCACTTGTTCCCACGAGATGTTTGCTATCTTTAGTTACAAATGGTAAATTAACACTTTTGTTTTTTATATGGGAGTAAATTCAGTTAGAGCTGACAAGTTATCGGCTATTGTTCCCAGGACATTAAACAAAAAAGAAGCTTTCATTTCTGGATGGTTTTTACGTCTCTGTAGTAGCAGTTTAATATTTTTATTTGATGGGCATTTTATGACATTCTTTTCAGTCCGATATTTTTAAAGTTAAAATTAAGTATGAAAACTGTTCAAATGTTCTTTGAAGACTGCATGGCACCAAGTTAACGTGCAATTTAATTAAATCAACCTTTCAACGTGTCAGAGAGCTTTTTTTTCTTTCTTTCTATTTTCGGTGAAGTAGTGTTGTTGTTTTGTGTTGTGTAAAAAGGTAAACTTACGACTTGTATAAAATGTGAAAAGTTCTCTTAACTTGAGTATTTTTGAGCAAAAAATCCTCTTGGGGGTTGGAAGGGCTATGTGATAGGTGAGTGAGGGAGTTATGCATGTGTGCGTGTCACACCAATCACAGTGTGGGTTGTATCAAAGAACGAATCAAATTGCCTGTTTGAAAATAAGATGGTATCTACATTAATCTGGAGACGTGTCAGATTACTGTAGTTTGTTCAGTCAAACATTTTATGGCGTACTATTTAGTTATCTTACCATTACCGATGTAACATTGTATGTACATTATAAATTTCCAGTTTCTTTCTTGCTTTACATCACAACCAAAAACACATGTCAAATTAAACAAATCATTACTGTAAACAGACTTTTAGTTTAGATAAAAATAACTCGTGCACAACTTGCGTGCCTATGTTTATTTTTTGGTCAACACCCATTTTATCTCTTTGAAGATTTGTTACGGTGGTGATGTACCAGTGTCATATTACTGTAAAGAAAATTACAAGGTGGACAGTTTAACAGAAGAAAGTTACCAAGTGGGATGTGTCAAGCGAGGAACTGCACTGAAACTCAGCTTTGAAGTTGAATCAGCTGGGAGTGTGCTCAGGTAGGTCTTGTATGATATTTACTCTAATAAAGAGAAAAGTACACTGGAACTGATTATACCTTTGGTCCAAGTTTTGAAGCCTGTCTTTTATCACAAGATCGTCGCTCCAGAAAATGACCTGGGATGAACAGGTAAAGATGTTCTCAACAGGCTTGTGCATGAGAGGAAAGGGAGGAAAAGAGGGCCTTTTCCAGTCCACTTCCAACCTAACCCACAGGAAGAGCACTGGTTTACTTGGAGCTTTTGAGGCACCTACAAACTATCATTGTTGGAGGTTCATACAACTCAGTATCCTGTGTTACAGTCACTGTCTCTGAAAGAAACAACTTTGGGAAGACAGCTGACTAATAGTTTGGGCAAGTTGATTGCCTCAAAAGAATGCTTTAGGTTGAAACCAAAACAGTCATTGCATTGCTCACGTAGTCACCTGCTTAGTCAGTGGCCCAAATTGAAATCATTTTTGAGTATTTAAATCAGTTTTGGTGTGTCACATACTCAACTAGAGCATGCTTGTCTCCCCTTATAGCTGGCAGTACAGATCTCTAGACCATGACATTGGATTTGGTGTTTTCTTCACTGAAAAGGACAAGACTGGTTCTAAAGCTGTGGAGGAAATGGTGTGATTTGATATCTCCCTAATCTCAGTTTTCTAGTAAATGCTGCACAACTAAATTCCTAATAATCACATTGTCAGTCACTATAATATAAACAAAAGATAACTCTAGCATGACACTGAAGCCATACAAAATTTAAAGCAAGAGCTTGTAAACCTCTAGTAAGTGTGTGGAAGTTTTGTCTCAAATTTATCACAAGGTGATTTGAATTTGCTTCTCCCTTGTGTACTGTTCCCTTCTCCCCCTGAGAAGGAGGAAGGGTGAGGAATAAACACGGGAAGGGCAAGAGAGGAGCAATGGAGGGGTGAGGGACAGTTGAGGATGGGACAGAGGAGGACAAACGACAGAAAGTCAAGTGAAAGATGAGGGAAAGATGAAGCAGATGGAGAGTTATTGACAAAAGGAAGTGGTTTAGTCACCATTTTAATTGTTGATATGCCTATTAGTAAAGGGTGTTACCAAGGAACATGTGTACATCTAGATGAATTTCCAATACCCAACATTCAGCTCCTGGTTTTTTTCTCTTGCAACCTTGGTTTATCTCTTGGTCACCTATGTACCTGTACATGCACTGTACATAATTACTTGACGAACAAGAATTGGAATGTTTGTTCTTCAGATTCCAACAGAGAGACGGGACTGTCACATGATTCCCGAGGAAGGATCCATTCTCTGTGAGAAACCAGGCATCTGTAAGTACTGTAACAAGTCTTAATTTTATATTTTCAATTTTCCTTCTCTTTGATTAAAGTTTAAAGATGGAGATATCATAGGAATTTCATACCTCTTTCTACTTTAGTTAGAGTTTGCACATACAAAACCATCAGCTAACCAAGTTGACCTTTTGTCTCTCCAGATATTCTTCGTTTTGATAACTCTTACAGCTGGACAAGAAACAAAAAAATTTTGTACAATGTGGAAATTTCTACATCTACAGATAACTCTCCTGGGAGGTGACTCAATGTGGAGTAGTGTCTCCTATGGAGTCAAGTTGTAACAGTCTGTCAAATAATTATTGTACAGTAAATACTTGAATTACGACACTCACACAAAACAGAGGAAAGCAGGGGAAGGTTCACTTGCTTTCCCCACATTTTGAGAGCGACTTAAGTTAGTCAAAAGATTTTTAATGGAATAGTAATTTTTTTACAATTGCTCTTCGTTCTGTAGTAAGGGTTTTCTTCCTTGTTTTATTTAGCCTTCGTAAACAGAAGTCTGCAAACAGACTTGGCCCAAAAAAATTCCACACAGACAAGGTTTGCTTATCTAGGAGGATCAGGGATTTTGTTGTTTCATGAAGAATTTCCCTGATCATCTGGTATAATCAGGTAAAATCAGGTAAAGAGAGAACGAACGGGCTTTTCAGCCAAAGTAGTGTCCTCTTGATACAGCGTAGGAAAAGTGAAATCCCTGATCATCTGACATTTTCATGTCACATGAAAACCAAACTTATGTAGATGAGAAAACCAATTCAGACACTGTACAGATCTGTAGAGCTATGAGTCACACCTCAGGTGTCTCTTGGCAGAAAAACAGTTGAGACTGTGATGAAAGAGAAGCATTTGTTTCCTTGGGATATCTTTTATTGCTTTGTTATACAGCAGAACCTTTTCGTGAGATCCCATACTGTGTCTTGACTAACCTGAATGTGTTTTTAAAAGACAATAACAGAAAAAAATCCTTTTTTATGGACTATGAGAGCTCACTAAGCCCTATGTTTTAATTTAAACAGGTGTTAAATCAGGAATTTATACCCAGTAAATATTATTTATTTTGTTTTTCTTTGAGTGAAACAATATAGATTCCTAGTTTAGGTTAAGTGGCTTATGTAGAATAGCTTTGCTTATTGCGTGCTACCAAGGACAATTATCTTAATTTGTGAAATAAAGTTGTTGTTGTCTGTATTAATTTATTAAATGCAGGAGGTACTTTTATTTATTCATCATTCAAACATTTATTTGTTTGTTCAAAACTGGAGAATGAAAATGATGTGATAATTTCAAAATTTTGATTGCATCTAAATCAGTAGGCTTGATTTCCTCTGTTCTCTCTAGTCTGGTCTACACTGTTGCAGTGCGGGTTCCTTTCACAAAACGGCAGCAGGTAATCAAGCCTACTAAATCAGCTGAGGGGTCTTATTCACCTATCAGTGAACTAAAAGTACTTATTATTTTTAATGTACAGTATTTTGTCTTTATTTATGTTATTTATTTCATGACAAAGAATTTGTGGGCACTGTGTACAATTTATTATTACTTGGCTATTAATGATCCTCTTTCAAGGCCTGGTCTGAGTTGCCATTAAAGGTACTGTGAAATTTGGGTGGCAGGGAAGCAAGACTAGGGAGTTGGGGCCCAGGAAGGGGGCCGTCCTGGAGGGGAGTACAAATCAGGTGGTACTGGGGACAGCCACCCTGGAATTAAAGTTCCACACCTGCCTACAGGGGTGAGGCCCATATTATTATAAGGTAAAGTCTGAATACAAGCCAAGTGACCCATCAGGCCGGAGCTTATCCCGGTTTCTGTAGCATGAAGCAACTAGGAGTATTTCTACTCCCCCCTGGATGGGATGCTAGTCCATCACAGGGTTACCCCCAGCATTAAGTTTGCCGGTACCCATTTATACACCTGGGTGGAGAGAGGCACTACGAGAGTAAAGTGTCTTGCCCAAGAACACAACACAATGTCCCCGGCCAGGGCTCGAACCTGGACCACTTAATCCGGAGACGAGCGCACTAACCACAAGGCCACCGCGCCTCCCCCATATTATTATATTAAGTATATAAATAGAGCTATCTCGGTCAATTTGCAGCAGAAAAACTTGAAACTTGGTAGGCTAATAGTTCTACAGGCACCACACCTACTGCTATGAAAAATTATGTTCCCATGGAAACTCATTCTTTTCCAGTCCCCATCCACTTGATTTCAATATGTTAGTGATTTTCAGCTTGAGAAACATCAAATGAGGCCACAAACTCAAGCTAACATACTTATATGCATATTTATGAGACACCATTAGCAAAATTTAATATCAAAATGGAGTGCCAAAGATGGCCAGAAAAGCCTGCAATATTGGGGAGGTCTAGAACCCAGTATGTTGCCATGGTAATAAAACTGTTAAGCTTGTATTGTGGAGCACATTTAGTAGAGTCTTACTGCAAAGGATCAAACATTTCTGATTCAAATTGGCTGAGATATCTCATCATATTTCATCAAAATTTGGTTGAGTGTAATTTGCATATTTTAAAAACTTAAATATCTCTGGAACGAAAAGAGATATTTGAAAATAATAAACACCATTTTTCTTCTCTTACAGACTACCTGTTTATGTTTTAAAATGGCTTAGATAGGAAAGATGCAATTTTCGTCATAGTACCACTTTACGGAGTGCTGTGGGTTGGGTTATTTTAGTTCAAGTACACAGTCAGAGCAAGAGAGAAAACAAACCTTGTGATCTTAACCACACTTGTGAAGTTTGCAAAGAACGGCCTGTTGAGTCTTGGCATTTGCAACAGTAATAATTGCCTTCCTCTTTATATTTTCACCACAAATTCTGCCATTTTCTGGCATGTGTGGTCAAGTGGACTAGTTTCTGCATGTGTATGTGGGTGTTAGCTATTTTTGCAACTTTTAACACTCAAACAATTATCATTCAACTCTCTGTACAAACCATAAACACAAACCTTCAATTACACTTTTCATTTTGAAACTGGAGATTTCAAAAATCAAAAAACAACCATAACATCAAAAACCGCACACTCGCACACTCCATCTCAATACAGTGAACTTCTTAAGCTTCTATTTATTTTAAGGAGCAAAGACACTGCAGTTTTAACCTTTCTTAAGCTTCTTGTTAATGTAAACGAAAACCAACAGCTACACGTGAGATAATTTACTTAACATGTAGACCTTCCAAGGTGTATATAACTTTCATTCTCTAAGTGACCAGCAGGTACAAATTTCTGTCACGGGGAAAGAAATATACAGATGTAATTGGGTAACGCTGCATGAATCATTCATCGTCTTCTGAGGGTTTGTGCTCACGCAGTCCTCCACGAGCCTTGACCTTTCTTTTAGTAAACGTTGTTCTCTGTTTCTCTTCTCCTGCAGAATCAGAGATCGGCTTTGTGATCTCTGAAGATACAATGTCTATACCCTTTTCTAAAGCGTCTTGTTCTTTTAAGTGTTCAAGGCAAACTGCATCCCCTGGGGAGTGAGATGTCTTTTTCGCGGGATGAGCCTGTAACTGTGTTTTAGGTGTTTTAGCCGGAGATTGTCCTATAACATACTCAGGCATGATATTGACACCATCAACAAGCAGGGACTTAGGGAGAATTTCATCCACCTCCATTTTGTGTTTGATGGCCGATTTTGAAAAAACGTGTTTCTCGGCCATCGCTACGTCGGACTCTAATTCTACACTTCTGTTGGAATTTTCCTTTCTTTTACGAATTTCGTCCATAAAAGAGAGAGCAGCATGTCTGTTTAAGGCATCACCAGTCAGCGTACCAACGTTCTTTTCAGTTCCGTCCTCTTCCAGACTATACTTTGTCCATTTTTCTGGGTGCAAAACGTGATCTGGAACACGTTTTGGTGCACGAGCTCCAAGTGGTTTCGATTCTGTTTCGCTCTTTTCAGTCTTTTGCTCAGGTTCAAGCTTGTCTAGACATCCAAAGATCGAATTACTACGACCTTGGAAATCTGAATCGCCACCAATTCGAAGAAACCCGTCTTTTTTCTCGGTCATTTTGGTCAATGAACATGAGTCCGAGACAACTCGTCCGACATATTGGAACGAATAATAGGTTCCAGATTCCTCTCTGTTTTTCCACTGCTTGGAAACAAACCACGGGAGCCTCACTCTCGTGTGTTTTAGTTGGCAACCAAAATGGCGGACAAACTCAAAATATAGACAGAAAATAACATGGCTGAAACGGTCCGTTCTTTTAATGTTACTGCCGCGTTTCATTCGCAGCTTAATACTTTATGTATCCGAGAATTCCCTTGTGGATATGGTAGTTGGGTAAGCTTAAATATTTTACTTGCTGTTTGGTACTTCGTCTGCATGGAGAAAATAGCAGACATGTTAGGATGTAATAACATTGAAGACATGTTTCATGATTTTTTTTCCCTGATGATTGTTAGTGGAATCAGGCCTATATAACATTTTAATTGTAAAATACTAAAAGACTTTTGTTTTTCTTAAGCGAGCTCAAAACTTGAGCAGTAATGTAAGCCTGAAGAGCACAGGTACCTTGAAGCTTGGATCATCATCTGCAGTTATACCAGCAATAATTCCAGGTTTGAAACTATTGATTTATTTAATGGGTCTAATGGTTTCTTAAGTTTTGAATTATAGGTCATTTTTTACTACAATACAGTGACTCTTATAACCAAACTTCAGATTTTTTATTTGTTTTTGAATGAAACTTGTTTCCAGATCTTCTCTCTCTTTGAGAGCGATCCACCCCACAATCAAAACTGGGCTAACCGATAGTAGGCTTGAGAAAAACACAAATGTCTACTCTCTAGCACTATGCTGGCGGGAGGTTTCAGCTCGTAGTGCCGTTGAGAGCTAGGCTTTGCCCTTTAGCCGACTTGTCTGATCCAATGCGGGTTTTACTGCTGCGGGAATAACTTAGGCGTTGGTCACACAATGGAAGTTCGCCTGTCACACCTATCGCAGAGCAGCAAGCCCCCTTTACGCCATTTATTATTGTGTGGTTTTTTGTGTTCATCTACTACAAACGTTTGAACATAACTGTCTAGGAACTGCAACATAATCATATTTAACAAAAAAAGGTGTGCTGCAAAGGGTGTTTAAACTATGACCCTTTTGAGGATGAAGCAAATCAAAATTGATACCTGATGTAAGGCCCAAACCTGAAAAATTGCACCTTATTCAAGGGGAAAACAAAACTAAGAATGGTGTGAATGGGTCAACTTTATTTCATTTCTGTATCATAATTTTGAAAGTTAAGCATCAAGCATAGAATTTGTTTTTCAGGTATGTATGCACTGCAATTTTAGCTCATACAATTTAAGTACCCTATCTAAGGATAACAACAAGAACACAATGCCAACAGGGGCAAAATCGAAACCCTATTTAAGGATAGAGAACCTCATAAACCATACCCTATTCTGAAGCACATATCTATAAAGCTCATCAATGGGAGTGCTCCAGGAGCGAAGGAAACCCTTCTTGGGGTAGGCTGCTGCATCCTTTCACTATAACTCTGGACTGCATAACCCATTAAAACTGAGATGTTTCAGCTGTACCTTAAAGGTGCCTTTGTTTAAGATATGTTAAACATGTATAGGTATGTTAAACATGTCTTTTAAATAGCAAAATAGTTAATTTGCCAACCCTTTTCTGTAGTTTAGCTAGTAAAATCCCTACCCTATAAACCTTCAGTCTGTAAAAGGTGCCCTTCATCTTGATTTTAAATGTTCTGAACAGAACATAGTGCCCAGCTAGAGACAGTTGAGAGTCTCCAAGAGCTGGCTGTGAAGTTGCCTTATGATGTGGACTGTACCTGGAGTAGTGAAGCTGAGAGCTTGCGTGAAATTGCTGTCAAGACACCTGATAAACTTACAGAAGCCTTTATTCTAAAATTCTTCAAGTCACTTCGAATTGTAGATAAAAAGGTGAGATCATATGCAGGACAAGATGGGTTACTTGCTTTATTAAAATAGTAAGGTTAGGATAAATGACAGGGCTCAAGACTAACGGTAGCCAACTAGCCACAGACTGGTAAAAATTCCATTTTGGCTAGTGAAAATGAAAGTTTGTGAGCACTGGAGGCCCAGAGGAAACCAATAAAAAGTTAATTTCAAATTTTTCACAAAACGAAATCAAGTCAAAGTGTCCAGAATTTAAAACATTGGCTGTATCATATATAATTTACTGGCCCAAACAAGAACTTTAAATTACTAAAATACGAAAGAATGATTAACTTTTTTGTTTGTTTTTTTCCCTAGAAAAAGCGACAAACAACAAACAAACTGCTTGCCGCTAATGATAAGTCATGCATGAAATCCTGTGGAACTCTAGGGATCATGTTTCATGCA
>Ga0126338_10002065_pt1 | contig 13560 bp, 8 predicted proteins | sample OrbCmetagenome_2_FD_92529 | JGI IMG/M metagenome (GOLD analysis project Ga0126338, IMG submission 92529) | Coral microbial communities from Petempiche,Puerto Morelos, Mexico - Orbicella C C metagenome | ecosystem: Host-associated > Invertebrates > Cnidaria > Coral | place: Petempiche,Puerto...
ACCCCCAACATTTCTTTTCCTCACCCTTTTTTTTTTCTTTCTCCTAGTAGTACGCGGGTGTTTATCTATTTTTTTTTTTTTTTTTTTTTTTTTTTTTAGCGAGTTATTGCTTTCTATTTTGCTTAAACTCGCTTCCAATCAGCAGAAGAAGCGAACAGGCATCAAGCAATACACTGTGAAAGTGAAATAAGGCCTTTTTATGAATAGGTTTCTGGCATCTCTACCTCCTAAAATTGATCGTAAATGTTAAAAGTATTTCTATTCAAAGTCTTACTGAATTTTGCTATGACCCCTTCACTACCTTATCCCGATGATCATCTCTCACAGCTCGAGCCTGGGCTGCTTGTGGCTTGGCCGGACTTCAAGCGCTTGCAAACTTTCAAGGTTAAAACTTGTATTATTAACCCACGCCGATCGCATGTCCGCTGACAAAGCCGACTACTGGACTATATGTATGCAATTGCTGATTGTCGCATCAGGTTAGCTTCTACTGGAGCTAGAGACAATTTCGCTGTACTAGTGCCGAGTACGCACTCGGCAATTAGCCAGGCATAGTCAATCGAACGTTCGGAAATCGAACTCAATCGAACCCAATCGAACTCAATCTGTAGATTGAGTTCGATTGAGTTCGGCAATCGAACCAAATCGAACACCGAATTTTGTCGAATACTGAACTTTGTGTGAGTTCTACTTCCGAACCAATCGAATTCAATCGAACAAATCAAACCGAGCCAAACTAATTCCATTAGATTGTGTTCGATTGGGTTCGACAGCCGAACTCAATCGAACACAATTCAATGGATATGATTGCGTCCAATTGTTCGGTGAATAAATTCGCGTGAACAAAGATTATGTTACGTGGTCTCGAAAACACAAAAAACCCTTGTTATACTGAGGTAACTCGAGCCTTGAAAACACTTGTTATTGATTTTCCACACCAGTTTTACAAAAAATCAAGAGATCAGAAATCAATAGTTCGATTTAGTTCGATTGTCCAGCTATTTCTGTGTGAGTTCGATTTGGTTCGATTGCCGAACTCAATCGAACCGCAATCCATGGGTTGAGCTCGATTTAGTTCGATTGAGTTCGATTGGGTTCGATTGACTTGGCCGGGAGTTTGACGATAAATAACTTCAGTTACACTCACTGCGATCACTGGCTGAAGATTTTACAGTTCCTATATACTCACACAATAATTTTTTTGCACTGTTGAGACAGGGCATTTTTCTTTAATTTTTATAGACTGGAACTGCGTGAGAAGGAGTCAAAAAAAAAAATGCTCTGACCTGTCCCTAACCTGGACGTCCTGATATGTAATCAACGCACTGTACTTTTGGGGGTCATTACTTTCGGAGAGGAAAGTCATTTGACGTTGATGCGAGTGCCGCTCTTTATCCGAAATAAAAGATGGAAACTCGTAACAAAACATTAGCTCAAAAACAAGATAAAATTCGTCATTTCTCTTCATGTGTAAACCGTCTTCTCAGTTGTACTATGGTTTAAATTGCTCAAGTTCCTCTCGGGGTTCTTTCTTGAGCCATCGTCTATCAGGCACATGGCCCACTGTAGTTACATCCTGTTTGCCGCCATTTATGCTTTTTATCTGCCCCGCGATTGCGTGATCTGAACAATCGGAAGGTTCGGGAGGGTTGTTACTTTCGGGCGTCGGGGGTCGCTTTTTTCGGGGTGATCGTTAGTTTACGGTAAGCTCATATAACACGGAGGAAGAGTGATTTTATGACGGACTCACCGGTCAGTTTGGTGGTTGGGATGTGGAAGAAGGCACGAAAACTTGACGAGTTTACTGAATTTCAGGGGGTCAAGCCGTTGAACCATGATAAAATGTACTAATATTGCTGTGACAAATTTAAATTAAATTAATAGCTGTTGATAAAAGAACTTTAGTTTTTGGAAATGCACTAAGGTGAGGAGAGGCGAAATAAAAAAGAAAAAAGACAAGAAAAGACAAGAAAAGAAAAGAAAAGAAAAGAAAAGGAAAAAAAACAAAAAACAAAAAAAGAGGTTTGGAGAATCCGGGTATCGATCCCGGTACCTCTCGCATGCTAAGCGAGCGCTCTCCCATTTGAGCTAATTCCCCACGTCTGCTGGAAAGCCAGATAAAATCAATTGTAGATTGCTATACACATAACACTTCTTGATTTTCAGTTACATGTATCACAATTGTCTGACATGATATTTCAACTCAATGTTCACAAGAGGAACAGCTATGCTAAACAAGGTTTCGTGATAAGCGATAAGACTAGTCGTGGTATAAATCCCGAGTTTTCTTTTGTCTTTGCGGACCACGTGCGAAAACAGCGTGACAGGTATTGTGTCACGCTGTGACGTGACTAAAGGAGAACCCTTTTGACGTCACTGACAGGAGCCGATTCGACTTTAATTAGTGAAATAATTTTGGCGAAGTTAACATAACTTTCTATATCGGCAGTGATCGACAAATGTCATGGGTCCTAGATGGAACCGATCGAAAGCAAATTGCAACTGCTTCTTTCTACATATTTCGGCGGTTTGTCTCAGACTTTAGTCTCTGTTTAAATAATCCTTACCTTGGTTCAAAATATTCATAAGCAACAATTAAGCAAGAGACAGAGTCTGGCTCGTTGCTGTTAGCCGGAAGAAATTTTATCTCATTAGTTATTGCTTATAGCAAACGTTGCCTCTACCTGTAACTGTACTTGTACAGCTAGTTGTGTGCTGTAACCGAGTTTATTTAAGTTTTCTGTGACTTTTGCTTTGAAGTTCGTGAAATACAAAACAGCCCACCGCTTCTGTCATGCAAATTTTCACTAATGGTACACAGCTTTTTGAGACATCAACATCCCACTAATTAACTGACCTCTATTCTGCTCCTCACAATGTCACTGCATTGTCAAGAACCTTCGCCTTCACCGAAAGAAATGAGCGAGCAGTGATGAGAAACAAAACACTTAAAATATCTTGCGCTTAATTACCTGCACGCACAATTGTTTTAACTTAAGTCATTCTTTAGTCATTGAATTCCGTGAGTATCCCGTGACTGAAGCACTTCATTTGATTTTCGAATTAAGTGTAAATATGATGTCTTCTCTGTACTCCGACATCGATGTACACTCGTGATTTTATAAAGTACTGGTGGAGTGACCGACAAATGAAATCACCGAAACCGGCAAGGCGTCAACCCTTAACTGAAATTAAGAACTATAAGAAATTTCTTAACGTTCGTAAATTTCCTTCTATGCAGAACTTTTCTGAGTTACAAAGTTGTTATAATTCAAATACACATTAGAATCAGATGAAAAGAATTTATTATCAGTTACTGTAAACAGACTTACGTCAGTGGGATGAAGTCTAATTAAACGAGCTTTATATTTACACGATACTGCACTGATGTCAATAAAGTGCTGTTTAAGTACTCTCGGCTATCCTAAGTTATTTACAAACTGCTTTCGCAACACCTTTTAATAAAAAGAAATAACTGGGTTCCTTAGAAACGACTCAAGCGGCGTGACGAAAGCAGTCTTTTCTTGGTGTTCAATAGAGTTTCAGGAAAGTGTTAACAGTAAATCAACTATGGCGGCTTCTCCGGGAAATATGTACCAAAAACAGACGTTAAAAAAGCGACCCACTTCGTACTTGCAAGCGTCTACAGGGTCTTTATCAAAACTCGACAAATGCAAAGAAAAAGATATCCCCTTAAACTCGATTCAACCCCCATCAAGCCCGCAGATGGAGCGTGGATCAAACATAAGCTTAAGAAAGTTTAGTCAAATAAGTCTGCATTCCGACGCTTCGGAGGCCGTCGATAATCACACGCCGGACGCCAATAGCAACACGCACAAGAAGCATATTGGAACACCTAAAAATGCCATCCGCAAAATACACCATCAGGTATGAATTAGTTGACTGAGCATGAGCTGAAATATTACAAAGCCTTTACGTGTGAAGTTTATATAACACTGTGTTTTGATGTCTTTTGAAAGACCGAGGTGTTATTTACTTAAGTATTTGGACGAGTAAGCGGTAAGCTCTCGGTCCGATCAGATCCGAGATGTTTATGACAGCCGTTATAAGAAAGAAAGCAAATGTTAATTGTGAATTTATCAAACATGTGATCTCGCCATCATTTAACTTATATTTAAGTATAAGGTTCACTAAGTTTTGAAAACTCAAACTGGGCCTCTAGGCACAAATTAATATTAAAACACAGATCGATTTGTTTTTAGGCTTAAAATGACGAGCTTATCTAATCAAGTTTCCCTTCTAATCAAGCCGGCTTTAATTTATTACTAAATTGTTACTGACAGGCAATTTTTTGATTTCATCACTGTAAAATTCAACATAATTTACAAAGCTTCAATGAAATTAACTTGGCTCCGAGTGCAGCGTGTCTGCACGACGTTCTCCTGTTGCGGGCCTTTTGCACTGATATTGCCCTGTTACCGAGGAAGCAAGGTTTGGAATTGTGACATACAACAAGAAAGATGAATTTAGCTTCCTACACTAAGTTGGTGAGAATAGATCATGAATATGTACATTTTTAAGGGAGCTTCTTTTAGAACTCTTACTTATTTAGTGGCCAGAGAAATGGATGACCATGGTCACTTCAAATGCGTGCAACCACATCTTAATGATTTCATGGCCTTATGCACAAACGAGAATTAACCTATTTCTTTTGTTCAGTACAAACAACATTTTACTCGCATTAATTTCGTCGTCATTTGGCGATGCATCGTCAAATGACCATCAACATAATACTTAAACTTTGTTGACTTAAGAAAACCTTGGATTCCGAGGTTGGATCAGACGATTGGGGTATTTTTTGTACAAAATACTACCCTGATTTCTAAGTTAGACATTCTGCAACTAACAACTTCTCTTTCAAACGACGCAGACGGAAATCCTTGAGTAGACAATTGCTAAACCAGTTCTCAAAAGACTAACGAGTTGACGTCACAGCCCTAAAGCAACAATTTGACTCGATAGTTTTTTGCAAAAGAAATTACCGCCTTACAATAATATCCCTTTTCAGCGAGTCAGACGAAAACCCGTGAGTGCACAATTGCTAAACCAGTGCTGAAAAGGCTAACGAGTTCAGTGACGTCAGAGCCCTCAAGCAACAATTTGACTCAGAGATTACAAGTATACCCGCGGATATACGCAGTGAAGGCAGAGAAATACGCCTCGTAAAACCTCGCGATGTACATGTGAAAGGACGATTCAAATTAATTTCAAGATTCAAAGAAGTTTTAAATTGATGATGTTGCTAGCTTAAGGCTAGTGCTCGCATGGCAAAAATAACCCTTGGTATTAATAAGTCAATCCATACGATCCGATAAGTGTTGATTATAAGTCTGTCAAATGGTGCTGCGCACTATTACTAAAAATAGATTTCATCACCACAAGACGCACAGAAATATTTCGGGGGTCAAATTTTCGTGACGTCATTAGTGCCCGGTGCTATTGTTTCTGCTTATCCAAATCAAGATTCCTCTCTAATGAGTCTCTAATCAAGTCGGCTTTATAAGTTGTTATTAATATTTTATCATTCAAATAGTTCACCCTGCTATGAAAAAATTGATAACGGCTCTGCAAGATCTTGTTACTGTGCTAAGTATTTAGTGTATCGAGTGGAATGTTACAAGGCAAAGCAAACGGCATGTTTTTCAATTTGACGCAGATGAATTTCACGTCTTATTTGGTGAGATTTTCTGTTGGTCATTCATCTTTATGGTAGCTTGCTTTAGACGTTTATAACTGATTCAGAGGTGAGGGAAATGCGTGTCCATCAACAGTTTATATGCGTGTAACCACGTCTTAAGCAGACGTGATCCAATTTCATTTGCTCTAGATTACAAGTAACATTTCACTCGCATTTACTTCGTCGCAATTAAGGGTTACATCGTCAAATGACGATAAAAGAGACTTTGTTAACTTGAGAAAGATCCGAGGAAGCCAGCATTATGAGGTTGGATAGAGGGCATTTTTCTACCAAAAGTAGCACTGATTTCCGGGTCAGTCATTTCTGCACAGATAACATTCCGGGCCTTTAAACGGGTTCTGACAGAAACCGTTGAACAGACAATTGCCAAACTAGTTCTCGGCAAAAGTCTAACGAGTTGACGTCACAGCCATCACACAACAATTTGATGCAGTAGTTTAACACAAAAATAAACTACCAGTAGATCAAACGGGCCTCCTGAGTTAATGTTCAAACTCGTTTTGTAAATGCAAGAGGACTCAATTCAATAAGGCCGAGAAATACGATTCCTAAAATCTCGCGATGTAAAACGCGATTCAAATTAATTTCAGTGTTCATAGAAGGTTGAAATTAACGCTGGCGGACTGTGAAAACTTATTCGAAGTCTAGGTAAGTACTTTTTTAGCTTGTTAGTAACTCTCGTAAGGGTTAGAACGTTTCAAAAATAACATAATAAGTCTCTTCCTCAAGACAACTGTACAGCAGGTGACACGAAAATGACTCCAACACATCTACTGTCGTGGGCCGTTTATTTACTAGCGACTCGAGCTCTCTCTTATTTATGTATTCATTTTAATCCCTCTGTTTCAAAAACATCAGCAAATTGTATCAAATTACAATAGTACTAATACTAACTTAGGGCTAATTCATACATGGAAGTAACTCTCGGTATTACGTAATAACTCAATTCATACGATCTGCAAAAAGTGTTAATTATATATGCGCAAATGTAAATGTTGACAGCTGATAAATCTGTCGATTCCTGTGGCACACTACCACTTAAAATAGATTCCATCCCCATGGATACACAGAAATAGCAAATGAAATGGTTTAGTTGTCTGACATACAGCGAAGGCTACATGTTCGTGACGTCATCAATGCCCGGTGCTGCTATTGTTTGTGTTCACCCAACTCTAGATTCCAATCTAGCAGACAATTGCTAAACCAGTTCTCGAGTCTAACGTCACAGCCATCACACAACAATTTGACGCAGTAGTTTTATACAAAAAGAAACTACAGGTAGACCAAACAGATCTACACCTGTCTAGAAGTTCCTTAAGTCCAAACGGACTCAGTCAAGGCCGAGAAATACGGTTCCTAAAACCTCGCGATGTGGATTCAAATGAAGGTGGCTGAACACAGTTTTTGATACCTGTGTTCATTCACCTTTTTCTTTAAAACCATTGATCCCTCGGTCGCCAAAAATGGCAGCAAACAAGTTAACAACACAAACTTTGGTTTTTTGATGGTTAGGCTGACGTATGTGCCGTTGCCATGGCAACATGAATAAATATAAACAGGCCTTTAAAATCGGTTTTGTTTATTTATAGAAAATCTAGTCATTATATTTTCTTTATAATTTGCATGTAACAAGCTTGTAACGATTCTCACAAGTTAACACCATTTTGCTAATAATTTAACAGAGAGATCTTTAATTATCCCTTCTTGAAGGTTCACTGGAATATCTAGAATTTCCTTTGTTAAAGTTCAATTATTTTCAATACTCTAGTTACTTATTTCCTTAAGTATTTTTGTGCCAAATTTCGTGAAATTCTAATGAGTGGTTTTTGAGTAATAGGTGTATTTCCGAGAGTGCAATTTTCATTCAATCGCAATTTTTTGACTTACTACGCATGCGCTGCATTTAACTGGGTTCTTTCGGTAACAAAGAAAAAGCTGAGAATTGCTGGGTTCTTTGCGTCGTTACCTTTTCTAGTATATCTTTGTAATAAAAGACTAAAGCCATCAATACACTGGGTTCAATTGTAGAGAAAAATAACTCAGATAGTGTAGGTGTTGAGTAAATAAAATGATCGCTGTATTGACGGCATGTTTGTTTCTTTGCAATCCTTGTGCGCGCGCTGAATTGCATCAGCAAAAGCGCGCGCGAAAACTGTGTTCGGCCACCTTAAGGGCCCATTAACCGATTCGTGCGCGCGCTCGCGCGTTGCTAAGGAGGTGAAATTTCACTTCCGGTCACTTACGTCAGCCTCGGCACGGAAAATAAAAACAACTCAAAAATTTGCAAATTCGCTTACATTTTAGATGTTTTTCTTTGTGTTTCGCAAAATGCAAAGTAAAAAAAGTATAAGCAAAGACAAAATAAGAGAAAGACAGAAAAGCAAGAGCAATAGAAAGAGAAAAACTAACTCCGTGTGGCTTTGTTGGATCTTACCGAAGTGCGCTGGTAATGTAAATTGCGCACGCGCTGATAGGGTAACTTCCAATATATATCGGGCGCACTTCCGGTTTCTTTAAATGCTAAAGAAAACGCAGTTTTTCATTAAATCCAGCCTTTTTCGACGAATTTCGATTAAAGCCAACGTTGGCAACATAGCTATGCATTTCTTTTTCGAAATCATGCTTTTTTAAGAAAATTACGTATTTTTCAATATTTTGAAATGCTTTTAAAATCTGACCTTTTAGAAATGAAACAAAATCGATGCATAGCGTAATGAGGATTTAAACTAAAATATTAAAAATCCCGAGAAAGTAATTTGTCTGGAAGCCTTTGCATTTTTTCTGTATTAGTCACATGACCATGGGCGTGACATGATGACGTCATCACTAGTGTTACTGATCATGAAAAAGTTAAAACACATGAAATAACTCTGAAGTACCTAAAAATGACGAGGTTATACGAGAATAAATCTTCCCTAGCAACGCTCGAAAAGATCGGTTAATGGGCCCTCAGATTCAGGATTCAAAGAAGATTCAATTTATAAGTAAACCTTGCGGACTGTGGAAACCAGTTCAAAGTCCAGTAAGTCTACTTTATTTTTGTTAGTAACGTTTCGTAAAACTTAGAGCGTTCATTACATTTTATAGCTCTCACATTGCACCTGTTCAGCTACATCGTGACACCAAAATGACTCCAATCTTGTTCAAAACCTGTTCAAAGTCTAGTTATAAAGAACGTTTTGTTGGTAATGTTTGAAATTATATTCTAAAGCTCTTCCACAAAACAACTCTAGAGCTGCATGGTACTACGAAAACGACTTCAATCTACCTGCTGTCGTTGGATTTTCATTTACTATCGCCTCTCACTTATTTACGTATCATTATTTTAATCCCTTTGTTCTCGGGAAAATTAAGCGAGTTCCACCATTTCATCAACGTGCACAGCAATCAGCAAACCGTGTCAAATACGATAATGATAGTACTAAGGCTAGTGAAAGCATGGCAGAAATAACCCTCAATTTAAATAAGGCAGTCCACACAATCCAAAAAGTGTTAATTATGGCGAGCAAATAACAAAGTTAAGAGAGCTAACAATCTGTCAATAGGCCACGTTCGATATATCAATATTCTAACATGGCTCCGAGGCTTTCAGGACAAACTTCTGTATTTGGTGTTGTTTTCTTTGTATCCAAGTCGCTTTTGGGAATTGCGAGACTAAAGAAACTTACAAAAGATTACATTTTTGTCCCGAAAGCCTCGGGGCCATGTTAGAATATTGATATATCGAACGTGGCCTATTGGCATATGAAATATTGTTTGCAGGCGTCTTATTGCCTTAGAATGCCAAATGAAACATACTGTCGATGGTCAAACACATCAGTTACCAAGAACGAATTTGTGGTTGTAGGGAAGACGATGTGAAGTGAATTATAACGATAGTTACATATTTGATTTATTTTTGCTTGAAATCTCTAGCCTTGGGGAATGCGAAGAACATTAAGGTTCCTACCTCTAGTTAAAGGCTTGATGGCGAGGGTAACAACCCCAACTGTGCATGTTTGAAATGAGCCTGATGTGAAACCATTGGTACAACGCCTGTAGTAATGGCCAATTTGGTCAGCTTGAAATTTGGCCTTTTAAAACAATGTCTAGTTCAGACAGAGGCGATTTTCTTATGATCAATTAAAAGATTTTGGCATTTGTGTATCTACAGTGACCCAAAATTTGGCCACTTATCCATGGTGTTTGAATTTCACAGGTTCGCGACAACCGACAACGCCACAAAGCGTTTCTCTGAGTATCTTGCTCTGCTTGGGTTTTATTTCAAACGTTTTAATATCTATTTGTTTTTATTTCAGAAAGCAAGCAAAGGAAACAAGTTGCAAAAGTTGCACCATGCGGCTTTGTCTGGAAATGAAGACGAAGTACAAAAACTGCTCGGAAAAGGAGTAGGTAAGCGCAAACTGTGAACTTTGACCATGCCGAAACTTCTTTTAAAACCCATGAGTTTCCATTTGTAACACTGAACATGAAAAAGGGATCAATTTCCTGAACGCCTTCATATCAAAATGTTGAAAAATATTTCATTATCTTGAAGATGTTCTAAATTTGCATGTGATGGGCAAAACGCTGACGACGCGGAACAAAATGTGGTGATCTGAGTTGCAGTGAGAATGAAAATCAGATTTAAAGAGCTGTTGCTATTTCGCATTAGGAAAATACTGTCTCACTAATGACCTGTTCATAATGCACGCTAGGCTAGTCCTATACAATTTATTTTGTCTATCGACCTCCCCTCTAGTGATGTTTAAATGCCAGTAATAGTTTTTCCAAGAACTCGTGGATGTGTGAATTACTTGTGCAAATACGATCCAAGTGGGGAATGAGTTGGTTATTTCAGTACAGTGAAGATTTTTACATGTCATGCGTGGAATTTTTAACCGTAGTCTTGAACCTAAACCTTCCTCGTGTGTAATACTGTGAAGATTTAGCTGAAATACTAATTTGGACTTTAGTGCAATACATATAGTGAAACTCTGTGAACAAGCCTGAAGATGATAGTAGAGGACTTGCTTTTGTAAAGGTTATTTGCAATGTGTTGCAAGTATTGTAATTAATGCACCGTAAGTAATGTAATGTAAGATATGCAGTGTAAACTGAATTTAAAACCAAAATAGATTCAAGTTGGACCAAATTCTGTGAATATGTTTCACTTCCTTTTTTTCACCAGACGTGAACTCTCCGGATTCATTTGGCAAGACGCCGCTGCACAATGCAATCCTTGGTAAACACGTCAGTATTGTGGAATTGCTGCTCAAGTCAGGAGCTGATGTCAAGTGCCTTGATGAGCGAGGAGACACGCCCTTACACGCTGCAGTGAGAGTAGACAGTGAGACGATTGTAGTGGTAAGATTACAGCTTTTTATTAGAAAAAAAAGGGTGTGCAAGGCGCGGTGGCCATTTGTTTAGTCTTCTAAACTCTGGATTGGGCGGTCCGAGTTCGCTGGTTTTGGCCGAGGTCTCTTTGTCGAGTTCTTGGGACAGACATTTTACTCTAGGATTGTCTCTCTCCGCCCAGGCGTATAAATGAGTACTGGCGAATATAAATTCTGGGGTATAACTTTGCGATGGACATAATCTTTTCATCCATATACGAGAACAAATACTCCTTGTCGCTGCATGCTACAATGCATGCTGACTGAAACCGGAGAAAAGTACTGGCCTGATGGGCTACTAGGTTGACACCGAACTTTTTAAAAGAAACTTAGCTCTCCTGGTAGAGCTCCAAACTGCAAGGGAGGGTAGGAAGTTGTAGTATCGGGAGGATCCGATATAAGCATCGGCAGAGAACAGGCGCTCAACGAGAATAGAAACAAAACAGTTACACCATTTTGAGAGCATGGAGTGTAAATAGACTTGCCGCAAGTCGACCTCATGAGTTTCTGAAGGTCGGGAAGCGGCCTTTTGAAAATCTAGGAGTGTAAATTGTGCTGATCTTTACATATGTAATTTACTTTCCTCAGCATTCTCTAGCTAGAAATTATCTTAAAACGATTCGTATTTATTAGAAGAGTAATGCTCTATTTTTGTTACGATATTTTCAGCTGTTGTTGAATGACAGTAAGAGCGATGTCAATGCTAAAGGATTCGGTGCGTACACGCCGCTTCACATAGCCGCTCAAATGGACAGCGTTGATATTTGCAAGCGATTGGTAAGGAATTAACGGGATACTACAGGGCTGGTACTATTTAGTAAGTGGTCATGATCATGAAAAAGGCAAATTCTTCAATTTAGGGAAAAGTCAGGGGATTTTATTTTGAGTCAGGCTAGGAAAAATTAAGGTTTTGAAAAAAAGTCACTCAGGGGAAAACTGATTAATTATAACACGAACACGGCTGATGCAATAATTTGAAGGCTGGAATAAACCCTTGGGGTCATTGTGATCTCAACGATGCTTTTCCTCAGTGAAGAAGACAAATTTGTTGATAACTTGTCAGGAATAGGTGGAAAGGACAAATGTAAGGAAAGGCTTGACGCCACTGCTATGTCTGATATTTGTTTTATTTATTTAGTCAGGGAAATCTTATTTTCGTCAGGGAGACTGTCAGGGAATTTTGAAAATGATGTCTGGAGCAGCCATGTATTAGGACAAAAAGAGTGTTTCTGGAATGCTATTAGTTCTCGGTTATAATATCGTACCACTACTTTTTACTTCCGTATGCCTTCTGAAGACAATTCAATTGATTTTTCAACATCCCATTGTCAAGGACCAGTTAGATCATAACTCAAACGAATTTACAGGAAACTGGGCAGTTTAAATTTTTAAACAGATTTTTTACCTTTCATAAACCGACTATGGCTTTCAAATCGTTTCTTTCTGGTCAGAAATCTGCCTGAAAAAAGATTGAACAAATCAACATCGCCCCAACCTTGCACCAATTATTTGTCCATCCGTTAGAGGACGGAGAAATAGTTTTCTTCCAGGAGTTCTTGTGGAGGCGTGGTGGCCTCATGGTTAGTGCGCTTGTCTCCGGATCGAGCGGTCCGGGTTCGAACCCTGGACGAGGACATTGTGCTGTGTTCTTAGGCAAGACACTTTACTTTCACAGTACCTCTTTTCACCCAGGTATATAAACGGGTACCGACGAATTTAATGCTGGGGGTAACCCTGTGATGGACTAGCAGGGGGGAGTAGAAATACTCCTACTCGCTTCATGCTACTGAAACCAGAGATAAGCGCCAGCCTGGTGGACCACTTGGCTTGTATGCATACTTTACCTAGGAGGTCTGATTAAAGTCAAGTTCTTATATAAGTGTTCTGCTTGTTAGGTCGAACGCGGAGGCGACATAGCTCAGGCAGCTGAGGATAAAATGAGTCCGTTTAGCGTAGCAGTGGCTAAAGGCGCGCAATCCGTGGCTGAATACTTCGCTGGAGTTGGTAATGCATGCGTTCATTTGCCTTTTGGGATGTTTTCAAATTTGGCATTTAGTATAAAACGAAACTGAATAGTCCATACTGGACATAACATTCCGTATCTTGTTTGTTTTTTCCCTTCAACAATTAGAATTACGTATGTTAAAGGAAAAAAAAAACATCATTTAAGCAATGTTCATTGTATGAACTAGGCCACATTAGAAATATGTCATGTAAGATGAGAAAAAAAGGCCAACTACATGCAGATCATAACTGTGCTGATCGAGGATAACAGGCAAGTCAAAAGAGGAATAACTGTGCATGCTCACACTGAGTAGTAAGTGGAGAGTGGGAATGCCGCAATAAATTTAAATGTTTATTACCGATCTGCCAAAAAGAAGTCTTTAAGAAAGGCTGACTGTTACGATCGAGAAACGCCGGTCAACGACCCATTTGGCAAATCGCTCATATTTTGCCCAAAGATAC
>Ga0126338_10002066_pt1 | contig 13554 bp, 9 predicted proteins | sample OrbCmetagenome_2_FD_92529 | JGI IMG/M metagenome (GOLD analysis project Ga0126338, IMG submission 92529) | Coral microbial communities from Petempiche,Puerto Morelos, Mexico - Orbicella C C metagenome | ecosystem: Host-associated > Invertebrates > Cnidaria > Coral | place: Petempiche,Puerto...
ATTGTGATATTTAAACCAGAGAAGAACATCAGGAGTAACTCAAGACTGCGCTCACGGACGAAGTCGCTGGATTTTAACATGCCAGAGTTGGAAAGCGATTGTAACGGTACGTATAACGGCATATGTAATCGTATCCATCAAATCTATTTTGCTCGCGCGCGATTGGTCTAAACGTGCCACGTGACTGACTATGCCCAGCTAAAACTGCGGAACATCCAAGTGATATTCCCCAGTTTTGAAATCTGCGCGTGTTGCGAAAAAATATTTGAAGGACAATAAACACAACAGCCTCTATTTGGCGCGAAAATATGCTCAGATATTTGTTCTTGGACATTACCTGTTCCTGCTCTTGCATTTTATCGGGGCAGAAAAGCAACAGCCGGAAATACGTACGTCTGCCTTCACAGGCTAGCCTCCAACTAGTTGGGATATTTAAAAAGTTTTCCGTCCTATTAATAACATTTCTTTCTTCATTTATAGTGTCCCCAATTCGCACTGAAGAGTTAAATACCACGACATTAAAATAAACTGATTTATCTTTATTTTACTTTTATCTATGATGCAAAGGAAACCTTTGAATTTTACCACTAAATCTTACCTTGCCTTTAGACGTGCACAACTGTTAATCTTGAGCAAAACCGTTTCAGTTCTTAGTTCCGTTCCTGAACACTCCCTTCGAAGCACTAAGGGTGAGTTCAGGAACCGAGTTAAACCCAGGTGAGGGGAGAGACAGAGTCCAGGTTAACTTGGATTGCACATACAAGAAAACAAATGGGTCTATTCGAAACCTGCCAAAAGGCTAAAAGACTGAATCCACCACCCCTTCCCCACCCCAGCGAAAAGCATCAAATAAATATGCGCCAAATACCAGCAATGGTGAAGTCAATGGCAAGCCATACTTTGTACATGCTATAATCCTGCAAGATTTTTCGGCAGCTGTTTTCCAGAAAAACACTTAAGGCTACTTGTAGGGTTCAGCCGTGCGCACGTTAAACATATATTATTCGGTTAAAATGAGGTCATGTCTGCTCAAGAAGAGACCCGAGTCTTGTCAGCGATGGAGGCGCGGTGGCCTCATGGTTAGTGCGCTCGACTCCGGATCGAGCAGTCCGGGTTTGAGCCCTGGCCGGGGACATTGTATTGTCTTCTTGGACAAGACACTTCACTCTCATAATGCCTCTCTCCACCCACAGGTGTACAAATGGGTACCGGTGAATTTAATGCTGGGGGTAACCTTGCGCTGGATTAGCACCCCATCCAGGGGGGAGTGGAAATACTCCTAGTCGCATCATGCTACAAAATTTGGGATAAGCTCCGGCCTGATGGGTCACTTGGCTCGTATGCAGACGTAATCTTTTTACCTTGTTAGCAATAGATAGCTTCCGTTAATTGAAGATTTCTCTTTGGTGTGATCCCGTAGGTCTGTCTTACCGGACGTCCAGCAGCACACCTGCTACGCCAACCTTGATGATAAACAAGATGGTCAAGAACGGCGGGTCAGTGAAGCAAAATCAGATTCAGCTGCCTCGCTTCACAGCCATCTGACTTGACACTGAGCTGTTTATGTGTATTGGCTCAACTGAGTTCAAAACCAAAGTGATGACAGAGGCAGTCGTTACGATAAAAACCAATCACGAGTCGTACTAAATTCATGTTACCACTGAAAAGCGCGGGAAAATATTGAAACGGTGAAAAGCGCGGAAAAACATGTTGAAGATGAAAAGCGCGGGAAAGCATGCTAACTGCAAAAAGGCGCAGGAAAACATGGGTACTTTCCATTTTGCCAGACCGACCGGTCAGAGACCTGTGGGATACCTGAGGAAAAATGATCTAAAAATGGAACGACATTTTCCGATCAAACCGGGACAACCAAGAGGAATGGCTCTTACCGTTTTTTATTCCTTTACCGAATTCCCTATATAAGTGAAATCTGCTGAAGAGAAAAGTAGGACAATGAACTTGTTTATCTATATGGAACGGCAAATTTTGGTCCGACCGGTCCGACCGGTCAAAGTGGACCACCTCAAGGGGTTTTCCCGAATATTCTGGCGGGAATGAACCGAGACGGACCTTTTCATTTGACTTCCGACCGAAAATTCCGGAATCTTTGGCATAATGGAAGGCACCCCATCTTAAAGGGTTAAAAGTGCGAGGAAAAATTTAAACGGTGAATAGAGAGGAAAAACTTGTAAACAGTGAAAGGAGGGAGTGGAGAGGGGGAGGGGCAAACAAGTAAACGGTGAAAAGCGCGGGAAAAATGCAAACGGTGGAAAAGGCGGGAAAACCGTATGCTCCTACAAAACATTGCTGAAAACAGCACAGAACAGTATCATAGATGGCTGAACTTATGTTTTGACAGGGGAGGGGCTTGGGTACGTTTTGTCCTTGTATGTTAAGTAAAAACTGACTGGTTTTGAGAAACTATGGTTTAAAAAAAATGCTGTAAAAATTATTCAATTATCAATTTTATCTTTTTTATTAGACTCGAAATTCGTTTTTAGATTTTTTTAAAAGAAAATCTGTATGTATGCTATCATCTTCAGTCTCCTGATTTTACCATACATTGTAATTATTCAATCTTTCTTAAAATGGTTGAGTTAGATAAAATAAAAGTGATCTATAACCCAGACAACTCCATATCAGTACTCTTTATAAAGATATCTGCAAAGAAAAATTTTAGTTTACACTGTAAACGTTAACAAGGCCTTGAGGGGTGGGGGCTACTTGCCAGAAAAATTGGGCAAGACCTGGAGCCATAATCGGGGACCCGATTATGGTTCCTGGTAAGACCACAATCTACGAATTTTTTGGTCACCTCGTTCATGAGATGCTTTTCATACTCAAACGCAAACCAGAACTGAAGGTGCAAACTGAATCAATCGGCGCTAAATTTTTTGTTTAGCAATCCAATTAGTATGTTAAATTTCAGCTGTAGCTAATTTAAATATTGGCTTTTTCTGATAAAGTTGAATCTCCCGGAAGCGACCACCCGAAATGTCAAGCCTAGGTGGTCGCCTAAGGGAGGTGGTCATTTACGAGAGCTTAGACCATATTGGTTCAAAATTTTGTCTCATTAGCATATGGTGACTCAAGAGACTTACCCCATGTTTTAAATGTTTTATCCGTGCGGAAGGTCAATTTCGAGAAATATGTAGTACTTCCCTTAGGAATATTTCTGTCTTTTGTACTACCTAGGAATGTGATAATGTTACAACACCTTATTATCCAATTTCTGCTCTATTATCTGTCAAGTGGTCGCTTACGGGAGGTTAAAAACAAAAGAAAATTTCAAACCGTTTAGTTCTAAAAGTGGTCGTGGTCACTTACAAGAGGTTCCAAATATAGTGATTTGACTTGGAAATTTTTGGTATTTTGGAAAATAGTTCGCTGAGGAGGCAACCGGAGGTTCGATTGTACTTATTTTTTTTTGATAATGGCTTCATGATGACTCTGAAACATCAAGTATTACATCTTTCACTTTTTTATGACCCGAGATGTCCTCATAATTCGTTGTGCTGTCATGGAGCCACAGACTCCCTGCTAATGTCTTACTGACAGTTGCCTTGGTAACCTGACTGAAGATCAGTTCTAGGAGGTAACATTCAGTTAACGTTTCATTCAACACAAGCCTGTGGTTGTCTCAAATTTTGTCGCATTTTTATTGCATTAAAATTGTATTAGCAAAGATAAATATTATTATAATGAGGGAAGTTAATTAGGAACGCGTTAAATTCGTTAATTCTGGCGTTTATTTGTCGGAAAATATTTGTTGTGTCGTCAACATAAAGTCACTGACCACTAATGCCGCCCGCATGCGAATTCCCGTATTACGGTTGCGCTGTTTGATACAAATTTCCTGGCTGGGAATCAAATTAATATCCTACATTGAAAAATAGAATGAAAATTATAAGCGCCCAAAAGCACGCGAATCTCTCGGGCTCATTTCAGCTAATCCATGCCAGATAAGTGTTTTTTTCCTGAATTAGAAAACTATTCTCTGCCCAAAACCTGTAATTTCCCGCTAGCCACATTATTTGATTTCTCGATGCCTGAAAGTTCTTAAATAGAACGATAAATAACGACAGTGATGTACCACCGACAAGCTTTGCCACTAGCTTCAGTTGTCCTTTGTTCTAATTGACAAATTTCTATCAAAGATCATTAAGTGGAAAACACCTGCACTGCCTCATAGATGAAACAATTAGAGTGTGGAGTTCTTTTAAACAGATAATCAGAAAATAAACCAAATCGAATAACGTTTGGCAACGTAAAATTCCCGAGAAAATTTTCCCTTACTCGTTCGAAACGAGCTGAGCAACGACGCAAGGGTATAATAATCTTGACAAATCTGTCATGTCGAGCGCGAAGCTTGTCAAACAATGACAGGCTCAATGGGATGCTATTATTTTGTTTTTCATTTCCCCTGTTTCCTTCGCGGGAACACAGGTGTCAACCAATCACACGCTTTGAAATATTTAGTTTCATGCCGCCCAAACTGGTGGCCATGAATTAAACATGCGTCTTCTTTCAAGAATAAACAACGTAGAAGCCGTGAAACTTTTGAGCTGAAAGTCATTTGAAGGATAAAAGTTCCTTTCATATTCGAGGTAAGAGGATTTTGCGAATCAAAATTATTTTGTTTTTTTCTTCTTCTTCTTCTGATATCCTTTTTGACGGTTGGTTAGTAAATGATTCAATTTAAATGACCTTGCTTGTCGGTTTAAATGCAAAATCTGCTAGGTTAAATTATCAGCCACAATTGAAATGCGAGAAATTAAGAGGAGGAACATTTTTGGCAAGAAATGCTCCAACTAGACAGACGAAGACTGTTGATTCATTTGCAAATTGTAGGAAAGATAAATATAATCCTCATTGCAGGGAAATTGGAGCTAACTTGATTAGCTTACGATTCAGCCCATTTGTGATTTCTATGTTGTAATCAGCTTTTAGTTTATATATCTTCGCAAATTGTTCTCAGAGTGTTTACCGCATACATTTCGATGGCTGAGCAGTAAAAAGACTATTCAGTGAGACTAATGTGACACAATGTAGTTGGAAAATACAGTATTTATTTACTTGTAGTATTTTATGCGCGAGAACGTATTTACTTCGGGCAGTGTGTATTCCAGTTCAGAGATTTGCTCCGTATACAACGTTTTCCCTAAATTCTATAGCTTTAACAAAATCACGTGTAAACCGTTTGATCTATTTAGCCAGGATGCATTCTGTAGATTATTGCAACCACAGATATCTATGTGTATATTTGCCTAAGTTGTTTCCTAGGCTAGCGCAAGCATGGTTCATGGCATACGTATTACCCGCACGGACAGATATTTAAATGAGCAAAGACTGTAGACATAATATGTTCTCAATCGAGAATAAGACTCGATTTAATGGGGAAATCCCTCTTTGTTCTGTCTCCACATTGTTAATGCATCCGATTTTTTACTTTTTCATTCACTTTCTGTGTTTGATTTTCACACGCTCGATCGATGATTCAAACGTCTTCTGGACCCCATGCGTACTGTGAGAACATTGATTTATAACAAGTAGACTTAATTCAATAATGCACAAGGTCTCGCCGCACTACACAAACGTGTGCTGTACGATATACCTACCTTTAATCAGATAAGCTAAGTGCTTCTTCGTTGCAGCAATTCTGATATGAAGACTTATTCTTTATTTGCCCATTAATTTACTCGTATTTACGGGGTATGACACGGGGGATAGGTGCCAGAACGGAGCCTTCATTCGAACGTCCAGAATAGAAAGATGACTGAACCATCGTCTAAAATAGATTCTCCCGCTTCGTTTGAGTTTAATTTCACTTCAACTCGCAGTTCTACCGACATCTGAGCTGACTTGTATAGTAACTGATGAAAGTTTCTTGACATTCTAAACTCAACAGCAAGATTCAGTTCTTTCAATACAAAGAAAGGTTTGATCATAATACAAAGACAAGCAAAAGCTAATGGCAAAATATTCAATGACTTTTATCTTCGGGTTTCTCTTGACACCGCTTAAAGTTACATGTAAATAGACATATTCAAAGTTGTCTAAAATAATCATTTTAGCTTTTCAAACACGCTGCTGAGTTACAGGAACTGCTTTGCACTAAATGAATCTGATTGGACAATTGGAGATGAAATCTTAGTTTACACTTCAGCACTCTGTGTAAAAGACAATGTAACTTCCTTTTTGCACTTCTTTAGACCAATGAACGGTTTTTCACGTTTGAGGAGGTAATAACAACAAATAATAACTTACGTTATTTATTTCTAGTGTCAGATAAAAATAGGAGTTTCCCGCTGAGCAAGGACAATATTAAAAACAAAACACAATGCAAATATTATCTTCAATCATAAGCTCAATTTAAATTTAAATTTGAGCCCCTCCCCCGTCCTAAATTTCTATGCAAAAATTGGTCTCTTGGAATAATATTATTACACAAAGACGAATTAATTCGTCTTTGTGTCGGAAGAGTTCGCTAACGGAAAGGGAGTATAGCTCTTGTGTTCGGTCATTGACAAACTGATGCAAGTGACTAGGCTTAATCAACATATTTTGCATCAGACGGGTTATTTTGAAATTTGTGAGCTTTGATGTCCTGTCAGTGACAGGTAACATACTGAACCGACAAGTAGCCTTGTCTTGCGCTTTTAGGCCTTACTGCTAACAAACAGAAGTCCACTGTGATTGGCGGTTTCCTGGCCAACAGTTCATCATTGCTACAAAGTACAACAAACAAGTTTGATTGTCTATAACATGAAGTGTCCTTTATAAGAGAGGCACCTCGTCGAAGCCATCAGCGCCTTTCAAAGTGCTAAGTATATTCCATCGATAATTGCTGACATCGACTAACAGCTTTCGTCTTTTCAATTTACATGTAAATTTAATAGTGGCGACAAGGAGACCCCGAGACGTTCAATTTTTCCATTAGTCTCTGCAATTAGTTTACCGCTCCGGGAATTTATTGTTAAGCCATTAAGATTTTTATGCCTGATCAACTAGATTGAAGGTGATTAGAAAAGAATACAAACATCGTGTGCGAGCCCGCGTAGACTTACATTTCTTCTAGAAGAGAATATATCGAAGTAATTTTTCTCGTAAATTGAGCAATTTATATGTGTCGCCGACTGAAATAAAAATGAAATGTTGCTACAACTAAATCTATAGGCGTCGTTAGTCCCGCATCAATCGTACAATTGGTCATTCGAACCGGGTAACTGGAGACAGTAGGTAAAAGACAGACTTTTTAAGAACAGCATTAGAACACACGGTTAAATTACAAACATTATACTCATAAAGGGCTTGCACGAGAAATGAATTCCGCTTTTTGTCTTCAGTTTACTGTATTGATCAGAGAACAGTTTTCTTGGATAGCAGGCTGTGAGCTTGACTTCGTTCAGGTTCGTGTGCTCTCGTGAGATCACGGGAGATTCCGAGACAAGCATAAACAAAACCAATGGTCATAATTTTGAAGCTGTGTGTCAGTCACATTCACAAGCGTATTATTTGTCCTGTTTAGACAGAAATCGATTCATATTCCTGTGGACAAAAAGTTCCGCTTTTGTGATATTAGTTTTTATTAGTTTTTTGTCCTAGTTTTGTTGGGGCTCACACAATTTTGTTTGAATCAAAATACTCTGAAAGTGCAAATATTCAAGTCTGGTACATACTCAATTAAGAAACCTTTCACCTGTTTAAAGATTTAAACAAAAACATTCGTTAGTCTAAATAAAGCATATTTTTTTCTCATCTGAACGACCCGAAAAAGTATACAAGTAATGTTCAAACAAAGTGAAATACTTTCATTGAGAAAAATTTTTTGAATTGTGTATTTATTCATTAATAAAGCTTAGTGTTGTTCCTTCTGGCGTTAATGTTCGGCCCGGTATTCCGTTTTTCTGTCACCTTTTGACTGAGTTGATATTCCACTTGTGAATATTTAATTCGGGCGGAATTTAACAATGATCTTGATTTCCAGTAAAGACCATTCCAAATGAGGAAATGTTTACATGGATTTTAAAGCCTCGTCCCAAGGTAACGCCCAGGCCATTAAAATTCATGTCCGTGGTTAATAGAGCCCGAACACTAAAACCCTTTAATTTTAACTTGCTTGATAATAAAGTCTAGTTTTTCCTAGTTTCTCAAGTAATTTGCTATATATGCACACCTTTTGTTTCGTTTCTGTGTTAAAAATTGAACTATAAATTATTGATCACTTTGCTCCGTAAAGAAAACGACCGCTAACCAAGGTTTCGTTTTCTGCTATATTCTTTGCTTTTTGTGGAAGACAAAGCCCAATTGAACTGCGCTTTTTGTGCACTTTAGTCTCGCTAATTTTTTTGCGGAGGAGTTTGCTTTTACTTATCTCCGCTCATTTGCAAAAATCGTGGGGAAAATTCGCGGTTTTCGTCTCGATTTACTTAATATTTGTCACAGCAGGATAGAACTGTACCAGGCATGGACGAGCTTCACAAGGAGCAACGATTTTAGATGGATTTCGGCGACAAATAATGGCAACATAAAAATTTACTTCAAGGCCTCATTTCGGAAGTAAAGCTATTCGACGGAGTTTGGTACTGAGGTCGGCAAGTCCTGATAAATATATTTGATACTTTTTAACTCAACTTTTAAACGTTGCAGGTCCACACTTAATCAGTGAATTGTATCAGCCTTGTATTTTGACTGTTTACAAATTGTTTCTTGTCTTGGATTTTTATTGCAGCTTGACAATTTTATGTCCCCAACTGCTGGGCGCGCTGTCACGACGAAAAGGCATCGACATGTATGCATGAAAGATGCCTTGAAGGGCAGCTTTACAACCGGTTACCTCCAAAGAACCACAAAACGTACCTTCGTTCAGGATTTCACTCACTTCAAGGTAAGTTCATAATGTTCATTTCAAACGGACAAAACCTTACCTATATTTATGCTATCTCGTAAGTGTTGTACACTATTTCGGTTTATAAAGCTCTGTTATGTTCTTGAACTGCGCAATTATTACGACATACAACAGCTCGCTCAATAATCAAGTTCTAAGCTGATATTTTTATCAATTTCTCCTATGAAAACTTTCTAATTCTTTTCTTCTCCTGTACAAGTTAGTATCTCTTTCTTAGACTGCAAGTTCTTGTTAACTAATGCGTAATCAGTTTAAGAATACCGCATATTTCAACACACCGACACCCACGCGTTGGGCGTAAGGTTTGCTTTTTAGCTCGGTATAAAATTCTTCGCTTTAAAATAAATATCCTCTCTCAACCACGGTGATAACATTATAGCTGACTCATCTCGGTATACCGATTATTAAAATGCCTTTTGTAATCCACAGTGTTCAATATCGAATTTATTTCTTCGTTAGAACCTGATTTAAGCAAAGTTTCACCGTCAACTACAAGCCTTCGAGATTTATTCGAATACTCTAATTTCACATTTTTTTAGAACACGTACAAAAATGTTTACAACAATTGCAACAATAACATTTAAGAATCAGTGAATTGTTATTATGTTTAAGGTTACTCTTTTTTCCAGTCCGTTGAAACTTTTGACAAAAATTCGCAGTTGTTGTGTTGAATAGGAGTAAGTTGTTTATTATTGTTCGTGGCGTTTCTAGAAAAATCTTATTTAATATTTTATTCGTCTCCTTTGTCGGTTAACTTTGTTTTGTCAACAAAACTTAAAAGACAAAGCTGTTTTTGAATTAAGAATGTAAAAGCTGTTCACAAGACCGCAATTTCTAGTGAACTTTGGTCACGTAATGTGCTACTTCCTTGAGTACAATGAGAAAACACCCAAGGGGAGAGGGGTGCATATTAAGTCTATAAGGCCAGTCGTATTGTCTTGTTAGGCTAAAATCAGATTCCAAAGCTCCTAGTTTTCCCCGCATAAGCAGAAACATGTTCAAACAAGTACAACGACGAGTTATAGAGATACAACGCAATGAAAGTTTGACGGCCAATTATCAACGCAATCTTTAATAGATTATATCAAATTTTGTGGAATACTTGTGACGTAACTGTGGGTTTTTTTTTAATACTCCAACAGGAAGAATATAATTGTGACTAGATTTAATCAGTTTAATCTATGAAAGAAAGAGTCAGACGTTTCTAAACCGCGAATGAATTAGGTGCGTTAAATCAGTTTCATGACCTTGGTTTTCATTTGATTATTTTGTAATTGTCCATGTCTCTGTGGCCGGTAATTATTTTACTCAATGTTAATAATCATGAACTAAGAAGTTTGATGTTGCATACACGAAGTTCGTGGCAACTGAAACTTTGGAGTCTGGAGACGAGTAAGGAGTATGTGGCCAATCACAACGACGGATTTTTACTTCAAAATGAATGTGGCGGCTTTGAGCTGCTTTTAAATTCCTCTAGTTGACAATAAACTTCGCTTTTCTCTTCCGTTAAATGGTGAAAATACCGAGAATAGGTCGAGAATAGGCCCTTTGCACGGTCCGGTCACATGGTACAAAATCAGCCTTGCTGGGACGCAAATTTCAAAACAAAGGCGAGTCAATCTGGACTGGTACAGGTTGCTTTGTTTTGGAAGTCCCACGTGTAACTTTCCAACGAACGAACGAACGAACAAACGAACGAATGAATGGCGCTCGCTTTTTGAAGTCACTGTGCGAGTCAAAAAACCGCGAACACTTTCAGTCGATTCCGACAGGTCAATTTTTAAGTTCAGGACACGCGAGCAAACCTCAAAACCACAAACCAAGTACCCTTGATGGTTGCGGTTTAGTTTTCAGACGCCAAATCCTCCGTTAAAAAAGAGATGGCGACTGGTACTTACTTACTTAACTGGTACATTTCCCCATAATTCTTAGCGCATAAAAACTTAAACAACGCTCATAAAAACGTTCAGAAAAGTTATTACAACTAACATCTCCAAACAATGGCGTTAGCACATACAGAGATGAATAACGCGAAAATATGGTCTGTCCTTGTACTTTATGGGCTGTGTAAGGCTCGCATGGTATCGTGACTATTGTGGTAAAATGTACCGCTGCCATCCTTTTTCCTACGGACTGGTGTTTTCCTCGCTACATAATAGCATTCCGTATATAAATACTTCTGGCGTTAACTGATTTCTGAGTTTCACAGTATAAGTCGATGCAAATAGAACAGGCTCAAGAAATAAGATAAGTCCCGAGTACGACGCGCAAAGCATTAGACAACCGTGTCTCTTACGGATTTTAGATGCTCAATTACACAGCTAATCAGCCCTAGATCCATGCAGCAAGTCGCAGTAGACACAGTTACGTGTATTAGGCCTATTTTAGATTTGTATATCGCAGTGAAAAACGAAGAGTGATTTGTTGATTCTCACGGTCATGACTTTGTTGTTGTTTCTTGCAGACTGACCGTGAGATAATTAGCAGCTATGCATGCGATATCAGTGGCTGCATCATCACGTTCTGGCTATGAAACAGACCGCTATAGCAGAGGAGAAAGCCTAGAATACTACAGCCCGCAGACAGTAACGACAGCGGATACAGGAATAAGGGTTCGCATCAATGTCCGGGGACTGGTATTCGAGACCTACGAACAAACTCTGGCCCAGTACCCCCAAACACTGCTCGGCTCGCCCAGCAAGCGCGTGGAATATTATAACCCGTTGAGTAAGGAATACTGTTTTGATCGCGACAAAGCCGTGTTTGACTCGATACTGTTCTTCTACCAATCATGCGGGATTTTATCGTGTCCCGAACATATCCCGCGAGAAAACTTTCTGGAGGAGATCAAGTTTTTCCAACTCCACCAAGCTGATAAAAGATACAAGGAAGAAATTGAACCAGAGGAGTTAAAGGACGCCATGGATGAACTGCCCGAAAATCCCATAAAGCGGAAAATTTGGAAACTTTTCGAATATCCTGATTCCTCTATATGGGCGGATTTGCTGGCAAAGTTCAGTTTACTTATTATAATTATTTCTACCGTTACGTTTTGTGTGGAGACCTTCCCGAGCTTTCGACGTCACACAATGTGTCGGGAGGTGACGTCAAACGTTTTAACAAATGATACAAACATTAATAACGAGTCAAATTTTCTGTCGAATAATTCACAAGTGATTGTGCTTGTAAATGAGCGTCACTGTGCAGTTATTGAACGGGGCTCGTACTGGTCGACAATAGAAGCTGCTTATGTCGCCTGGTTTACTTTCGAATACATAATGCGAGTTATCTCTGCTCCGAGAAGAGTCAAATTTATCAAGTCTGCCTTGGGCTTGGTTGACTTTTTAGCCATTTTACCTTTTTACATCACTCTTATGTTCCAAGATGATGGGAACTTAGTGACGTCATTTCCTGTTTTGAGAATTATTCGCCTTGTGCGTGTGTTACGGGTATTGAAACTTTCTCGTTACAGCAAAGGGTTGAAAGTTCTCGCAAACACACTTTTAATAAGCGGGAAAGACCTGCCTTCGTTGTTCGCCGTTTTAATCATTAACGTGATTCTGTTTTCGAGTGTCATCTATTACGTGGAAAACGACATCAAAGACAACGACTTTGAGAGTATCCCAGACGCCTTTTGGTGGACGATAGTTACCATGACCGCAGTGGGTTATGGAGACAAGGTGCCGAAAGGTGCTTTGGGTAAATTAATCGGAGCTGTGTGCGCTGTGTCAGGGATAGTCGTTCTGTTCTGTTTCCCTACACCTGTGCTCCTTTCCCACTTCGAAGAGATGTACAAGCTGAAAGGGAGCGGTCCGGGCAAGAAAGCAAAAGAGAAAGAAAATCAACAGGACAGCAAAGAAGACGTGGGACAAAATCAAATGAAGGACACGGAGGTCCGAATGGTCGGAGAGAGAGAGCGCATTGAGATTTATATATAATTTTATGTTTCATTATAGTCAAGCGTGAAAGAGTTGAGGGTAAAACCTGAAGTTGAAAAGTTCCGTCAAGAACTAAGGGGAAACGATCTTTCGCTAAAAGGCCGTTTGCATCGGAGGTGACACTTTAATGTGCCCTGCAAATGGCCTCTTAGTTTATTTTAGGTCTGAAAGGAAGAGTTTCGAAGCTATTTTGTTTTAAAAATATCTTCGCTTTGATCGAGAAGTTTCTCTGTGAAATTAACACATCTCAATGAACCTGTGTAGCGGAGTACGAGCGAAGAGCTTTGTCCGCATTCTGACCGCGTGAAAACTGGGGCGAGAACAAATAATCGACTCAGCAGTAAGTGGTGGGGCGTGGTGGCCCAAGCCCCCCTCCCCCGTTCGTCGATTTCTTTTGTCTCACCCCGTTGTCACGTAGGGAGAACTTGTCTTTCTATATCAATACTTTTTCTAAGAAATAATTCTCACCACCCACTCTATGGAGGTAAAGAGAGGTTCTGAATGGATCAGTTCTTTTCAAAACGAAAGAGTTGGGTGTGAACGTGCTCGTGATCAATCTGAAGTAATTTGCGTCCTTAGAAGTAAACTTTAAAAGTTTTGACTGCAAATGGCACACAAAATAAAATCTAAATTTAGCATTCAGTTCAGAAGAGTATATTTTATTGTTTAGTAAAAATTGAAAAAAGCTAAGTAGAATACAATTTAAAG
>Ga0126338_10002067_pt1 | contig 13549 bp, 9 predicted proteins | sample OrbCmetagenome_2_FD_92529 | JGI IMG/M metagenome (GOLD analysis project Ga0126338, IMG submission 92529) | Coral microbial communities from Petempiche,Puerto Morelos, Mexico - Orbicella C C metagenome | ecosystem: Host-associated > Invertebrates > Cnidaria > Coral | place: Petempiche,Puerto...
ACTTTACTCTCACAGTGCCTCTCTCCACCCAGGTGTACAAATGGGTACCGGCGAACTTAATGCTGGGGGTAACCCTGCGATGGACTAGCATCCCATCCAGGGGGGAGTAGAAATACTCCTAGTAGCTTCATGCTACTGAAACCGGGATAAGCTCCAGCCTGATGAGTCACTTGGCTCGCATACAGACTTTACCTTTGCCTTACTATGAAGACAAAATTTTTTTTTTACTTTTGGTTCTGACCGAATAACAAATTTCTACCAATTGATTGACCTTACCTTGAAAGTGCAACCAATATCCTGGTATGAGCAAGGATGGATTGCCAGAGGACACTCGGTTATGTGAAAAGACATCTAAACAAAATAAAGAACTTAGCTCACGTGCGCAAACAACTTCGTCCGAAGGGCCGGGTTGTTCAAAGCCCGATTAAAGGAGCTCAGTCATGGTATTTCAAGTTATTTTGGCCGCGTACAAAATTACCTGAAAATAGCAGTTTACTACAATGGAAAAAAAAAAACACCAAAGAGATAATAATAAACCATAAAGGAACAGGGATGGTTAAGGACGGAGAAGATTAACACGGATTGCAAACGACGAAATGTAAAAATTTAGGCTAAACTTTTCAAGGTGCGCAAACTGTGACGTTACTCTTTTAAGCTAACCCAGGATTAGCAAACACTTTGATTCGAGTTTTGTAACTTTTCGGTGAGGTTTTCTGTTTACATTGTTTGTCCTTCAGCTTTGAATTTGAATAATCTCAAACTACACCAAAGATAAGCAGCGAAAAACAGTTTCATAGACTTCGTTTAACTTTTAATCCTGGGTTAGCGCTAACCGGCTTTCGAACAACCCGGACCCGATCTCTGCACTGCGTCGTTCCGTCGTCGCGGAGGACCAGTTTACTTTGCTTGAATCTCAGATATTTCTCTCGTGGGGATTGAAATGAAGCTAGTGCCTTCTCGCACGAGGTTTCTCGGTCTCAGCCTGTGTTTTTCTTCTCAAGGTACGATCGTGTCTAGTTAGTTCGCACGCAAACAGCGCATTGAAGAGGAAAAGGAAATGGTTACGGTGACTCGTGTTGTATTGCTTTGCAAATCTCTCTTCCGCAAACAACATTTTGAAAAAGAATCCAGTGTCCTCCCAGGAATTAATTGCCATAAGATAGAGCGATTTTCAGTTGAGTGTCGAAAGTAATCAGGCAATTTAAATTACTTTAGTTTTGGTTTTGGTTTGACTACGGTTTGAGATTGTCTGAGTAGTCTAATTGGTAAGTAATTGGTTTGGTTTTGGTTTTACGACACTCAATTGAAAATCGCTCTAAGGAACTTATTGCCCGTCAGTAACAACGCACGGTGAATACAGATCTTTTTCTAGCCCTAGTTATATCGCTCACTTCTTCTCGAGGAATGTCTTTTGCTCCACACTTGTTGACACACTCCAAAGGGATTCGCTTGCATACTTTCATGTGCAGCTATTATGAAGACAGAAAAATAAACATCTATCACGGTTTTTCTGTGCTAAAGAAAAACTTTCATTCACAAAGTTATTCACTACGCCACTTACGTAGAAAAACAACAACGAAGCACTTATAAACCAAATGCGCCAAGGATGGTTAACATGAACAAAGAACTTGAAAAATTCAGGCCGAGTTTTCAAGATTCTTTAACAATGACATGTAATAGCAAGTAGATCTACTTTTACCTTACTATCCTTGTAAGTGTACATCTCGGAACAAAAGTGACACGACACCACCCTCCAGCGGCACTTTGACACCAGATGATACTGCAGTGTCCTCCGAGGCATAAGTTCATTGCACTCCGGGTTTGTACAGTGTACATCTTCATACACACAGTTTTTCATGTGTTCCTGTGTGAAAACAAAGATCTCAAAAAAAATCTGTCCCTGTTTGAGTGTTTGCTATTGTGCTGGTATTGGCCATGTTCGAGTGTGTCGGTCAGCCAGTCAGTTGTTGGAGCTATTCAGTGTCAGCCAGCCAGTTGAAAGCTCAGTCGTTATTCGGTCCGTCCCTCTTTTCGTACCGGCCGTCTGCTTCCCCTGCCTGCCTGTCTGTCTATCTGCCTTTCTCTCCGTCGGTCCGTCCGTTAGTCAGTCAGTCAGTCAGTCAGTCAGACAGTGAGTCGGTCAGGCAGTCAGTCAGTCAGTCGATCGATTGATCGACCGGTCGGTCGGTCGGTCAATCGGTCAGTCCGCCCGCCCGTACCAAAAATTAACTGCGATCTTGTGGCGTGAGAATTTTTGCCATTGTAAAGACCATTTAAAAGCCCAGCATTACAACAAAACCCTAATGAGCACACGAAGACCTCCAGAGTTGTTTAGGTGTATGTTCACCGGCTTACCTAAAATACAATGCAAAACTCTTCATAACCGAAACAACTTAAAATATCTTGAGAATTTCGTGCGCCTTTTGTTACGTTTCGCACTGTTAGAAATAAACTTAAGCTACTTAATGCTTATTTATGCTTTGGGTTAAAAAACGCAACCTGATTACATCGAGTTTCGTTTTTTGTTTTTTTTTTGGCCGTAGTTTTATAAATTTTCAGCGACAAAACAACGGTTTTTACAATGCTGTTTAAAATCAAATAAAATGCTCTTTCAGTTGTCTTACCAATATTAGCTCATGGTGTAAATGAAGCATACTGAAACTCAGCGAGACTCGTCCGGCATTGTTGCGCAACTACAGGTGAAAAAATGACGATTTTGGAATTTCTTGTAAGAAACCGAACAAGCGTAAATCTTGAAATGAGCTAATGCTCAGAAGTCAAAAATATACTTTCTCATAGCTAATGCATCAGTATTAAGGTATCAGGTCTCTTGCTACTGGCCGAAGACATATGTGGTCAAAATAACATGACATGTTGGTCTGTGAAGTTGTGAAATAAGACCGAAGTTAGCGCGCGAATGTCTTATAAAATCGCTCAGTGAGATACCGAAGCAGATTTGCAGTTTATTATTAAAAACAAAAGTACCCTGTAGTCACGAGTTTTAGTATAAAACACGAAGAAATAAAATATTTAACATCATTACTGAAGCGAAATTTATGGGAAAACATTCCGAAGACTAAACGGCACGTGCTAATATGAACAGATGGTTAAATCAAAACACTCCAGCAAACCACAACTTAAACAATAAGAACTACGTGAAGGAATTACATTTACCTTAACAGTTTCAGGAGTTCTCAAGCCTGTCTTATGAGATTCTGATAATGAAAAAAACACTCGTCGCCTTTCATTAATCTTTTTTTGTTAATCTGTTGTTTGCTTTAGGTAGAAACTTTAAGCGTTAAAATGACAACTAAATAGAAAGGGAATCCATTTTTACGGGAAACCATGTCAAAGAAGAAGCAGATCCAGCCTCAAAAAAGCAAACAATATACTTCCCGTTTGACAGAATATATATAATTTTTGACTGAAAGATAAATTAAAATATACCGTGAAAAAGTGGTTTATTTACATTTGTCGAGTAAAACTGAAAGAATTTTACATATTCTTAGGCCGGCCTTACAAGATTTCGTTCATTAACACATAGTCCTTTTAAGATTAAAAATTCATTGTTTTACTAAAAAAGAAATTAACCGCGGTGCTGGTGTGATGCGTTTTAAGGGTAATGTTCCCAACGCCGGAAAATATCATGATTAAGGCCTTCATCGATTTTACTTCTAAAGCAACATTTAATCACATCCCTTTTGTTTATGTCTTTGGTAGAACAACACGACGCAATTAAAATTAAGATCGAGATCGACAGCATTTGAAATGCAGCCATTCAAACACATGGCTTTTTGAACAGCTGCCCCGATGGGGCTGAGAAGTGACAGATATAAGCTTTGTATTCAGTCGAGTATAATTACTAAAACAAAAAGGCTACAATTATCCAACGCTGCAAATCAAGTGAAAAAGAAAACATACAGGACCTGTAACTGTAATTTTACAACTTAAGTCTGTCATGAAAAAAGTTTCGAGCTTCTCTTGTTTCACAGAGAAATGTCAAAAGTCCTTGTAAGAAAATGTTACAATGGCGGCGTCAGAAATGTTTGGATGTTGCCATGGGATGTGTTTCGTTTTCTTAAAATTGGTACTTGCCCCAGTCTAGATACTATGAACGGTGGAAGAAATGCAAAATTCCCTATTCCAGGTCTTCGTACTGTAAAATTTTACCACAGGCTTTTCGAAGAAAGGTTTTATCAAAGGTTATTCGATCTTACCTCAACATAAATTAAATCCCCAACCCAGTCGCACTTTCTTTTCCAATTGGAGCATTTCACACCAAGTGATAAAACGGCTCGTTTTGCTGCCTTGTCGACAAAGATCTGTGAAACGAAAGAAGAGGAAAAAGTGTGAAGATCATAAGTACAATCAAATCGCAATGTCTCAAGACAAACTTGAGAGCAATTAAGTCAGTTTATAGCCTCAGTTATTTTGCCAAACAAAAACAATACTAATAACTTGGGCGCGTTTTTTTTTTCTGGCACGTCTTTTTCAAATGAATTAGCCACTAGGTGGTTATTTTAAAGAAACCGCGACCAGGTTTTCGATCCCGAGATAATAAAAGACTTTGACGCCAGTGTCTTTCAATGTCACACTTCATATTCATTGCTAGCGTCTTCATTTTGCTGTTATAATTCATACATGTAATTGCTCATGTCCGGTGGAGTTCAGCTCAAGAAATATTAGTCATGGCGTTCGCGGGCCGAGCGCATGTAATTAATCTAAAATACAGAGAACATTTTTTATGCACATAATAACGACAAGTCCTTTTGAGTTAAAAATTGCCGTTCCAATATTGATGATTTTACATAGCACATCTCATTTGATCACTTTTACAGTGATAGAAGACTATACCGAACTGACTGAATTCAAATTGCGGTTGGCGCGATCGTCTGGCTATAGCTTGAATATCATAATATTTCTGATATTCTGTCGGCTCCTGAGTGCGATAGAAATTATTTTGACTATTCGGAACATCAAAAAGGCCCTCGCCGAAATCAATGAAAAACAAAATTTAAAAAAAAACCATTTGAGCCAGTTTCTGGTACACGTAAAATACTATCACTATATTTTCAAAGTAGATTAAGAATTATATTTTTGAGCGTGAGTATAACACCCAACAAGAGAGCGAAAAGGGATTACATGTATTTTTTTACTATAACATTCAAACAAGGAACAGCAAAGTGAAATAGATAAAACAGAAAATATATTCACATTACCTTTGAAGAAGATATTGGTTTTCTGTCCAGAGGGCATAAACATGGACTCCCTTGCCTTTAATATTATTTACGGATAAAAAAGACTATTAGAAAATGTTAGCATCGTTGAAGCAGAAAACAGGTTTAATGTAATTTTCGCCGCACATAAACACAGAAAAAAAATATAAACTCTCAGACAAAAAAGATTTCCATGAAATCATCCACTTCTGCTACGAGAATTACGGCAACGAATTTCGCGCGCGAGCAATACTCGTTACTACCAACATAGCTGACTTTTGAATAATAAATACTTCACTTTTTCTCGCACATGCAAACAACAGGGACTAATTTTTCACAGAAATTAAATGTACCTTCGTTTTAACTCTTGTAGACATGACTGGCAAAATCGGTGACCACAATCTTCGATTTGGACGGGGTCGCGAAAAGCTAACTGGCAAATTGGGCATTCGTATTCTTCGGGTAGTGGAAGAACAAATTCTGCCTCAAATCCTCCAGTTTCTCGATCTACTCTGTCCGCCATGTCATTCAAATTTCGGAATACGGCTGTAGAAATTTCCTCTTTCGCTCCAGTATTTTCCGAACGTTCGAGATGTAGCTAGTGCGACGCGAAATTCAGGTTGAAATTATTGACAAGTGCTCCGGTGTAAAGGAAAATGTATAAATAATAATGAACCAAGGTCCTGACAATTAATGTCATTATTGAAACACATCTGCTTTCGGCGGGCGCTGGTCTGTCATCAATACCTTTCACTCGCTAACATAACAACACATTTCCCGTGTATTTTCAATTTATTTACTTTGATCTTGACATTATGCAAGACTCCAGAAAAATAAATATCAAATTCAACGGGAATTAAAATTAAAAAGAAAATATACCCCATGCTTTTCTTTTCGCACTGAAAAAGATTTCACTGCGGTAGTTTTTTTTAATATTATGTTAAAAAAGTGTTTCGGTTCTTTTTTTTCCAAAAAATGATAAAAAAAAAATTAAAACAAGGAAGAGAAATTATATTGTCGCTTTTATTGTCGCAAAAATTTAAACAATAAAGCTATTCAAATATTGATTATGTAAAAAGGCATCTTGTTTCACTTGAGGCGTATAACCAGACTGAAATAGACATGCACAATTTCCGTGGAGAAGAGAAGGGAAAAAGTTCGCCAGGTGATGATATAGGCCTCTGTTTTCAATGCTAACATTAAATAAATAAAATGTCTTGAAAATGTGCCGAAAATGAGGTAACATCAGCCGTATCCAAGTTGTAACAGGACTGGTTCTGACCTCGGTTCTAAGGTAGGTATGGAAACAAAGATGCACACATTTGCCTCCCAAGAGAAATTTATGCTGTGAGCAATTACAATTTCCAAGCAAGCATTATTGCATTTCGCTGCGTCAGTCAATGTTTCCAAAGAATAGCGCCAAAATATTCAAAAGCTGGCAGTTGTCAGGGCAGATAACGACCATTTGGTTTCCTTGGAGATTTTCCTTGAGTCCCAGACTTTCCAGATAACTTCTCGTCCGTGATGGATTTTTCCACAACTCCAACAAAGGTATTTCACGAGGATCTAGACTTTTCCATGGAGAACATATACAGCCCATCTGCGTGTAAAACTGAAAAAAAAAAAGATGGTTGTGTCTTTTGAAACTCATTTACACAATTTGCCGACAGAACATCTGTGTGTTTCGGCTCTTGTTTTCTTTTCTCGCAGGCGAATTAAAAGCTGAAAGAAACAGATGGTCTCCCAGGTGATTATACGAAATGTCCCCCTTAACAAATCTCTATGATATCTAGCTATGGTTTTTCCAAGCTTCCACGACCGCAATCGTAGTGTGTCCTACAGGCAAGCGCACGAAAGACTCGCGCACTCCCAGATTTTGCTGATCAAAATGAAATGGGCCATTTTCACGTGGGTTTTCCATGGTAAGCATCCCCTTCAAAGCCTACGGTTTTATAAGCGTTTCCATAGCAACATGACTATGTCGCTGACATGTCATATATAGAGGATATTACACGGTGGCGAGAAGATATGAATTTTATGTGCGAGTGGCAAGAACAATATCTCACGAGTGAGCGCAGCGAGAACATAAAATTCATATCTTCGAGCTAACGTGTAATGTTCTTTTTATTATATAGACATACTGATGACGGCGTTTTTGACGATTTTCCGAAGATTTCCGATCACTTTCCAAAGATTTCCGAAAATTCTCCAAAACTTGTCCGGAGGTCACACGAACGTTGCCGAACATTTTTCGAAATTTTCCGAAGATTTCCGAAGATTATCAAAGATTGCCAAAGACTTTCGAGGAAGACCCAAAGATGTTTTGATCGTACATCAACAAATTTAAGTACAATTTACGAGACAAACTTGATATCAGTGAAATCATCAATATCCTCACTAGTGAAGATATGGAAATACGCCACCCGAGTCCCGGATGTGTTTTCGTATGAATTTTACGCGTGGTGTATTTTCCAGTAAAACACTCGTGTCTATATAATAAATCGGAGTTTTCACTGCCAGTGCTCAAGATATTTACTACGTGGACAACAATATTCTTAAACTCTTCAGAACTTACAAAAGTTTTGCCGAAAATGCCCTGCCGAAAATGATAAGATATCAAAGAACAGCACTGTTTACTGCTTAATGGACTGCTGAGGCATGGCGAAAAGAGTGTTTACATCAGTATTTAACTTTTAACCACTCACAATAGATTTCTAAAATCCCATACCAGTTCTTGAAGACAGACAACTTCTGTAGCAAGAAGCTGGGATACACTTCTCCCCTGTTGCTCTGTTATCACACCTGTGTAAAAAAAAGTAAGAAGAAGAAGTGGGAAAAAATTTACATGGTTTGAACTTCACTTACTTTATTCTCCTAATTAGAGCTGTGCATACTTTCTTCATTCTCAAATATCTGAGGTGTGTTCGTCACATGAAACTTGACCATATTTGCAACGCAATCTCTTTCCCCACTTTCTAATGGGTCCCTTCCATTCATAGAGTTCTAAGTTTCTACTACAAAGGAACCATTATTGCATGCTGGGCAGCTGTAATTTATGCTACAGTATTATAGAAGAAAGAGCCCTTTGAAACTGATTTACCTTTAACAAGAACTGTGAAAAGTGCTTCTAAAATCCGCAAACTTTCTTGGCAGTTTTCAGGTTGAAATACAATTTGTTCCTCATATTTATCACCATCATCTGCTTCTTGTGGTGGTACCAGTATAATACCAGCCCCTCTCAGAAACGAGGCTAAGATAGATGAACTGGATATTAGACACGGAGGAGGGTTTGAAATCACAAAAGATAAATCAACCAGTTGAATCTCACTCTTCTCTTCTGTCTGCAAGGACAATGAGCAAAACTTATTTAAATTTTGATTAAAAGGCAATTATTCTACCAGAACGTGAATAGGAAAATTTTTAAGTTACCTGAAATTTCTTCATAGTTTTCAACAAGAATTGCAATGCTGCCTTCCTGTCATCTGGGGTAGGGAAACTAAACAACTTTCGCAAAGCAGGTTGCCAAAAATGCTTTGTTCTCATCCCTCGCACTTGTGATGTTAACCAGCCAACAAACTCAAAGTCCAGTTCTAAAATTTCACATGGAGGTTAGTGATGTTGTTTTTGTTCAATTACAGTCACTTTGACAGACTTCAAGAAAAAATTATGACTGGCACAATATCCATGGTTAAATTCTCTTCCTAGGTATTTAGGGTGTTTTTGATGACTAAACAACAAAAATAAACAAACAAAAAAATGACTGAGATATTAGTGCCTTGGTTTGCCTGTTACTAGCCATGGCCCTCAGTTAAGCTTTAGTTAACACTCTTAAAAAGTTCAAAAGGATTGCTTCACATGTACCAACCTTGAGCATAAAATGTTCCAGGGTTGTAATTTGTTCTGTAGGGATTTGGTGATATCAGCTTGACATCGTATCTAGGTGTACCAAGAGTCCCATCCTTGTTCAGTGGAATGCAGCAAACACTAAATGCTCTTGCATCTCTTGTATCTAAACTGATACAACATCTGTCCAAAGACTTTGTACAAAGTTTTATTTGATTCTCCAATGATGTTTTGTCTTTGCCAAGCCACACAGATGAAGAGTATTCTCTTGACGGATAGTAATAAAGTCTCTCAGAGTACAAAACCTGAAAGAAAATCATTTGCTATGATGAACAGTAAGAGAGTTTGAATCAGGGAGTTCAATGTAAAGGGAGAGGGATGGGTAAGGATAGTAACTTTATTTTAAGCCGTAAACACAGGGAGTGGTTGCCCAATCTCCTGAGCCACGGGCTCATGACAAAAATGCATGACCAGGTGGGATGGCAGAGTGATATCAGAAGTGGCTTGTTGAGCAACAAAGACCTGGAAATAACTTCACCCACTCTCTTGCCTGGAACCAGAAGGTTATGACATCACAAAGAGTATTCACAGGGATAGATCCATCATTTAGAAAGGGGGGATATGTCAAATGGGGTTACCAGAGGGCTTTGACTTTCCCCCACCCCTTGGGAAATAAATCGTTATTTATCAGATCTGGTGATTTATCCCTGGGACAATGTTCCATTCCTCCATTTTTTTGCAGCCTACTCCCAGAGAAAAGCCACTACCAATATTTTTTAACAATTATCAAAATTCACTTTGAGCGCACGCGAAAAACAGTCACGGCTCTCTAGCTAGCCTCCATTATAAGCTTACTCCCTACCTTGCATACAACATAAATGGAAGTTTTTCCAGAAAGTCGTGGCAACTCTTGATCAACTCTCAACTTGCTTATTCTTGCGGAAAGTTTAACAGGGTCTACGTACTCAATCTGAGTTGTCCCTAGATCAATCCAGCTGAAGAGTTTGCCTTCTGGACGTCCCACAAATTCATCAACCAAAAACTCGTTCACTCGGCGCGTAAAAGGCGGCTTCAGTGCAATAAGGTATCTATCTACGTTCTTCTTTGAACTACTGTGCAAATGCGGTCTCAAAATGTGCAATAAATCAGTGGTTCCAGCTGTTAAGATCCCTCCATTTTTGCGTAAACTTCCAACGTATTCGAAGTTATCGCGATTGTGTTTTACAAACGCCGACAACAGTTCGTAGAATTGATGGTTTGCTTCCCGCGGGATGGCGAAAAATTCTCCATACCCGGGATATAACTGTGAAGCAATGTTTCCCAAGGCGTTTCTTTCGTACAATTCGTTTGACTTGTCTAGTGTGCCTCCATCTCCTAAGTAAGATTCCCCTCTGTTTACTTCAATCGTATCGTCCACCATTTTGTTACCAAGTTTGTTACGGTCATTGTGTGACCACTTCATAAATGGAGGGTGGGGAGGGTCGTGGGTTCCATTTCTTTTCGGTTAGTTGTCTTATCAGTGTGCAATTACGGGAAAGGCCAGCACATGCAAAACAACTTTCTGCTGTTACTCTCAGCGCATTTATATCTAACCACAGGTCACCTCAGCCAGGGCAACTATAAAATCCAAGACAGAGAAGGGTTGATCTTTATCGGAACAGGGGGAGAGAGTGTATCAATAATTCTCCTTGTCACTAGTCTATGAGCAAACAAATGCTATGAAAGGAAATACTGTAGAAGGTGTCTGGGCTACTTGTCTCTTCGTACAACACTAATAGGAACTAGAAAAACGTTTGATGGCATGGACCACACTACAAGCACAGTGTTTACCTTCTCTCACAAGGGTTCCTGTTCGCCTGATTCTCAGACAGTCTCAGGTTGATTACTATCACCGAGGGAAGGGAGTGACAGCGAGTGACCTCGGACTGTCTGAAAATCAGGCTGGGATTCCTGTGTGTTCCTGACAGAAATTTGTAAAGATGATGAACATTTCAAGCCATGTCAGTTGTCCCACTTGTCTGTTTGTGTCTGATGGATAAGATTCCTTTTGTGACCAGTCCAAGGACAAAGCCTGGGCAAAGTACTTCAAGAACTTTGGAAGAGGAATTGGAAGTAGAAACATCATTCTTAAATCCTCAGCAAGTCTGTAGCCTGTTCCAGGGTCTCAGAAAATTCACAGAGATATGATGTGACAGTATGATATATCTAAATAGCAGAGGACAAAGAGGGAAAAGAGACAGAAGGCCAGGGATTTAATAATAATATTCTACTTTTTTCTGTTTGATTCATCAGCATTGACTTTGAGTGCTAGCCGTCTAGTCTGTGACACAGATAATGATAATTGTTTTGAAAAAATATATTGTATTTTTAAACTTGAAATATTATATTTACAAAACTCTGTTTAAATTCTCACTTATTTACACATCTACAAATCAAAACTGTATTTCACGCAGGGGCTGCTTTCCTCAGAGCCAGATAACCACTGACAATGTCCATGGGCAAACTACGGATTGAACCAAACTCCATAGAGTTGTTGTATTGTATTCCTGTCCTTGGGTCCTTGTATTTCGCCTGAAATTCACAACAATATCTCTTACTTATTTTAACTACTATCCAGCACCAAAACAAAATTACAAATATATGCTCAATTATTTTTTCATTTTTAAACACCTACTTGTACATAATAAAATTATTTTATTCTTGGTTAAATAGTAACTACTTATTAACCGAGAGTGAGGTCTTTACGAGAAAATCTCAGACTGCAACCTTGCCATATTGACAGAGTGATAGCGAGCTTAATACGATAAGGTTTAGGTTTGAGATTTTTCTGCTAAGACCATATGTTCAAGGTTAATAAGTTGTTTATTATATGGCTTTTTGCTTTGTTTTTGCAAGCCTGTAATCGGCCCGTAGCCATTATGGGAGAATAATGCCCTACAATAAGCCAATCAGAGGGCACGTTATATTGGCTACGAGAGAAAACCATATAATAATAGCCCGTAATAAAAATTGTAAGTAGTTGACATTTTCAGATAGTTACACTGAAATCTTTAGATACTTACTGGTAAGCCTGAGAGGTCGGCATACTTTTTGGCTGGTTTAAACGAAGGTGGGGCATCTACACTGCTATCTATACACAAAAACAAAACAGGATTTTACAATTTTCAGCCTTAATATCAACGACAAAATGTGCTGTTCCAGAAAATGTTCATACTCTCCTCACAAAAATTCCAGTTTTAGTTTGTACATGTACTCTCCTTTTAAAATTTTAGTTTTTGAGACCCCTTGCCCTTGGAATTAATTCTAATAACCCTCTCTGAAGTGGGTATGGAAATTTGCAGAAACCACACAATTTATCTAGTTTACCATTCTCAAAAGGGTGGTATTGCAATAATCCCAGTCAGATCAATTCATGGAAAAGAAACTTGGGGAGTGGGGTGGGAGGGGGGAGAAGGGGACAGTAAAATTCCAAGATGTCCTAAATTATGGAAACCATAATCAAGTGCCAGTCCTTTGAGATCTCAGCTTTGGAAGAAAACAACGACTTGCTACTTTTAGAACTGGATCATGTGTACTAAAGGGATCCATGGTTGAGTGTCGATTGATACCCCTGATCGATACTCTCTATTGACATCTCAATCGGTACTCAATTGACATCTCTTGAAATTGATACTCTGTCGACACTCAATCAATGTTTGATCAACAGTTGATCGATAGTTGGCTGAGTGTCAACCAACGCATATGCAGCTATCGAAATTTAGTTGACTGCTGACCAAGGTGTCGATGTAGTGTTGATTGAGTATTGATCGAATGTCAATCGAGGGTATCGAATGAATGTTGAACAACGGTACTTATCGAATGTCGATCGAGGGTATCAATCAAATGTTGATCGAGGATATCAATCAACACTCAACCATGGATGCCTTTAGTATACAGAATCTTTTGAACTTGCATGTTGGGTCATCCTGTTTCCAAGGAAGTCCTCTCTCCAATGTCATAATCTGTTTTAAATTTTTCCAGATCTTTTTCTTGCCTGCATTAACCCCTGAGTGCTATGTTAGAAAAAAACAAACACAGCTTTAGTGACATAACCCTTAACAAACTACAAAAACTAAGCTTAAGGTTACAGTATACCTTCAGGGGTGTCTCGCGCGCAAGTGATGTAGCGCTTGCAGTTTAAGCTGTAGATACCTAAACCCCCATATCAAATTAAAGCTTATGGAGCTGGCTATCAAACTATACCAGGAATTTTGAAAGAAAATGAATTGTCGAATTTTTCACGACCACTAAATGCGAGCGCCCGAATCACCTTTCAAAAGCTACAAGTCAAAGCGAATTTCGTTTTTCGCCAATTTAATTTTTCCCTTGGTTTCAGGGCCCAAAGCGCTTAAAAAACATGTCTGCGTTTTGGCATATTCAATTGCAGTAAAAAGTTACAGAACATTTTCGAAATAGGATTAAAAAAATGTGGAGTGATCGTACAAAAATCG
>Ga0126338_10002069_pt1 | contig 13546 bp, 6 predicted proteins | sample OrbCmetagenome_2_FD_92529 | JGI IMG/M metagenome (GOLD analysis project Ga0126338, IMG submission 92529) | Coral microbial communities from Petempiche,Puerto Morelos, Mexico - Orbicella C C metagenome | ecosystem: Host-associated > Invertebrates > Cnidaria > Coral | place: Petempiche,Puerto...
AAGCACAATTTTTAAAACTTTTTTAAGGGCCAAAGATTTTAAAGATCAAGTTGGGTTTTAAAAATGTGATTCAGATAAAGCAAAAAAAAAAAAAAGAAAGAAAAAAAAAACAGCCTTTAAATTGGCTTGGGTGAATGAACAAACTAAACTAGTTATCTATACACATCTCAGAATTGAACTTACTGGAATTAATGCATCAAATAGCATTGTACATGTAAGACAAGGGTTGTCTGAAGCATTTACAACTAGAATTTCACACTTCATGTTCTAACAATCTGCACTGATCTGCCACACCTTTATTGTATGTTCCTAGGTAAGCAGACACTTTTAAATCAATGGCCAGCCTTAACGCTAAACAGATCCATGTTAGACATTACCCTTTGAAGTATTCCTGGAATTGTCCTGGTAGAAGAGAAACAGGATATAAACTTGGTTTGGTGCATTGCTTTGGTAATCTTGTCGTCTTATTGGATGGGACATGAATTATCTACAATGACAAAAATGTTCACGCTTTTCAGGGAATTGCTAGACTAGTTTTACATAGTTTACATATGTACAACCTTTAGTAAATATAATAACCTTGGCAATGTTCAAACTTGCATGTAAGAGTATGTAAGAGCATGTAAGAGTGTAAGGGTGGAAATTATTTGAATGAGAAAAAGAAGGTGGCAATAATGATATTTTAAATATATGGTTCACAGGAGGCACTTATATGAGGGGTGGTAATTAATACAAAGGCAAGGAAATAAGTGGTACACTCTGTAGTGAAGCAAACACTGAGGAATAGATGAGCAATACTCAAATGTAACAGTGAAGTCTAGGTTTCTAGGGATTTACAGAAGGTTTATCTTACTTGTGTCTGCATATCAAAGTATGAACACCTCTCTTCTCTTCTCTGCTGGGCAAGTTGTGCATTAAACTCAGCTGCATCTTTGATGGCTCTTTTAATGTAGTTTGCCACTTTCCTTGTCTCTAATGCTTTCTAAAATGGAGGATGAAAATAGATAGTTTGAGTTCTATACTCAATGTAAGCTTGGGCTGGTATAAGGAAACAGTAACTTCTCATCATGCAGGTTATTACCAATCTACATAATTTATAGAGACATACTGAACTAATGACATACAGTACATAAATGTAATAGCACTAGTAACACAGGTCATGTACAGAGAGGTACATGTAGAGAGTCTGAGTTTCTTGGTTACAATAAGTTTCTACATGTTAATAGAAATGCTCCTGTACAACATTTGTGTACTTAATCACAACACGCTTTTCTATGTGACAAACACTGTGAGGGAGCCGCACAAAAATTATTTACCATAATAATGTCTATGAACATTCAACAAAAAAGAGGAATATTAGTGACTCTATACACTACCTGTATTGGTACAGTACCTTCTCTTCTTCTGCTTTACGAATGAGCCTTTGACGTTCTCTGATATGAGCCACTCTAATGTACTCCTTTAAAAAATGAGATAAACTTAAAATGTGGTTACCAGCAATTTTTTTTCCTATTAGTCATTATTGCACCACAAATAAAAGTACAGTTATTATACAGGAAAACAACTCGCATGTAAGAAAATTCCCAATCTCTCCTGCCTTTGATTTAGTCATGACAACAATAGTCTAAGGTAGTATTTTAGGGAAAATGTACACAAATGTAAATTTTGCAATCTATTGCTTCTTCAAAATTCATTGCAACAAATGAAATGTATAAACAAGTTTCAAAACACAATTCATCTATAGCTGGTGATGTACAGTAATTGCAACTTTCTGTTACAGCTGTTTTGTACAGACATATATATTTGTTTGTTTGTTTGTTAATCAATATTGCTTTTATGGATTTTTTCATTTTTTGCTTATTATTTATTATTGTTATAATAATAATAATAATATTAACAATAATAATAATTATTATTATTACTATTATTGTTGTTATTATTATTATATCAACAACAACAAACAAAAAAGAAATAAAATTAATGGAATTGTCACTTTATATCTCACCTGATATTTTTTTGGAAAGTCATCGATCATAAGTTGACAGATATCCTCTGTCTTGTATGCCACTAATTCTATGTGTAAGAGGCAAATGATAATAATAATAATACTAGCCACCTTCTCTGAGTTCATCAAACTTAAAGGAGAACAAATTTGGGTCACATCTGTCTATATTGCACAGGGCAGGGTTCAATTGAAAATTTTAACTGGAAGATCATTTTGTACAAATATGTTGATGTCACTGTCTCAATTCTGATAGGCTAAAGGCACCCATCTAATTATTGGTGGCACAGTTTTGTTATGTCATAACTCAGGACAGTATATAAAGAAGTGACAGGGATTTAAACCAGTCCCTGGTACTTATGGAGAACTCTGCCTCAGTGCAAATGTACATTGTACGTAATGCATGGGTTTTCCCACTTTTTAATATCAGTAGTTTTACAATATGCATATCTGCATATACATAGAAGAGGATTCCAAATAGTTTACAAGAATTATTTGTATATTGTACCTTGAATTTCATCAGTGATAACTCCTTTTTCTTTGACATATAGTTTCTCATCTTCTGCTACAATATGCTTCTCCAGATCTGAACATAAAAATATCAATGACTTCATGAGAGCCATGTCAAAGGGAACAATATTATCTTATTTTAAAAAAAAATCACACACAGCATTCTGTACATAGCTTCTCATTCCTTCTTCTACATGTACAGCAAGGTGCAAGATGTGCATTCCAGGGGAGGGGGAGGTACTCCCAGAAATATTGGGTGGGGGTGTCCCACCTGTTTCCAGAAACCCTTACCCTATTAATTTTATGACCAAAATCTGTAATTTCCCCTACCCTGCTTATGACCAGACCAAAAATTTGATACCCTGTAAATGACTGTTGTGGATGGCACAGTTGCCCTAAACATAATTTATGAAGGGCTTTTGTTGATGGTCTTACTAATACTGATGAAAAAGTAGCTTCTTCTAAAAAACATACTTAATTCAAGACTAAAGTGCAAAAACCATACCCTAGTTTATGACAAAAATGGCTAAAAACCATACTGTTTGGGGCCACACATGTCTATTTAACCCATAATCCCCCCCTCCCCCCGGTGTGTGCATTCAACACGGTACAGTAAATTAAACCCATGAAATACTTGAAAGAGTTGGGACAAGGACATTGCAAATGAAAACCATTGAGCACTTGCCTGGATATTTCTCTTCAAGACTTTCAATTTCTAAGAACTGACAAACTTGATGTCGGAGTGCATAAAACTCTCCCGTCCGGTCAGGGGGCCATTGGTATTCAAGCATTCTCTCAGCTGAAAAGGACTCTGGACCAGTTTCTGGGGTAGAGGGCTGGGGAGCTTGTTTGTCCACTGTTTCACTCGTGAGTTTGGCATTACATGTATTTTGATCATTTGTTAAATTCTCCTTTTGCTGTTCCTCTTGTGTTTCATTTTCTGTGGAGGCTTTTGGTTCCTTTGATACTGCTGTCTTTCTCTACAAAATTAATGAAATGACTAATGAGTAAATGAACAATTATATGGCTCCCTACAAGTGCATGTATCAGTATGCTATATTAGAAAACAGCCCTAAGAAAATATGCCCGCTGATTGGTTAAGAATCATGTTTGCATAACTTGATGGAAACACAGAATTAGCATGAGCTGTTGATGCACGTGCAAAGAGAATTTACATTTTGATGATCAAAGTAAACAAGCTTTTTTTCTTTTTTCGTCACGGTGTTTTCTAAAACAAATAGAAAACATGTTTTCCGTGTTTCTATTGAGTTATAGAAACACTCGTGAAAGTTTGGGAGAACTAGAAAAAGCTGTGGAAACACTTGCCTGCCACTTGTGTTCCCACAGCATTTCTTGTTCTCCCAAACTTCCATTCATGTTTCTATAACTCGATAAAAACACTGTACATGTTTTCTATTTCTTAAATGACAACAAGTGACAGGATTATGAAAGATTATGGATGGTTTTGATAGACAAAGTACATGTATAATTTTGAATATATCTATCTTTCCTAAAATGCCTATCTTTAATTATTATATCCCTCATGGCAAGAGACACATCTTCCTACAAAAAATCGAATTTAAACCCCCAAGCTTTGTTCTATTCTAAAGGCCAAAAGGCAAAATTTCTGTCACTATGGAAGCCTCTCCTCTCCTTACTGTAAATGGTAATAATTTAATATATGGTAAGCCTCAAAGCAAGACTGGATATATTGTGTATTAAGTGTTAGTTGTAATCTTACTTCTTGTAATGTAATTTTTTTAACCTTGCGCTTTGCAGTGAAAGTGATGTAAGTAATGTTGTGATAATAATAAAATGCTGGGAAAAAAAAATAAAAATAATAATAATAATAAGAAGAAGAAGAAGAAGAAGAATAAGAATAATAATAATTTTGAATCTAGAAAATTTGATCAAGACTGTATGCTTCCAACCAGATTTTTAGACAGGTTTCTTCTACTGCAGATCGCAGAACGCGACATCCATACATACAAGTCACTAAAATTGTACACCAATATTTTTCTCGTCTTGAGACTAACTTTGTGAGCACAGTATGAGTTTTTTTTTCCTTTTTTTCAAAGTGTGTTTTGGACAAATATGTAGTGGAGTGTAACTCAGACCTGTATTTGATCGATTTAAAATTTTTTTTGGCAACCACCACCGACTCCACGACGATAAAAAAGTCGGAAGAACTTTTGAGATTTCTCTGCTTTCAGCGGTCTAGGTACTTTGCGGTAATTGATTCACTCATGCTAACCGCTCGTTTGTTTACACTTTGTGATTGAAAAATATTCACAAATACAAGTTAAATTACATTTGCTGTGCTACGATACTATTTCAAGACTAAAACAAACCTTTCGTGGCATCCTGAAGCGAAAATATCTTCCACGTTTTGAACAAGCAGTCACGACAAAGCGGCCATTTGCAGGCGCGGTGACCAATTCAGACTGTACCAGTTTCCCTCGTATTCTCTGCAACGAGGCCGAAAGGACGAGCATTCGTACAAAAGATTGCCAAATTGGAATCATGTTTTAGTGCCATTCCGTTGTTTTCCTTAAAGGGAGTTACGGAGAGCAGTCGTGTATCAAGGAAATACTTAAACTAGAGGTTAATTTAGAAAATACATTCTCAGTCGTACTCCGGGAACTGAGGTGAACTCTGAAAGGGGTGGCGAATGATCCTTCAAAAGCTCTGGGTCTCGCAAAATTTTAGTCGAATTTCACGGGTCTCGCAGTCTCGTTTTTTCGGTTATGTGCGTCTCGCAGTTTCGATTTTTATACGAAGCTCTCTCGGAGTCTCGACTTTTTGCAAGGTTAAGGGTTTCGAAGTTCCGATTCGTTTGTTTGTTAGAATAAATGACGTCTTCTCGTCACCTGATATTGAATTTCAATAAAGCAACTTTCAAATTTCCGAGAAAAAGTTAATCCTAACTTCTGCCAAGTTGTCTGAATTCCACAGAAAGCTACAAACCTTACCGCGACGTCAGTTTGGCACCAAAAACAATTATTTTGTTCTAGGATATCCTCGGCGTAGTGTGTTATAGTCGAATTTCCAGTTCCAGCTTGTTCGCAAAGGCTGGCTAAAAGGCTAAAAGGGGAATTAAGAAGCCACACGTAACCCACGGTAGCTCATGATGAAACCCACGAAGTCGATGAACTTATCTGTTGTCCATTGAGGGATTGTGTAAAGGCACAAGTATTTACGACAAAAGGCTCCTTTGTAAGACTTCTGTACAAGCTCATTCTCGCTCATCATGTTCTTATAGCTCTCAACTAAATCTGGGGCTCGAATTTTAAGAGTCTGAGCCCCTCGCGCTCGTACTCAGAACACTTTGAAGTTTCGGTCTCGCAATCTAAAAAGTCAATATGTCTCGGACTCGCAAAGAAAAGCGCTGGTCTCGCCGTCTCGCAAAGTCTCGCATTTACCATTCACCACCCCTTCTGAATTCAGCTGTATACGTCTGAATTCATCTGAAAATAGTTTGAGTTGAACCAAGACATGACTGTCTAAAGGAACCTCACTTTTTACGGCGTTTTACATTTGTATAACTGCATAAAATGGTTTCATGAATAACTAAAATCACAATTTCTATGGTGAACAGTCGTCGACCCCCCACAACAGCTTGAATCAAATGACCTCCTCGAGAGAAATAATCTCTTAACTCTTCAAGCAAACATTACAAACAATCACTTTGTCGCTCGTAGACAGAAAACAAAGTAAATGCTGCAATGTGAGCCCAACAAATACGGAAAGATTACCTCTTACAAATCATCGAAACTAATTATAATAAACAAGCAATAAGCAGTTTGTTTATCCAGAAAAAAATTCTGTTTGCCAAGAGCTAAAGCATTCTAGATTTCGTTTCAGTGTCCAGCTATTCTGGGCCAACAAACATAACCAATCAATTCTAAAAACTCCCGGAGCGCCCTTAATTTTTACCCACGCGACGTTTTTCCAGCTCCGTCGCTCTCTGCTCTTTTGTTGTCCGTTCTGGTCTTTACCATTTATACGTCCAAAGAAAGCTGTTGGATTATTGTTTCCTTTTATTATATTTCGGTAGACGAGAGAGAGACAATGTTTTGACCGACTCTTGGCCAAGCTTGAAAAGTTCATGATCCCTCATCAGTGTCGTTCAATATCATTAATGAGAATTTACTGGTACCTCTGAGAAATGCAGTAACTCCCAGTTGATGGTTATCGTTATTCTCTTTACCGGAAGGCAAGACAATGCATTGGCACTGTAAGAGGATATTAAATCTTGATCACACTATGAAGCCCGAAGTCTTAATTTGATTATAAATAGGCACAGCGTTAGATTTCAACTCGAAAAATGAAGGGTTTTCAATGCAGAATTGCGCAAGTTTGACCTGCAAATCAATAAGTTAGCACCTATAGCTAATTGAGACATGCAGAACCAACGATTGCACTTGAATATGATCATTTTCATAACATAAGGAGACCATGTGATTTTACACAGTGTTTTCACCTCCCGCACGAGTCCTAAAAGCTCACAGACACCACGCCTTACACAAGTGTCGGTTTTTCCGCTGGGGTAGAGTTGATGACTTTATAATTATGATATTGTTTAGTATTTCCTCTATAGTTGCAGCTCCTTTGGTGTGTACTGATTGAAAAGCAACAGAAACAACTTTTAACGCTAAACCAGTATGCCCCAAAATATCAACACCAACCCGGATGGAAGTAAGAAAGCTCACTTCTTAGCGGAAATTTCTCCTATAAGCAGTTTATAAAGAAAGCCCAGAGGTTGCTGGTCAATAGAATTTGTTTCCTATTGATAAGAATTTGTGACCAGAATTTCTCTCTTTGTTAAAAGCTCGTTTTAGGCAATTAGGTTAAAAATGCGGTGTGGCCATAAATTTTTGTTTTAAACAAACCTAAGAAGACTTTGAACGAAACCATGTTCAAAAATAGATCAGTGTAACCTTTTCTAACTTTACTATAGAATTATTGCTTCGGTCTCGTCCCCGATTATAGCTCCTGTTCACACCCAAGGCACCAAAGCTTCCGCGTTTAAATGAAAAGGTTGTTTTCTTGTACTGATGTGAAAATAACTTTTGTCGCCATTCGCAGATAACCTGTCACTGCCCTCCCAGCCTGTTATAACACGATTACTAATCTGTTATCTACCGCTCATGGGGTTAACACCGATCGCACGCGAGAGGTGGTGGGAGGCCGCGGAGGTTTCAAAGAGTTTCACAACTTGTTTGAACTCTCTTGACAAGGGAACACTTTGTGGCAAGATCTTGTAAAATATTTCTCTTCCTGAGGGTTTAAGCTTACTTTAAAACTTGTTTAAGTATCAGGTCTTTGACTTAGTGAAGTTCTATCTCGATTATGAAAGCATGAAAGTAAAGCTAGCTTTGTTGTATGGCGTGTAGCACGGCTGCTTTTTGCAGAATGATCTTCTAGGATCTTCTTTAGATTACACCGGCTACATTGCGTTTAGTCAAGCGGACAAAATTACAATGGCAATTCAGCGTACACAGCACAGACTGCAGAAGAAATCAGCATTTCCCGTTTTCTACTTTTCTCAAGCTATTTGGATCATATCTTTAAGAAATAACACTGCTACTAGTTAAAATGCCTCTGCAGTCTCTCATTGTCTAGGACTGATGAACAACAAGACTGCCTGATGAACCATCATTGTCTGATGCGCATGTAGATATCGTTGATTTATTATTGAGCAGATCAGTGTTTGCGGAATACAAAGCTAAAATAACAGAGGCTTGGATCTAAAGTCGAATGGATCATCAAAAATAACAACCCGATCGAGGATCTTCCTTAATGGCGAGATCATGTAGTTGGATCTTCAACACGGCAACGCGAAATGGCAAGGAGTGTCATAAGCTATATGACATTATATTGTCTTGTGACTGATCAGCACAGGATCTTTTGTTCTGTCTCCTTTAGTTTTACCTTTGAACCTTCCTATTTTGTCATTCTGCAGGTTGGAACTCCGTCAAATTGACTGAGTCAAGGCAATGTAAACCATAGGTACATATATTTTTACAATGTACCTAAGTATACATGCATTTACATGTACACACATTCGTACGACACCACTTAAAAGAACAGTGTGAAGCCGCTCACAGGGGTGCTACAGTTTTCAGTTTCCGCTATACTTTGTGGTTTTTCACTTGCAGGCTGCCAGACTACAAAACTAAGGTGCTTTATCTCTTGTTCTAATAGTTCTAACCCAGAAATAAAATATTATAGCCGCATGTAATCTTTCTTTTGTTAGTCCTTTTCGATCAAGACCACAGTGTTTTAGTGACACGATAACCACAGAAAGGTGTTAACCAAAAAAATTTAATAAGCGGAACCCATGTTTTCTCGGATGTCTTTCATCGTGCTGTGACAAGTTCGACTCTATAGATCGTAACGTTATATGTAGTGTTCTGCATTGTTTAAATATATCGGAAGCAGATTGAAAAAAGTAAAAAGAAGAAAAAGGGTACATGAGTCTAGCTTGGCGAGAGTTTATAGATAGATAAGATCAGACATTTTATGCCGTTTAACGCCGGAAAGACGGTTTGATTTGCTGCAGGTTCTTGCACGATTCGCTCACTAAACTGGCGACTCTTCCAATATACGGTTCCTTACTGATTTAAGTGTCATCCCACGAGAGCTTTTGTTATTATTTTCACAGAAAAAAACACCATTTAAAACGATGCAAACCACGTGAAGAAAGAGTCAGCAATTTCTTACGAATGGCAAGCTCACCAAAAGCGAAAACCTATTTTCAGGTGAACAGTTCAGTTCACCTTCGTTGACTCATATTATGGAAATAAGAACTCTCGTCACAACTCGACAAGACTAACTTGAATTGGGAATGAACTGAGAAAAGACGCCGAAGAAAGAACGAATTTATCTCATACCAGTTTTTCGTCATATTTCCGTAACTAGAGCTGTTCTGCCCTACCGGATTACTGCTCCAAAGGTGAATGTCTGGCGGCGCAAACGCGTGCTGTAAGCCGCTTGGAACTGCACTGAAATAAAACGATTACAACGTTGTTGCTCGAAAAATTTAGTCGAAAAAAATTGTTAACACGAAACGTGGAAAAATTGAAAAATACAAAAGGCTAGCAGGTCTCAGCACAGAATCGAAAGGATCGGAAAACAAATTAAAGATTAGGAAATAGAGTAAGCCAACAAAGCCCCAAAACAATGTTCATTAACTCCAGGTAAACAGGTCCAAGCAAACATACCCCCTTAAAGAGTCAAGAAATTAGAAACACAAAACAACGTTATTAAACTAACACAACGCATTTGAGTTCCCCCACGTTGAAGTACAACAGAACTTTTAGATTTTAATAAAAAGCCGTCATTTATTAACAAGGAAACTTATACGCCTTAATGGTAAGGTAATTTTGTTTCATGAAGTCTCTAATTGAAGTTTGCATAGATTTTTCAATAACGACATTTGGATGTTAGGAAAAAGTTGATTTTCGGAACGTACAGTTCCTAAAGTAACTAAAGTACCGGAGACAGAATCAAGACAAAAGTAATTAAAGCGATAATTAAGTAATTACACGCCAATTCAGTTCTCTCACACAGTTTGCAGATTAGACTGAAGTTTAACCGCCAAAGGAAAGCAAATCTCAAGCAAAGGTGTCAAAACAGCGAACTTCGATAATGTGTTCAAGAACTCCGTTAATTTCGCGCCCAAAATAAAAGCCTCTAGGCTAGAAAATAGCCTCAACTCAATATATAAACAGTTGTAATTCGTTTGTTGTAAATGCGAGCGTGTGAAAGTTTGTTTGAAGAAAAGTAAAAAACATAAGGTGTTGAGGCAGCGTAAACTTGTATGGGAGTCCATTTGTGGAATGTAACTCAACTCCTCTAGAGGTTGGCTGATAGTTTCATGAGAGTTTGCTGACACGTTTCTCGCAAGATTATCCGTGTATACATTTCAGCTGTCACTCCGTGGCCCTTATACTTCAAGAGAATGTTTATCTAGAACAAAAGAGTTCAACTAAGGGTTACGTTCTGTGGTAGACATATTCTTAGCTATAAGTGAAGTGTGATGCTTGTTTCATAGCCGGAAAAAAATAAAGGATTAGTGCGTACTCACACCCGTGCTGCACTAACCTCTAAATCGTTGGGGCGGGGCTTAAAGTGATAGATCTGTCAATCACTCTACCGATTCCTGCACGATTTGCGAATTACCCTTTCGCCAATTACTAAAAAGACGCTGTCAGTAAAGACCACAATTTCAAGCTAATTGACTCGGCTCCCTGTGTTATTTTAATCAAATTTCAATTACCAATCTGCCCTGTGATTGGTGGATTTCCGACGAGCTGTCCCCGGCCGCGGAGAGGCTGTTCGATTTAAACAAACACCTCTTATGACGTAACGAATTAACACTGTAAGTAATTCGTAAATCCTTTTTGGATACAAAGCGGCTCGCAGATTGGGTCTATTAGTCAGTCAGTGTGATTCGGTGACCCCGAGCGAGCGTACTTCTTCCGGCCGGTTGTTGAACAGTGTTTAAAAACACAGTGCTTAAGGATTTTTGGTTAGATTTAATTTCGGGTCAAGGGATTATGTCCGCCTTCAGATCCTCCTTTACAATTGAGAGCATTCTTTCGCGGCCGACCCATCAACGATGCATGCCGTATACCATTCCACACCCGTACCCAATTATGCCTCTGGCTCCAGGCTATATCGGTACAGTAATATTGTCTCTTTACATTGTGTTTCATCTCAACAGGTAGATAGAATTCCCGGGCTGACTTTGCGCAGCGCTTACAGCAGACCGACATAAGTCGCTGACTGAGTACTGTGGCAGATTACAGCCAGAGAAAACGGCAGTCCCAACTCACGTGGTGCCGTTTGCAAGACCATTACATCGTATCAAGGACTTATTTGACGATTTGTTACTCCCCGAATCTCGCTAACACTTTAATTCGCTCTATCTTTCAAACTCTCACACGCGCAGATTAAGGTTTCAAAAGCTTAGCGAGGTCTCACAACAGATGCTGTGTGTGATACCAACAGAGAACCTAAGTGAAGATAAACAGGTCGAGTCGCCCTACTTTGCCTCACTAATTTCACCGTTTGTGCGAATTTATTTTTCAGGATTTCCGCGATTTGGTGATCTTTTGCGCTCTCAGCCGAAGCGCAAGAGACGACATCGGACGATATTCACAGAAGAGCAACTTGAACTACTTGAGGGCACGTTTCAGAAAACACACTATCCTGACGTTCTCCTCCGAGAAGAACTAGCGATGAAGGTAGACTTAAGGGAAGAACGTGTCGAGGTAAGATATCATGATTTATTAACTGTTATGCAAGTAGATAAGCCGACATGTGCGTGCTTCAGTTGATGTCTCTAGTTTATCCTGCACAAACAGAATGTGTTGCTTTTGAATATTATTTCCACTTAATCTTTGACTCTGCCCTTTGAAATGGTAAGGAGTGTATTTTCCGCTATATGACAACGATTCCTCTCGTTTATCGAAGTGTTTCATGTCAATGGGGGCAAATTCGCGGAAACGGGCCGTAAAAGCGATTTGTGCCTCTCACCGCTTCTAACGGAGGAAACCAAAAAATGGCCCTTGACCAGGTAAACCTCGCGCAACGATTTACACTAATGGCAACAAACTGCTACCAATTTGCTTTAAAAAGAGCAAATAATAAAATCGACGGCGCATATCGCCCTTAAAGATACACTTTTTTTCCAAACAAAAATTCCCGCACACCAGCAAAATCTAAATTTGTTTTTGTATTGTACAAACACGTCTCAGCTTACTTGATGCTATTGCTGGTTTCACTAAGGGCACCGCAGTGTAATCGTAATAATTGTGGGGTAAATACGATAGCATATTGCTGTCAAAACTCAGAAGATTAATGATTTCACTAGAATGCCCTTATAGAACCCTGGCACGTCCAGAATTTTGAGTGACAAGGACATTCCGATGCGTTCAAGCAACGCGCGGCCCGTCCCAAGATATCATACCCCATCGTTGAACAATCTTGTGTTTTCAACGCGAAGAGGCTGTTGCAACGTCCGTTATGGTGTTCTGGGGAGAATGGGATAGGAACAGGACCAAGTAGTGCTTTTCGTAATCGTGTCAGCTCGCACACCAGCAAGTGATAATATCTCTGGAGTTGTAGCGCCCGAGGTACAGGTACAAGACACTCTTTAACATGCTGAACTATGAATCTGGTAGCGTTGAACTTAGATTTCATAAATTTCCTGGTTTTTGTTGTGTTAGAAGCATGCTTTTAAAGACTTTTCAATGACAAGTCAAACTGATTTCGAAAGAACGGAGTCTTCGACGCCACCTTGGCGCGCCGTTTGCATCCGTTCGTGTTCGTGTTACACCCATTCTCTGTGGGTTTCTATCAATGTGGAATGATTCTTTTCTATATATATATTTCGGTGATTATTTGTCGAGATTTTAAAAAATTCAGTTTATTTCGAGAAACAGCAAGAAGAAGGTTCCACTGGTAAAACACCTCTGAGGTTCCAGATTAACACCGTTTTCACAGTCTGCATGTTGTGTTAACCAGATTTGCACTCATGGCGACCGTAAGTCTTGAAGACGTGTGAATTCTCGCGCTTTATAAACCCCAGGCATCGAACGTGTAATTGAATCAAGAAAGTCATACCTAGGTTAAAAAACACCAGAGTAAACATAGAGAGACTTTTTTAATCAAAGGACCAACAGCTCGTAACTGCGTTTAAAATGGAGGCAAACTTGTAAATTGACGAATTCAAACGGGAATGCAGTGTTCAGTCTTCCAGTCACTTGCCATGAATTTCCATCTTCCAGTAATATTGTTTCAAGAAGCTAGAATTTTAGGTCTTTTTGTCAAAGTTTGCTATCGTGATCAACATTTTTTTGAAAGTAAAAACAGTTTTAGCAAACGTTCCTAAGGAGAACAGCAGACTCTTCATTTGAGTAGTTTTCCGGCCTTCGAAGCAAAACATTAGCCACAGCTCTCTCGACACCTCTCACTTCTCTTTTTATCTAAAACTTTATCATTCGTCCTAGAAGCGTGGAAAAA
>Ga0126338_10002071_pt1 | contig 13535 bp, 7 predicted proteins | sample OrbCmetagenome_2_FD_92529 | JGI IMG/M metagenome (GOLD analysis project Ga0126338, IMG submission 92529) | Coral microbial communities from Petempiche,Puerto Morelos, Mexico - Orbicella C C metagenome | ecosystem: Host-associated > Invertebrates > Cnidaria > Coral | place: Petempiche,Puerto...
AATAATTAATACATTTTGACATATTTTTTTACAAAATAAATTCTGCTCCTGTTGTCTGTGCATATTTCTATTTTTACAAGACTTTCGGTTATCCACCATGCAGTTCTCGGAAAAATCATCACGTTGACTGTCTCAGCAGCTGTACATCTTTTAATTTGAGCTCCCTTTCTGGGTTATCAGTGTATTGACATGACATCTTCATGGAAAATTCAAACAAAATTTTTGCCACGTTGTACTATCAAACCCTCAGCGTGTAAAATCACTCACTCAAAAACAAAAGATGATAGTGCCATGCATAGAAACCTCCCCTGGGTGGAAAAATCAAAGATATTTCGATCAAAGAATGCAGATTACAAGTCCATTTTTGTATCAAGTTAACTTTTCATTTCTCCTGCTTGAAGTTTGTTTTCAGCTTCTTTCAGTTACTTTGAAAATAGTCCCTTTCCATTTCGTACATTTCGAACCTGTGCACATGCGAAACTACTCAGAGACCATTTGAAGGGTTTCTTTTAAACAGCCGTGACAATATTCAAACCCTACACCACACACTCTGCCAGCGATATATATTTGTGAGTCACACTCTTATGCAGCTTTTCTTTCCACGTATTTTCTAAACCGACCAACAACTCCGTAGAAAGTGCAGCATATAATTCTTCTTAAACCTGCAATCACGTGAAAGTACTAATGGTTTGAGCTTGACAATTTATTAAGCGACACTGTGATCACATATTAAGCATCACGACAAACAAGTTGAAGTTGAATTTCATTGTTTTGTACTGGTCGTTTGATTGGCTGGATTTGAAAATAAGACATTTGATTGGCTGCATTTGAAAATGTTGGAATCTATTATTTCAGTTCTGCCATCTGATTGGTTTTCATCATCTGGGTGGCCCCCGGTTTCAGTAAACGCACTGTAACATGACATTATTGTAACGTAATGCCAAGTTAACCAAAGTGGTTGGGGAGGCTAGAAGCCAACTTTTTTTTAATTTACAAAATGTAGAATTAAACAACTCGTATTGGATAAGAACAGAGTGTAACCATTGTCTTATTTACTTCCTTGTTTTATTTTAGCTTTTGCTGAACTTCAGACAGATGTGACAGACTTAACAAGTGACCTATCTACCACTGGAATGCCATTTTTAAATTTTCAAATGTACGCTTTACATGTGTTGTTTCCTGGGTTAGATGATCATCCAGTTCTTCATCAGAATAAGGTAAAGAACTTCACCAAAGTAGTTCACCAAAGTTTCCTGTGATTCCCTAATTTACAGACACACTAAACATCGCAGTTTACTTGCAGTTTTATAACATTGAACTGGCAGAAAATCATGTTTTGAAAACAAAAATTGTTGGAGGTAGTTAAAACCCAGTGTGAACCTTTTATTGTTGTAACTTACAACACAGACTGAAGTCTACAAACTAATTGATGGTGCTCCTTTTTTTGTCAGGTTATCCTGACAGAAAACTGGGAGAAAGGTCTACGGCAGTTTTCCCAACTGATCTACAACAAGAAGTTTCTTTTGGTATTCATTCGCACCTTGGAGTCACAAAATACGTTTCAAATGAAAGACAGGTTGGTTATGCATTTGTTTTTACTTTAGTAAAATACAACAATGAACACCAAAACACTGAAGTATGGCAGTCAGAAGAAAAAGAAAGCACTGATTGGCAGAAGATGATGATGAATAGTTATTAGTTAGATAAGAAACTTGATGTAGCCTGTTTTACCAAGATGTATTTTTAAGGCATATTCAGAAACCAAACCACACAAAGAAGTTTGGAGACTTACTGTCAACGGTCCAAATTGCTATAGAAAATACATGTAGCTACCACATGGCTGTTTCTGTTGCCACTTCTTAAATTTGGAATTATGCCAGCTTGATGAGTTTTGCTTCTTCCCTGAAATTGATCTCTAGTGAATGAAATTTCTCTGTTGGTAGAAAGTGTCCAAACCTATCCAGTTGGTTTGGTTAACAACTGTGAAGAGAGTTTATTTTCAATGAATGTCACTTTTGATTATTTTGACATTAATAAAAAAAATTATGTTTTTATGAACAGCACAGCCTAGGGCTAGCGTCGTTCCTAAAGTGAGAAATGCCTTTTTTTTGTTTTGTCGCCTGTTTACAGCCAGATTGAACTCGGAAAGTATTACAGAATTTTTATGGAAAGACTCATTTAAATGTTCTAAGAGTACGAAGTCTTTTTTTTATTAAGAAGTAGTATGTGATTCTAAGTACGGCTTTGCTGTGGACGAAACTTCTTGCTCAGGGCATAATAACAAAATACTCACCCTAACTTAACCCACCTAACCCTAAAGCTCGGAAAATTTGTCAACCAGAAAAGCATAATGATTTTTTGGAATTGTTTTGCATTAGCAATGCATTATCTTTTTTAAACTCGTGGATACATGAAGTGTAGAAACGTGTTTGTTGCGGGGACTCCGATATGCAAATGTGTCACACACTCACTCACTCACTCACTCAGGTGTAGGCACTGCTCATAATTAGTCGGCCCGAACGAGAGTGCCCGAGTCCGACACCATGTTGGAATAGTAACCACACCCGACACCATATTGGAATAGTAACCAAGCCCGACGCCATATTGGAATAGCAACCATGCAGTCAGTGCGAGCCTACTACTCAATGCGTGCATCTTTCCAGCGTGAATATTGATGATTTTGTAACTTTTACACGACCATTAATATTAGGTGTTTCGCTAAATTGAAGTGGAGTTGACTTCGAATGTTCGAATTAGTTCAAATAAATAAATAAATAAATAAACGAAACAGCTATTGAATACAAGACAAACATCGGCACCATTGTATAATATTGTAATTTTATTTTTATAATTTAGTAACGTCTAAACCTGAGGCCAGCCGAAATATTGTTTTAACTCTACGACGTAGTGTCAACCTTGCAGTAGTGACATATTATCGTTTTACTTTTCAAGTTTGTCTGATTAGATCTGCTGTGAGATCCAACGTTCAATCAAGCAGGACCTTCGTTCACCACTTTGCAGTTTAAACACTTAAGTTTTTCATGTTGAGTTATCCATGTTCAACTGGCATCAAGTTAAGTTCAGATTAAAGTTGTGTTCTCTATACTTGTCTTGTTTATTTTAGTACATTGATCTGAACTCTAAGTGGGACGTGAAATGCACATAAACTTGGAAAGAAACTCCCAAATACTTGATTTTGATAAGCTTAAATGATTTTTACCTTGTCTTTTGTTTACACTTTTGCTTCCTGATTGAAAAGATAACAAAGGGAAAGAAACCCCGTGTGAGCTTGTCCCCAATTATCAGTTAATACTAAATACATTGACACTTCAATAAAGCTGTTATTATTATTGTTGGAACACATATTTATGGTCGACAGATTTGTCGGATCAACACTGGAAATGCTTGCAAAAGAGTCTACTTATTTTGATGTATTTTACGTGCAATATATATAGAGACAAGCGGTTCCACATTGGAAAAGAAGTGCTGTGTCATAAGAAACCTTACCTATAACCTTGAATGAAATGCAATGAACAACGTTTGTGAGCTCGTACGACTTGAATACATGCAAATTTTTCCAGCAGGCAGATCAACATCAAGATCTGGGTGTGAGGGAAGGGGAGAGGGGGAGGGGGAAGAGTACTCTATGATTTGTTGGACAGGAGTGTCCTCTGTGACCCAAGAACCCTTAGCCTTTTCCACTCCATGTTCTGCTGCAATTTTGCCACCCTAGCTATTCTGGACGTATGTCTTTGTGATATGTGAACAAAAAAAGCCAACAAAAAAAAGCCTGCACTTTGTGAGTTAAGTGCGACCTTGCATGGTACAAATCCGGCTTGTTTTAACAGCATTTAATAATGCACCAGTAATTGCAAGTTCACCAATATGTTTCATCTCTAGATTACCTAATCCATGAGTTAGGCCATAGGTCTCCTTTGATTTTTTTTCATGACAAAAATTTTACAGGGAATCCATTTTATGCTTGATTTTAGAATTATAGATGTTTTAAGTGCTTTTTATTGCTTTTCACTGTCTGTGGAGGACAAAAATCTGACTGCAGCTGGGTTAGACTGATCAATTTGATCGACTGTTAAAAAAGCAGAGGAAAGATTTACTTTGAGTTAACATTAAATAGTATTTTTAGTTTAAAGTCAATTAATGCATGCATAACATGGTAAATGAATTTCATTCCCATTAAGCTTAGCTATCAAGCAATAGATTTCATAAGGTAAAATACAGAGAAACACAGACTTCATAGCCTTCAACCGAAGTAAATAAATTCTGAATAAATTTCAGAAGTTTTTTTTTTTCTGGGACTAACCTTTATTCCATTCACAAAACTTTTGGGAGCTATCATTTAATCACTTTGCCAAGCGTAAGAAACTGGTATCACTTGCAAACTTTTCATATAGTCTTAAACTTTCACGATCAACCAAGCAATCAATCAATCAATCAATCAATCAGTCAATCATTTATTTACTCACGTATCGTGTAGTGAGCTAAAAGCTCGTTGAAAATACATATGTGCAGATAAAAAACAAAGATAACAAAATGAAAAATATATTATTCATACATTCTTATGTTTATGTCACATCCCCTTGGGGCTTTTCAGTGAAATATACATGTATAACAAGATGGTAGGATACGGAGCAAAACAAAACACAATAAAATTAATTGTCCATAACTAAGAATTAAAATATATTTTTATGTATAAATATATTACAGAACCTAAATATATCATTATAAGAACTAAGATAACCATCACAACTAAAACTACAATATATGATTAAAAAGCTCTATTCCTAATAGTATTTATAAAGTTGGAGTGATGACATAATGGTCACGTGAAAAGCTTGTAAATTACTTGCCTGGTGACTCATGATTTACAAGCTTTTCTTGTGTTCTCTCAACATCCTGTATGGGTTTATTCTGCTGGTAAACCCATAGAAAGTGTGGTCAATTGCTTAAGTATCCAACATGTGCCATGAAATAATTAACTGTGAGAACTTTCTGGTAAATCATATTCAGCAAAACAGCTAGGACTTGGTTGGTTCGACTAGTTTGCCTCAATGGTAATTTGGGCATGTCAGTGTGTGGCATACAATGGATTTCTAATGTTACCATTCTGACAACACCTCATTTAATTTGTGACTGTTAGGAACTTGTCATGTTAAATGAAAATTCTCAAATTGTGCTCACCTTGATGTTTATGCCATTTTCATAACTTTGAACTCATCACCTTTACTTGTGGGTTGTATATTTTCCTATGCAAGTGATTAGAATTTCACGTCCTGAATGGAGAAAAACAACCATTAATTTAATTATTGTGAAAGTCATACATTTTATTTCATGTGATTACAGTATTGGCCTCATATGTCTTGCAGGTGTAATGTTGCATCTCTGTTGATGGTTGCTCTGCAGGCAAAAATGGAATATGCTACAGAGTAAGGAAAAATGCCTTCTATAGACTCTAATTGTTTATTTGGCTTTCATTTGTAAGTGTAATTCACCTGTGTACAGCCAGCAGAGCAGTTAAGTTGTGTCTTTCAGAGGCAAACAATTCATGCATGATCTGTGTTTAGACTGACAGCTTTTAGCAATACTCAACAAAACACGGTAGTTTCAAATCTGTGTAATGGAACAACTCAAAATGGGTTTTTCTTAAGTATCCTTCACCAGGCTAGTGATGAAACTGAATAGTTTCATTTAATATTGAATGGATGGACGGACGGACGGACGGACGGATGGATGAGAAAAGAGACAGTGCCGACATCTCTCTTAGCAACAAAAAACATTCCCATTGTACCCATAACACCATTAAGTTAGATAGGAATGCCATGGTATACCTGTAGGAGAGGTGGTGGTGTAATTAAACTTGATGGAGCAGCCAGGGTTTGATCTCTGGCTGGCATCATGTCTGATGACAAGATAGACTACGAGTAGTCCCTCTTTCGCTTAGTCCGTCGTGCGTGACGCGAAAGAAAACTGCGAGAAAAAAATGGCCGCGCGAAATCCTGGAGGCGAGGAGCACGTGAAAGGAGGGACTACCACCTAAGCCCAAGAGTTTGAATTATGCGCTGCTCTCACAACGCAAAAATATGATTGGCTTATGTTAGGAGCGTTGACAACATGTTGTCAACATTCGAGATACCTGTGACATCTTGCAGGAATGTTTTGGAACCAAAGCAAATCAAAGCGGTACCAGAGCAAATCGAAGCATTGGAATCGCGCTTCGCAATCCGTGATGTTCTTGCAAGTCTGCCAACAGGCGCTTTGGAAAGATTTAAATTTATCCAATGTTTTGTTTGGCAAAGCTTTCTGCCTCCACCCCGACTGCGAGCGTGTTAGTGATTTCGCCTCTCAACAGCATCGTCCAAGTCAGCGAATATAGATTCACTGAGCTTGGCCTTTCTGCCGTCCATTTGAAAGATTGAACCGGACTCTCACTTGACACCGGACATTCACCTGAAATTTTCCGCTGCTATCAGCAAACATTTTACCACAGTTGGATGATCTCCTATGTATAATGTATAATGTATAATGTAAATTCTCGGTTGAAAGTCTATTGAAATTTTTGCAATAACTTTTAGACGCAGCGAAAATCGTTACAAGAGGCCTCCTTCGCCGTCTTCTTTTTAAAACTTCTTCGACAGTTTCGCTGAACAAACACTGAACAAAGATATACTTCTCACGGCATATGTTTTTGCCTGGCTACTTGAAGAGTAGAGTAGAGTAGAGCAATTTTATTCAGATCTCCCAGGGCTATTGATAACAGGCGATAATAAGAGGACGTCAAGATGAGAAATCCTACACCAAAAAATCATTCGGCCGTGAAAGGGCAAACTCTTGGGCTTAGGCAGTAGTCCCTCCTTTCGCGCACTCCTAGCCCCCAGGATTTCGTGCCGCCATTTTTTTCTCGCGAATTTCTTTCACGTCACGCACGACGGACTAAGCGAAAGAGGGACTACTCGTAGTCTAATGACAAGACACCTGGTACAACTCTTGCTATGCTTCTCTTCATCTGGGAGGAGTACACATGGGTGTCAGCAAGCTGCCATGGCAACCTTACAAAACGTTGAATAGCATTTCAAGATCCAGCAAAGGAGCTCATCAGAAGATAGCTCAGAGAAGCATTTATTGATATTACAGTAATTGTAACATTTTATTCCAGACAGCTGTTCCATGATTTCAACAAAAGTGAATCAAGTACCTTAAATGAATAGATCTATTTTGCTCTTTGTTGCCAGGATTCTAAAGGACTTACTTTGTGAATTGATACGCAAATCAGTAGCAAAGAGTCATCCAAAGCTCCTGCTACGGCGGTAAGTTAAATTTTAGTGGCGTCGTCATTATCTCTCACTGATAAAATTATAATGAAATGCATTGTCATTTTTCTCTAGAACTGAGTCAGTGGCAGAAAAGATGCTTACCAACTGGCTTGCATTCTCTATGTACAATTTTCTTAAGGTTGGTAAATACTTGTATTTGTAAAACTGTTATTACTTTCCTGTCTTTCAGGATTCAAAATGGATTTTTTTTTTGTAGTTGTACATAAGAATACCCTTTTGAGCCTGTATTCAGTCCAATTCCAGTGCTCTGTCATGCGAGAAAGGAAAAATTCTTGTTCTCTATTGTTTTATTAGTAGCTGTGGACTGAATTCATATTGTCTGCTTCACCCTTAGTCCATACACTCAGGGCAAAAGCTTTCAAAATAGTAAATAATTTTAAAACGTGGACAGTTAAAAAAGCAGTTATTGTTGGTTAGTGTTTATCTAAGTTCTTAGTTCTGTGACAAACTCGACTGCCTTTGAGGAAACACCATTACCATTCAATAATTCTAATCAACCAGGCAGGTGTTGATTTTGAACCCTGTCTTGTTGTTAGACAGGTACTTTGCACTTGGGTAAAACAGATGGGAACCAACAGCTAGAAATAATTAATCGACAACATCAGTGAAGTCAATGAGTAATCATTGGGTAATCAATGGATAATTAGTTGATTAGTAATTGAGTATTGCTGATGATCAAGAATAATCAATGAATAATCAATGGGCCACATAATGTTCAGTCATCGATTAGTCAAGATAATTATAATCGCATGGCCACAAAAACCATACCAACGGAAAATAAAGAAATAGAAGCAACTTCTGCAGGTATGTCATTTTTAGGCGATGATCTTCTGCGGTCTGCCATCTTTGTTTTGCAAAGTGTGTTTGATTCGTAGCTGGTTAATACAGACTGGATGGAGGATTTGTGTCTGGAGTGAGTGCTGTACTTTATCCGATTAAACTGAGCTCACTATCGAACAGGCCTGATCTGCAAAATGCAAAATCAAAATGCAAATTGACATAAGCTCAAGCGCTCAATAGGTGTTGAAAAGTGAAGAGACAATCAATGTCGCAGCTGTTGAGACCTTAACAGATTGGATGGAAACCAATCGCGGTTTCTTGACAAGATATAAAAGGTGAGATCACTAAAATCTCTGTTTTGCTTGAGCTTACATTTATATACATTTATACTGTTGATGATATCTGATGATGTTCATTTTCTAAGCCAAAAATAAGGAAATCCTGTGGGAGTGAAGTTCTACACTGTCACCCTACAGTTTTACATGGCAGTGAATCTTATATCTTCCAAAATTGTGTTTTAAGAATAATACACTCATACACACTTACATCTTGACTTGTCAATGATGTGGAAATAAATCCTGTCCCTTTCTGTTGTTAAATGCCCGGTTCATTTAACAATCTTTTAGTTTTGGCATTCATAATATATCCATGTTGGAAATGGACCAGCCATACTGTTTGAATTTGTTAGACAACGCAGAGTTAAGGGTGCAATACAATGTATCTTGCAAAAAGTGTGGGTGAGGTGTTACATGTACATGTAGGTATTGGAGCTAACAATGTATCAGGATTGTAGATACACCAGTCTTGTTGTCTGCAATTTACAGATGGTATGTTTAGTGATGGGGTTATTCTTTTAGTAACAGTAATGTTATAGTTATCATAAAAGAGTTATTAATAATTAAATTGTGATTAGTTTAATTTATCCTCACTTTTATTCTGTTTGTAGACCACTGAAATGGTTACAACTTACCGGTCTTCACATATTCAGCATCACAAACCTTGTCAGGGTAAACAAGTATACTATGGCTATATTTAGACAAGATAATTATGGTTACACAAGACGGTGCATAATGACCACAGTAGTTGGAATCATTCAACATTTATGCCATCTGAGTCAACATTAGAAACATATACTGACTGAACAAAACAATCCTCAATCCATGCCCTGCCCTTTACCAAGACACTGAGCTATGTGGATAAGATCAAAAGGATTGCAAGTGTTGACTTATTGGTCATATTTTGCTTGAGAAACTATATGTTCAGTGTAAACATGTATCAGCTGCATTCAAGCAAGATGCAGTCAAGATATGTGATGTTGCAAGACTACATAGACAACCACAGTTGAGGCAGCCTTGGCTGTTTAGCATAGTGTACTGTAATGTTGCATTTTAATATGTACAAATTGTAATAAAAGACATCAAATTAATCACTAAAACCTAGAGAAATACAGTTACAAGAAGTGTCAAAATTGTCACCTAAGGGACTCAAGTGAGATATTTCTTTGGTGAAATCATATTTCCAGTGTTTCAAGAATTACATTAATTATTATCAGTTGGAAAATAATCTGACATATTATGTTTGAATATGGAAATGAATATATAAAAACTCCTCCTAAAACAACTTTTGATCACCTTCCCAATTCATCTTGCATTGGAACATCTTTAATTATTTGCATTGCCGAGAACTGTAAGCTTTTACATTTTGCTCGTTTGTGTGTTTTTTGTTCTTCCAAATATGATTGTGACTAAAAAATAGAGGATGTATCTGCACATGGCTAAATGGCTGATAATAATGAAAAACGCAAAAAATTGTTTTGGTGCCAAACAGGAATGTTTACTTCATAGCATGGATCACAGCCAACAAGAACAACAGCAACAGAAAAGACTTTGCTTAATCTCACCAATTGAAACCTATTTCTTCACCCCATCTTGCTGACCTGCCAATTCTTCTCTCTCTCAACACACATTTTGTACTGATTTTAGTTATTTTTACTTTCGCTATAACTTAGCTTAATTTACAATGGCTGCAGCCACACTAAGAGAGTTAACTGGGTTTATTTTTTAGAAACCTGGTTAGAAATTCTAAACAACTTAACTTGGTTAAAGGTTGGTTATAATAAAATAACGGGGTTATATTTTATGAGCGGCCACACTGAAATGGGTTATGAAGTGGGTTAAACTGAATTGAAGTCATGAGATAAACCAGCAAAATGGCAGACTTCGGGGACCCTGTTCAGTCTGTTGTTATATTCTCGATTCTTTTTCTTTGTTTTCGTTTCCTTTCTCTCCACTCACGGCTAAGGCAGTCCCTCTTCCTTCTAATGCACACTACGCAAATTTCTAAGGCAGTTCTTTCAAACATGATGTTAATTTTGCATAGACATCAGAGTGTTCTCCGTCACCGTCGAATCATCCTCGAGTCTGGGTATATCCGAGAGACCAGCAATGGTTTAGGGAAATCCATAGGAATCCTGCCATGCATAACTTTTTTAGAGAGCACTTTTGAATGAGCTTCAACTCTTTTTATGCCCTTTGTCATATTCTGTCGCCATCTATGGCAAAAAGAAACACTCGCTTCCATGCAGCGTTGATCAGACTGCTGATAAGAGACCACTAACCTGTGTTAAAGCACCTAAAAAGGTGGTTTAAAATTAACCTAACCCGGTTAAAAAATCTATTGTTCATCAATTAATTTCCATGGTAACCGTAAACCCAGTTTAAGTTCCATGAACAGCCGAAATTAGCGGCCGCATCGTGATTTTTCGGTAACCCGGTTAACCGTAATTAATTAATTAGAAATAACCTGGTTAACTCTCTAGTGCGGCTGCAGCCAATGTCTTGGATAGCCAGGAAATTTTTCCTCCTTATTGACATGGTGGCAGCTGTTCACTCATGTCTCAAATACCCTAAAACAAGTGTGGACTTTGGATACTGGGACATCTACTCCATAACAAGGTGACAATGCCATAATTTCATGTGAGCAAACCAAGAACTTTTCAACATGGCCACGTTGCCTCGAGCACCCAAAGAATGCAATTAACAAAGATCGAGACCATTACTTTGTACGAAAGATGGCCACAGAACTTGATCTATGTCCTTTCAATTGACAAGACCTTTGTTCCCTTCCTTGATGGAACTTGGCAGAAACAAACTGCCACCAATCCATGTAGGAGCCTTACCAATGATGGCATTGCGGTTCCTGAAGTTCAGCGACTCACTGCTGCCCAAAGAATTCCCACCTTGACGTACTTCTTGGCCAGATAGCAAACTTCTGTCCTGTGATCTCTAGGAATTCTATCATTTAACTCTCAACTTCCCTGACTGAACGTCATATGGCAATTCATTTGCTGCTGATGTCACCCAGTATCACAGACAACTGATCCTAGTACTAAGAGAAACTGTCTCCTCTTACGCTTTGACCACCCTTATCAAGAGCGAGAAACATGAGGATCCCTGCAAAGCCATGATAGTCCTATGTTCCCAGTTGCATTCCTTGCATGATGGTGGCTTGACAGTCCTTGTTGATCCTGCTCTTGGTTTCTGTGCACTTGCCAGCAACCCAATCCTTCTTTGCCACGAAAATTACCCTGGAGATTGGCAGGGTCAAGAATCTAAATAAGAATCCTGTCACTTAACGCACCATTGAGGAACTCTGTTTAGAGCTCCTAAACTTGTCCCCCTCAGGGAGGATCTTTGTCTGACATCACTCTTGCATGAGCAACAGCAAACACAAACTTATAAAGTACTTCTTCGTGCTCGATCTCCTCAACTACGCTTGGCTAATGCCAGTCCACCTCATGCAGATGAAGGCACTCGAGCGTGAGTAGCAAAGTCAGAGATCCTGTTTACTAGGTTGTTCGCCGATCAAATGCTAAAGCAGTAAAGCGTCACGGAAGTATGGTCAGGTTAAGTCAAGACAAAGCTGCCCTAGACTGCCTTCTTATCACATCACCGCATCTCGCCCATATGGTAAAGTAGTATCTCAACAACTTGCCTTAAGTATGCAAAACTTCTGAGTGGAACGAGCACTATCAGCTCTCTGGGAATGCTACTGTAAGAACCCGAGTAAACGCCATGAAACTCCGCCAGTCAATAGAGCTGCACTGCTAAGGCAACCCATTTACAGTTGAGTCTCCCTTGAAGAGTGTGGTGTTGTCAGCTCTTGTGCCAGAAAAAGCAAAGGAAGATATCCTGTGCTACGCAGAGAAAGGCCAAAAGCAGTTTGAAGAATTCATTGAATTCATTCTAAGCACTCCTTATTTTTTTTATATATATATATAATTGCTACTTACACTGCTTACAATACAATATTAATGTAGTTACTTACACTACTTACAAAAATCTTATTATTTATGATACTAACACTTACTCTATACAATACGCATACTCACACCACTAACAATACTAATACTTACACTGCTTACAATACAGCGTAATTAGATTACTTGCGCTACTTACAATTCTAGCACGGTAAGATCATACCGGTTTACTCCTGTCAGTAATGTAAATTCCGAATTGTGAATTACAGAAAGTACCGGTATGCATGGTATATATGCGCCTTGTTTCTTTTCCTTTCATTTTTATTTTCGTTTTCGGGAGACTAGGATCAAGCTGTCAAGAGATTACAAAAGAGGCAACAGAGGCTCCCACTTTTTTAAGACGATTGTAGTTGTATTTTTTTCCATTTCATAGATATGTTTTAAATACAGTAAGAAATCATTTAGTTTTGGAGAACATTTTTTCTGTCTACATAGCCAAATGTAATATTTGGCATTTAAGCAGCAGAAGTTAATTTGGAGTTTATGTTTAGAGCTATCTGGCCTTAGACCCAGTGTTGTATCAGGCTCTAAGGGTGTCTCTTTGGCAATGACTTGGCAATACTTTAAAATTGGTCCAAAAATATTGAGTTTTTGAGCAAGCCCAAAATAAATGTGCAAGTTTCTCTGTTTCTCTTTCACAGAAAGTGCATTTCTCGCTATCGACGAGACCAATTTTTTTCAAGAAGTTGTTTGTTGATATTCTTCTATGTAGAAATTTAAAATTGAAAGTTATAAGTTTTGTGCTCTTTGTATATTGAAAAACCATTTGGTAAACCTCTTTCCAGTTGAGCTCCTGTTTTGTTGTGAGAGTGACGTCTTCCTGCCACTTTTGTTGACTTTGGTTGGGTGGTTCACTTTTTTCTTATACAAGTTTCTTATATACTAGTCTACTAGGTTTTTTGCTTTTTAAAAATTTTGACAAGAAACTTTCATGTTTAATAGAGGTTCTGATGTTATGGGGTATCTATCTTTGAAGAAGTTTTATTGAAGAAATGATTCCAAGAAAGGTTAAAGGTCGGGCTGTCAGGTCATGTATAGTTTGGAAAGCAGTGAGCGAGAGAAACTTTCCGGAGTCATCCATTAAATGT
>Ga0126338_10002072_pt1 | contig 13533 bp, 7 predicted proteins | sample OrbCmetagenome_2_FD_92529 | JGI IMG/M metagenome (GOLD analysis project Ga0126338, IMG submission 92529) | Coral microbial communities from Petempiche,Puerto Morelos, Mexico - Orbicella C C metagenome | ecosystem: Host-associated > Invertebrates > Cnidaria > Coral | place: Petempiche,Puerto...
GAAGAGTGTCTTGTAAATAGAGAGTTTATGCCATCTGGAGCTTTCTTGTAAAACGCTTGATAGGTAATATTTGCAATTCTTTTCTTGTAAAGGTGGTCTAACGATTTCCAATTTGCCATTTTTAATACTTCAGTGTCTAGAACAGTTTCCTTAATGTTAAAGATAAACCTTGCTGCTCTATGTTGAGTTTGTTCGAGGGACTGAAGTTCCATTTTGATATTTGCTAATGGTGCCTCATATGCGTGATTGGCAAGCATATAAATCTGTTAGCTCGTGTTCGTGGCTTCATCTAATGTTTTTCGAGCTGAAAATTACTAACATATTGAAATCAAGTGGGTGGGGACTGGAAAAGAGTCAGTTGCCTGTAGAACTATTAGCCTACCAAGTTTCAATGGTCTGTGCTGCAAATTGACTGAGATGGCTCTATTCATAGACTTGATATAATATTGGGTTGAGTGTATGACATCATCAGTCATCTCGTTTGCATATTTCACACACTTTTCAAACTTAAATATCTCCGGAACTAATGCAGATATTTGCAAACAGTAAACAGCGTTTTTATTCTTTCGTGGAATTCTACGCGATACACCCAAAAACTCAAGGGGTAAAAATTTGATCATAGTACCACTTTAAGTGCACACTGAAGTGACTTAGGCAGTGATGACAACAATGACATTACTTCACGTTTCAATAACATGCAAACCCTGAAGTTCAAAACCTAACTAATGATTGCACTTTTGGCTGCCATCAATCATATCATGACAACTACCAGCAAAACAAAAGTACACTTCTGTTCTGTGAGAGGTATGCCACAAAGCCATTGACTGAGCCGAGTGTTGCCTGTTATTGAAAGGCGAAGTAAGACTGCATTACATGTACATGATGTGATGCAGACTAAAGGCAACCTAACCTGCAACCAAGTGAATGAATACCGCAGGTGATGTCCACACTCTTAGTTACTTTCTGTAGTTACATGATCATGCTTAAAATTACTGCAATACTCTAATAAAGAGTACATAAAAGTGCAACAAATTGGCTAGATCACATGTTAAAGGTATAGATAGTGGTGCCCAGGGCTGATACTGAAGACTATGATGGAAATGTAAACTGTGATCTGGCGTTCATTTTTTCCGTCACTTCTGTCACCACAAAAAAGTAAAGTCAGGTTAATGGGGACAGGAAAACTGAATAAAGGTGCAGTAGTAATGACAAAGATGATGCAAAATAAAAGAGATGACAAGGATAACTACTACAGTGGATAGCATGATGCTGACAATGCTGGCAGCTGAACTGAATCACAAGCAAGTATACAGTGTGCATCAACCTAACTTATTTTATTTATTGCACAGTACTGACCTTCTTCCCTCCCCCTTTCTTTGGCCCAAGCTTTCCAAGTAACCCTTGAACACTTGTCATAAAACCAGCCTGTTGTAAAACAAATCGAGGTGGATATGGAAAGTGAGAAAACTCAAAAGTGTCAATGTAAAGTGTGTATGCACAAATATAGAAAGCAGAGACAAGACACACTGAATAGTTCTTTCATTGTAGGTAGTCACTGTGACAACTACAATTATTACTGACAGGGAAATCCAGGGAAGAGACGTAAAAGAGCACAACAATTTCCTCCACCACGACTAAGAAATTACATGTTAACATAAATTTAACCAGCTGTCAATATTTACCAGTGCATGTTCCTTAAAACAGGCTGCACCAAGGGAGAGCCATAAAATCAATTCATGATACTTCATATCCAATGTAGTTATTTGTTCTTTATAAACAGCTTACTTTATCCTTTTCTTTGTCAGGTTTTTCTTTTGCCTTTTCTTGCTCAGCAGTGACTACTTTTTGCATAATTTCCGGATGAGCATCTACACACTTTTGGAAACGTAGCTGTAACAGAAAGTGCCAGTTGCAAAGTAGTCAAATTCAGAAATACTATTTTCAAATTTAAGACAGAAAAGAAGGTAAAATGAAGGAAAGGAAGACAGAGAGAAAGGACAGACAAAAGGACAAAAGACAGACAGATAGACTTCCACAACAATCCTCCATGGTTGTAGATAGTCTCAGCACAAATAACTTTTATCACATGCAACATACTAAATTTGCAGGTAGAATTTTCCTCCTATGCTGTTTGTACAATTAGAAGGATGAATTTCAAATGTGTCGATTAAAATGCATTCCCCCCAAAAAAAATTATTGGCAGATCAACTTTTGCTTGGCTTCCATTCAATGACCAATATTTTGGATCAAAATGGCTGTGAGCCACTGTGTAAATCAAGCTGTTCTTATGCTAACTAGAAAGTTCGCATTTAAAAATGAGAAAAACAGAGAGGTCTGTATCAAAGCAAGTCACCTCTAGCCTCGTTTTCATTCATAGGCCAGGTAACTAAGCACATAACTATGGCCTATTGTCTAACAGGAATCGGAGGATTGAGTGAATCTCACACATATACCAATATCTCAGATTAATGACTATGTCATTATCTGAGCTAAAAATGAACAAGCGGACTGCTGTATGAGTAAGAAATTTTAAAGAAATTTTACAAGGAAAATGGTCCCCATTTTTTTGAAACCAAGTCTACTCATGGAAAAACTTATCCAAGCTTGGCTTTCATAGCTTGACTTGTGGGCAAGTCTAAGACTGACAGACAACAGAAGAAAGAAAGGGAGAAAGAAAGAAAAGAAGGAGGATAAATTAGCCATAGATGAAAGGAAATTTAGGATTTCGAAGCAACTTAATAAGAGAGAATGGAGATAGGAAAATTATAGCACAACAAAGAAAAAATAGAAGGAAGGGAGGGAGAAAGGAAGGAAAAGCGAGGAGTGACTCAGTAAACCAGCAACTAACCAACAAGGTGAGCAACCAAATCTTTACTTTAAGGATTCCAGGTTGTCAAAATAAGCTGAAAGTCAGTTCATCTATTCTCTAGCTATCACACTAGCTAGTAGATCAAAAGCTATTTCTCATCATGACAGTGTAATCTTACCTGGCATGCTTCAGCTAATGCCTTGGTCAGAGGTGCGGCATTAGGAGCACATTGGAACACATGGCACACATACACTTCAGGAGCAGTGCTTACAATATAACCACACAGTCTATATAAAAAAAAAACAACCTGATCAACTTCAGAGCTGTTCATATAAAACACAGAGTCCAACAAGCAGTGCAATATATAAGTGCAAATAGGCCATTTTACAGTTGAATGCTCAGTTACCTGGCCTATGAATGCAATGAGGCTGGAGATAACCTTTCTTTGCTAAAAACCTCTCTGCTTTTCTCATTTAAATGCAAACTAGTTAGCATTAGAACAACTTGATTTCCACAAAAAAAGCAGTGAGGTCTTCATCAAAACAAGGTCACCTGCAGTCTCACTTCCATTCAAAGGCCAGGTCACTGAGCAGATGACTGTAAAATGGTCTTTTGGCAAAATGTTAAGTAAAATAGCGTGCAACTTTAAAAGAAATAGGGCCGTCTCTGCACTGTTATAGGTTTAACATCCTATCTTTGTATTAAAAAATCAGCCCTGTTTTTACTTTATATGGTCTATATACATTGGCTTAGCCATCATGGTACTGTATATGAATAATTTTTCATTCTCTACAAATCTGGTAAGCATATGCATAATTTCATAGGGCTTTTTTACAACTTACGTTTCTTTCATATATTTTGGAGGTATCTTTACTAATTTAAAATTTGTTTTCTACTATTTCACCAATGACTGTTTTAAGTACCTTTCATCCTTTCCAACTCCAAAGAATGCCATGAATCTGACTCTGTCTTCTGAAATTAACTCTTGAGTCTAACAGAGGACAGGTGAACAAGTTCAGTGACGTACATACAATTGAAAATTATTGTACAAGGTTGAGTAAAATATTGTGATTTGTCAGAGGCAAGCAGATCAATTATTTCCAGAAGCTGTCGAAGGCTGAGACAAAAAATTGATCTGCTCACCACTGACAAATCACAATATTTTGCGATTATAACCACGTGCTATAATGGGCAATTTTACAGTTGTGTCCTCAGTGACCTGGCTTATGAATGCCACTGTCAGGTTACTAAGCAGACAACTGTAAAATGGTATATTGTGTTATAATTCAATCTCCAAGTTTGTTTCCATATTTAAAATCACTCTTTTACTGCTCAGGGAAGCAATACGACATTCTTCACACAAGAGCACGGTTACAATGAGCAGAATATTATTTGTAGCAAAAACATTTAAACATTATTACATATGGTGCAGTAGGCTCTTGACCAATGAAAAGGAAGGGAAAAAATGTATTGAATGATAACTCCATTCATTCGTTTTTTTGCATTTTCATACCAACAAAGAAGGAAAATGAACACAAAAGTTAAGCAAGAACTAAACAAGATAGCTCCCAGAACAAGATCAAGCAGAGAAGTTGGCTGATCACTAAGTTCTTAAGTCCAATAACCATATGATTATATGGACAAACATGTAGCGTATAGCCGACAATTCATCCTCAGCAGGTTCCTTCTTACCGTACAGTCTGTTATCCTAATGTTTGAGATGCTGATTTCAATTAGGATTGTTCTCCATGTATTGGTGCCTTTACTCATTAGTTTGCTGATTGCTTTGTTCAAGATCTCCACACCTGACAAAAGAATCAACACAGCAACAAGTTCACTTTTAAAATCACTATAATAATTTCATCTGCAAACAGCTTGGAATTTAATATATTTTTTTTGACTACATCCCATTGCTGATCCTAGCAGTACATGTGCTCAGGGCATGACAGTGTTGCATATGAACCTTATAATAAGTATCTGACTCATATCTGGAAGGTCACAGGTTCCAATCATGACTTTTTTGGAGCTCATATTGTTTCTTTGCAGCATGTTAAACATTTCATCTTTCATATCCCACTTTTGTCTCAGTTGTGCATGAAAATACTGTCCGAATAAATCATCAGCGAGACAAATGAAAAACAATAACTGCAACAACAACAACAACAACAAACAAACAAAGTAGGTCAAACCTGTTGGTTTGGGTACATCTATACACCCAACATATTTAGCAGAAAAGCTCTTCTTGGGTTCCACATGTGGTTTTTCATTAAAACTTGCATTATCTGCAAAACAATGTTGAACCACCACATGGATAAGGGAAATGTCAAGTAACATTTTTATGAGGCAATATTTCAACATCACAGGCCACTAAGCATAACAAGAACTCCAAAGGAAAAGATAAATGACATCTGATGGGAAAAATACACTATTCATTAACTTTTGAAGACTTTCCATGGTGTATACATGCATAATTTTGACTTATTTTGGCATTCAAAACAACCATGATTTAGACCTTTATGACCTCACAACATTATTAATTAAAAATTACACTTTTCTTTAGGTTGTCTGTTTTCATACCTCTTGCTGATGGTGGCGGTGGAGTGTTAATGATGTCAGACCACGGCTTTTGGATCGATGTTTTCCTACTGCTTTCCTGTGCTTTCTTCTTTTCTTCCAGGATTTTACTACACATGTCATGCAATGCATTCGTGATTGCACGGCCAGAAATATTACCATGGCAACGGAACATGTGACATTTGTGTTTACCAGTTGAAGGATCTCGTGCAACATAAGCAAAGTCCCTGGAAATGGAAACAGAGGGGGAAATGCAGCAACTCTTAGCAAGAAACAAAAGTCAATTCAAAATACATGGATTGACTCAATTTTGTTTTAATTAAACAGTGCCAAGATTTAAATGGTGATTGGACCATGTAATAATTTGGAGATTTTTTTTATTTGAGGGTCAATCAGTTATCATATATTAATTAACACTTAATAATTTTTTTTTTTTCATTCGGGCCACCAAGCCTGACTTCTGGGCACCCTAGTCTACAAGGTTGGGTACCTGAAGGGCTCCCTAGAATTTTTCCTAGAGCACAGCCTTGCATGCTGAGGGATTGCAAGCAAGGATGGCACAGTGGTGAGAGTTTTTGTCTCCCACTAATATGGCCTTGGTTCAATTCCGGCCCGGTGCCATATTGGGGTTGACTTTGGGTTCTCGCCCTGACCCAAGGATTTTTCCCTGGGGACTCTGGTTTTCATCCCTCCACAACACCTCCAAATTCCAATTAGACCAGGATAAAGGACCTGCATGAAACCAGGCCTTCTGTGCCACGAGGCACAAAGAAGCTAAGTAGTAGTAGTATGAAACCAGCTGAGGCTGATACGCTTTCTCTCTAAATATTGTAAAATAGTTATTTTTTAATTTATTAATGAATGACCCTGCCCTAGTGAAGTCTTTGTATTAGTCCTTCCACTAATTATCTGCCTTACCTCTGATCTTCTTTGCCAACTCCCCACACTCTCATTTTTGAGACAGGTTGGACTAGCAATGTGACTTTGCTTCTTGGTTCTACAAGTTTTAAGGTGTCTCCTTCTAACAACAATCTTATGTCCTTTCCCTAAAAATAAATTATGCAATCACAAAATTATTAATAATAATCATTAATCAATGCCACAGCTGAGACTGAAATGAATACAGTAAATATTGTATTGGTGGATGTTTTCCAAAAGACTGTTTGAGACATTTTAAGTAATGAAATTTGACAAACAACATTTCTCTCTGGCTTATTGCCAACTCAATTCTTCATGTGTTTCCAATCCTTCTAACTGCCATGACAGGTTTACAGGTTATGTTGCTTATTAGCTTTTATGCCTGGCATCATATGTGCTGCAAACATATTCTCAAACAAACATTTAAGCGAATGTATGAAAATCAGCAACAAGAAATTACTATTTCGGGCTAGCAGATGGTTAAACAGAGAATTACTGTGTCTAAACAATCGTTAGTAAGATGTTATTAGCTTATCTAAATATCAAGTTCAGTAGGTTGTGTGTTGTCAGTGTAGCTGTGTACAGTAATTACCTCTCCCCATGTCTCTGTAGTGTTCCAGAGATCCTTTCTTTTCTGTGCCAGTGTGGAGATGCACTCAGCTATGGTCTCGCTCATGTTATGTGGTGCCACTTCACTCTCTTCAAGTTCAATCCAACCCATAGAATGCACTGGGAAACTGAGTACCTACAAACATGTTTTAAAAAATGGTTTTAAATTCTTGACTTATTCATGATTCATGCAAAACAGAATTATAGATAGAGGATTTTCATTTGAGTGTTGAAAAGTAATTATTGGTTTTGCACCAACTACAATACACAATTGGCTTGAAAAACTTGTGCTGCTTTTTCATCCAATCAAAAATAAACAGACGTCAATCATGACTCACTTGCAGTTGTTTTCCTGCACTTCACGTCAAGTACATGTAATTACTTCAAGTTTTGATTGGTTCACTGTATTTGTCTCTGTCCTTTGTGACTGACTACAGTGATATATTTGCATTTGGTTTTACAACACTCAATTGAAAAACACTCTATCTGCCTGCGCAATAGATTTTAAGAAAAGAAATATAAATTGTGTCTATTTCAGAAATATTTTACTTTAGCACAATTGTTTAATCAAAACCAATTTCAAATTCCACAAAACTTGTGGTAAGGTCATACAGTTGGATTTTGTGATCAGCATATTAATACTCAGTCTCCCTTTGAGCAGTCATTTATTTTCACTAGGAATTTCAGTTAATGTTTGTATTGTTTAAGTGCTGCATATGATAGTCTAAGACTTCAGCAAAACAGTAATACTAGACAACAAAAAAACATCATGCAACAATTTAAAAAGAAGATAAAAGTTATTTTTCTTCAAAACTATCAAGAGCCTCTTCTAGGCCATTAAACTATGATCAATGTGATAACAATGCACTATTTTGTTGACCATGTAAAACATTGTACTTGTATACTTGTATACTTCTTAATACTTGTATATACTAGTTTATCCCAGACTCTTACATTAAGTCACCACGCTGTTCTAAACACCTTCAAATATCAGGGAAAAGCATAGATGAGACACTGCCCCAAATCAAATTGGTTTCCCTTCAAGTGTGACCTCATATTAATTTTGTTCCCTTTCCCCCTTTCTAATGTTGTATGCGGCAGTCTCGTCAAAGCCTGTTTCTGCATTGATTTGGGGGTAGAGGGGTTGGCTAACAATGAAAATGATGTTCTTTCATTAAGGAAAGTCTGCTTCATTGTCAGATAACATTCAAATTCATGAAATGTCTCAGTCAACACTTTTGACCCTGATAATTTGTTGCTGTTTGTACGTTTTCAGCCATTATTGTGTGTTCATATGTTTTCTACAGGTTGCTTTTTCAGTGTTTACATGAAAGATGATACCAGAAGACAATTAATTCCCAGAGCTTCATAGGGAAACTCTACCTTCTGCCTCTCTGTAGTTTCCACAGGTTTGGGTTCTTCAGTTGACCTCTTCTTGTTAGAAAAACACCATTAACAATAAGAAACTAACATTTGTTAACAAATCACAGAGAAAATAAAATACTTGACCACCAGAAACAAGGACAGCTTTCTGCAGAACCCTGCCAACTAGCTGGGGTAGCAATCATTCCTGTACAACAAAGAGCTTTTTCGTGTTATGGTTGTACCTCTCCCACACCCTGCCCATCCCTTGTTTGTTTGCACCCTGATGTTCCTGCAGCCAGAATGTTGGTGCAAGAAAACTTGCTATTCAGGCTACCTGTCAGCTAACTATCTCATCATCCTAATGCAGCTCAATGGCTTATTAGTAGTTGAATAGCAAGTTCTTTGCAGACCATGCTTCCTTTAACTTCCTACCAATGAAAAAATATGTTGCAATACGCATGTACAGTATGTATTTCTCATGACAAAATGTCAGAGGAATGGCTTTCATTTAACTATTTTCCTGATGATTGCAAAACACCGAAAGTCTACTGATGATAACTAAAGATTTGCTGACAAGAAGTAAAAACATTTGATGATGAATGAGGCATGTTTCACTCAGTGTAATTAATGCTCCATTAAGGCTTTTTGTGCAACTTGTAAAATATGGACCTTGAATGTAAAGAAAGATGAAAATAGTGCATGAGATGCATTGCAAACCTTTGGTCTTGTTGCAACCTGAGGGAGGGTCCACTGAGTTGTTCCAGATGCGACATGCCAGTAATATGTACCACCATCACCCTTTACTTCCCTCCACCCCTCAGGCAACTCATATGGAGCATTCTGATCCTCTCCGTCCCCTTCCATGGATTTCTTCTCCTTCTTTATATCTGTAGGAGTGTGTGGAGGTTCTGTTATGTCAACTTCCAAGTAAGGCTTCACTGGTGGAACTTCATCAGAAGAACTCTTTGCTTTGTTAGCTGGAATTGTAATTTCTGTGTACATATCTTGGGTTTGTATTGGTATCAGTGAACCCTCGCCGTTTTCCCCCATTTTCATTACATCTGCTTGTGATTTTGAACGGCGATGGTGAAATTTGTTTTTATCCCCTGCACTGGGGGGGAAGTCACCTCTTTCACTATCATTTTTCATTTTAGCAACAACATTTCCATCTGACAGCTGGCGCCGATGTTTCTTTTTAAACATTTTGAAACCACCCTTCTTTGACTTTTCTTCTGGTTTTTCCACTTTATCAAACTGAAAGACATTTTCAGAGGGTTCAGTTCTTTTCATGGTGTCCTCAAGATTGGGTAACCTTGAAGGAAGAGGTGGTGGTAATTCTTCTTCACTTGCTTCATCATCGTCATCATCACCAGACATCACTGGTATTCTTAGCTGATCAAGCGATTCAACTGAACCACTCTGTTGTGGTTTTGAAATCTTCTGCACCACAGCATATGTTGGCTGGCTCTCTTGTGATGGCACTTCTGTTAAGAAATGAATTTAATTATTTTAATTACTAGTGGTAAACATAAATCTGCAATCAAACCAGTAGAGATTGGATGAAAAGTGCTCCAAACATATTTCAAGTAATATATCAAACATGAGAGACAGTGTTTCATTGGGATATCCAAACATGGAGAAGAGAGTTGAAAATCAGACGTGCAGCAGAGTATTTTAACAAAATTCAAAGTGTTTGGAATAGCTGATGAAACACTGTCTCAAATGTTTGATATGTCTTCTCAATGGAAAAAAAAAACTAAGGAGTAACAGGAGAAGTAAAATCATCAAAATCTATGCTAATTAAGACCAGGTATCCAAACCTCCTTCACGGTTGTGATTTTCTTCGTTTCAACTTGATGTATTAAAAAAAAAATTCAAAAATAAAATACTTGCCCACCAGAAACAAAGACAACTTTCTGCAGAACCCTGCCAACTAGCCTGAGAAGCAAGCATTCCTGTACAACAAAGAGCTTTTACCATGTTCTCGTTGTACCTCTCCTCACACCTCTCCACACATTCAAAAATTCATTTCAAACACGCACTACATGTAGATACATCTGCGGCCATTACCCCCAGCAAGGTTTCCCAATAATTTGACGGTACCTACATGTACATTGTGTGTTGTATTTATACACATACACCTACATGAAAAAAAGCCTAACATGTGGTCACATGGGAGGGTAATGGTCACATCTTCAGATTTACAGTCCAAAGCATCATGCACTGGACAAGTGCAACTCTATCAAAACAAGAAGAAAAGAAATGGGACTAGAAATTACCAGCAGGTCTTTTGCTGTCTGTTTCACCAGATAATTTCTCCCCTTCTGGTTTGTCTTTGGGTTTTTTCTGTACAGTGGCATACACTGGTTGTGAAATGACTTCTGTGGTTTCTGGAAAAAGGAATAAAGATTAACACCTAGTATAGTACAACCTCTGATCTGCAAAAACGATTTAAACCTTAAACTGGTCAGTGCATGAAAGGGAGGTTCTATGGCAAAGAAATAACCCATTACAGTGCACTGACACTAGTGCACTTTTTGCTGGCTCTTCTTCAGCACGAATAAACTCAATTCTTCCCCTGCTGAAAAAAAAGCTGAAACTGAGCCTTTAATTCCAGTAATGATAACATAATGGAGACCCATTCAATGTCTGTAATTAAGTGCTTCTTGATTTTGAACACTCATGTGCAAATAACAACCAATCACATTCTCAATAATGATCATTGTAGAGCAGCAGCTTTCAGTCCAGAGTTTGGACTGACAACACACACCTGAATCACAATTTCCTGGTGCTTCTTGTATCAACAGTTCCTTTGATGCATTCAACCCTGGTCCTGAGTAAGGCTTTGGGATGGGTGGTGGCACTTTTTTATCTCCTGAAGATACCTTTCTCTCATTGGAATTCGTCCTGGCTGGTTTCTCATTCAGCTCTACCTCATCACAAGCCATGATCATATTTTGAAGCTCTCCTGTAATAGCTTCATACATGTTTGAATCTTTACATCCCCCAGGGATTGCCGGTGCAACCTCACCCAACTCAACTATCGGTCTCTGTACTGGAGTACTTTGTTTCTGTACTACATTGTCTTTAGATTCTTTTAAATCTGCTTCCTTTGGCTTTTTCTGAACAACAGCATAGACATCATTCAAGGGTCCAACAGCATGCAAATCATCATTTTCAGCCACATTTCTTTGGTTAGCAGATGTTAATTTAATGTTTGATCTGTCATAGCCACCATCAACAATTTGAACCTCTTCGTATTCCATCAGCATTTTTCTACCCCCACTGCTACACTTGATACTTTCATTAGCATTTCCACTATCAGCATCTTTTGACGACTTCCTGCTTTCAACAGGAGCAGCAATACCTCCGCTCTCTGTCACAATCAAAGGACGAAATTCATCTCCAGCATAAGTATAAGATCTGCGGTCATTGATGGCATTGTCACTGACTGAAAGTGAAATATCCTCTTCTGAAGGAGATTTCTCTGGGTTCCGTGTAGCTATACCTCCATCATTTGTGACCAACAGTGGTCTAAATTCAACATCAGCGTATGAATAACCAGTAGTCTCACTTTGGTCAGGACTTAAAATAGTCTTATTCTCATCCTTGGCTGACGGGCTAAGAAGCTCTCCTGTTGACACATCACTGTCGTCAAGAGAGCCTGTTTCATAGCCGAAGTCACCATCAGTGTTCAATCGATCAACACTTCCTTGTTCCGAGTCACTGTCACTAGCATCATAGCTATTCTCTTTCTTGATCTCATTTTTCTTCTTGCTGTTTGGTTCCTTCACAGTCTTTTGAGATGATTGTTTTGTGACAACAGTTGTCCTTGTGCGTGGAGCAGGTGTTACTCCCTGCTGATTGGTTGGTTTTTTCTTGGTTGGCGAGACATCTGCTCAAAATGAGAATATTAATTTTATCTAAGCGATAATTCACCACTTGGAAGAACCACATAAATTCTCAGAAAAAAAAAGTGACCTACCACAGGAAAACGTACATTAACAGCTACCATTAAAATGGCTAAAAATGTCAACACCCCATTTATTACCCATTTTGACAGTTTGAAAACCCGTTACTATGGCATTGCATTTTAATGCGCGCCTTTAAAACAGCAAAGATTATCCATTTAACATTAAATTAATTTAATTGGCATGAGCTCAAATGTATGACCATGACCCTTAAAGAAAGATATTCTGATTCTATTTTCTGTGAGGTTCTGAGACTCTAAGATGTGGACAATGAAAGAGGAAATGAAGGGGATACAGACCAAAAAACCTGTAGCAAAAAGGCACAGAGACTGAAATGAAAGAGGCTGGTTTTCTTTTTTTCTTGGAGTTAACAAAACCACAGCCTGCCACAAAAAGGCTCACAATGTACATGGACGTTGCCAGTTTGGAGTTCTCTCAAAAAAGCTGTAGCTGTAGCTGTAATGTCGTTTCTTCATTGCATCGACATTGGTTTATATTTTTTGTTTATTTCAAGATTTCTTAAGGCTCTCTCTGAAGAGTGTCTCATTTATAATGCATGAAAATGTAGATAGAGGTACATAATGAGGGACTTGTGCGCCAACTGGTTTGGGGTACTTTGTTTTAAAACTCTACCCTTCCAAGATTTGACACAATTTAACAAGACTTAGTGGACAAGGATAATCAAATATCTATTAAAATTTAATAATATACAAATTTATGCTAATCAATGATAAATAAATATTGTTATATTTAATACCTTTAGCAGAGCCAGAAGGTTGTTTACTTTGCTGAGAAGCTGTACAAATCTGTAAAAAAAACAAAGAAGGTGTAAGTATAATTTAAACACCTAATCATGGCATATCAGGTGAGTTTGGTTGAGCCATATGGTTCATATTTTGACTGGACTCTCTCTCTCCAAGATAGCCTTGGTTAGACCAAATGAGCCTGACATGCTGCCGTAACCTATATTAAATAGTATGCTTAGGCATTTCCATACCTGAATTCAGTCATAGATCTAGCCATATCATATCAGTTACTTAATAATGATTGCAGAATATCAGAACAGTAGACACAACATCTGATTAGCTAATTGCGAATTTAGGTATTGTGACATAATATAAGCAGATAAGTGAGACATTGAAAAACAAAAAAGCTATGGATCATTTTCACGTGACATCATCACTTTCTAAAATCCAAAACGAAAGAGCCACCAAAGTTTTTGTCCTCATCAGGCACAAGAGGCGGTATATTTATATCTGTTTACAATTTTACAGCTCAATAGCATGC
>Ga0126338_10002073_pt1 | contig 13533 bp, 6 predicted proteins | sample OrbCmetagenome_2_FD_92529 | JGI IMG/M metagenome (GOLD analysis project Ga0126338, IMG submission 92529) | Coral microbial communities from Petempiche,Puerto Morelos, Mexico - Orbicella C C metagenome | ecosystem: Host-associated > Invertebrates > Cnidaria > Coral | place: Petempiche,Puerto...
TAAAATTTCGATGCACGCCCCTAAAACAGGATTAGAGATTGTTTTCAAAATTTCCGACGAGGACCCCGTTACGTTTTAATATGGGACTCTGCTATATAGAAAACCTGTGAATCTCAAAGGCTTTCTTATTGTTATCTATTCCTTGGCATAACGTTGCTTTTGAAAGCGAAGTTTCGTGATTTTCGGCTTAAATATGCACAAATAAAATTCTGTCTCTTGAACTGCAGTCATTAATTTAAGAGCTAGTGTCTTAAATTAAGATTATATTAAATTAGGAGCCAGTGTTTTAAATCTTTTAATTTCTATGAGCGTTAGTCAACACAGCTGCGCCTCGTTGACTGTTTGCTAACGGAAAAATAAGGCTTGTAGTCTAATTTCGACTAATTGTTTATTTTCAATCGTAAGGTTGCAGCCATCTTGAATTTGAACACGATAAGGGCTTGGGAACGAGTTAGCTTCTTCACTTCCGCGTCTTCCAAATCCTAAAATAGCTACCGGAAGAAGCTAAAGGAAGCATCAAGGGAAGATTCCTTTGGAATACCCGCGCTAAAGGAAGCATCAGGGAGAGATAGCAATATCACTTCCTTTGGAATGTCCGCGTCCGTATGTCGTTTAAGCAACTTGAGCAGAAAGTGCAACAATAAAGAAACGCTGGGCTTCAGCACATGAGAAACCTTGAAATGTATAGACATTTCAGTCGTTACACGACGGCTGTAGAAAAAGTATTTGCTTTCTTCAGTCCAAAATAAAATGAGTATCTTATGACTTTGCGCGTGTTCTCAGCTGTACGAACGGTTAGTTCAGTTCTTGTTTGCGTGTTTTGATGCATCAGGATCAAATTTTCAACTGATGCGGAACTGGGGCGTTCAGGGAAGCCACGCATTATTACAGAATGTTACATGCATCGTTACAGATTTCTCGCTGCAGCCCGTCAACTAGGGCCCCGTACACAATACACCAGTGAAAATTTGAAAACGCAGCTTCATTTCTCCGGTTAGGCCTACCGTCCACACTAATCCGTCACGAAAACGAAGCCATTTCGAAAACGCTCTTCAAACCGAAGCAATTTGAAAACGCCGGCTTTTCGTTTTATTTTAGCGTGGACGGAAAACATTTTGAAAACTGAGCTTTTCAAAAACGATGGCATTACGATAATCATGGGATTCCCTGACCGAGTTTTCCTCAAACACAAATCCAAACTGACCGGTGATTGTTGCGTTTTCAAATTTCTCCGGCGTAGCGTGGACGGAAAACATTTGATGCGTTTTCAAATTTCGTCGGCGTAACGTGGACGGAAAACATTTGCAATTGATGCGTTTTTACAGTGAAAACGCCGTTTTCAAATTTCTCCGGCGTACGTGTGAACGAGGCCTGAGCCCCCGAAGGTTTATTAACAATTATAGACACTTAGGCCATGTCTTATTCTATCATACACACGACGTGAATTAGAGAAGACGAGAGACGTTTGGAAAACACGCTTTGCAGGCGAGTGTTTTTCCGCATTCCAAAAGTTTTCTCAAATAACCGGCACATCGTTCTGTTCTCGATAAAACGTTTTATGCCTTATGCGAAACATTACATCCCACAATCTGATGGAAAAAAACAGCTTTTAAGCCGGCCGATGCCGATGCACCGTTTACAAGATTCTCCGTGATTGATTTAGCCAAACGAAACAATAGGTAAACAACTCAAATTACGCCCCTAGCCCTAAAAGAGGTGCAGATTAACGAGAATGAATCAAAATTGAGGTTTTAAGCCCTGGCGAAACGGACTCGCAAGTAGACTTAAATTGAAAACCTGGATTTCGGGTGTCTTCATAGTAACTTCGGATATTTTCTTTGTAAATTTGCACTCGTGCTAAATGAAAGCTGTACTTCTGCTCAGCCAATCAGAATTGAAACATTCCTTATCCACAGAGACCCTGGTTTACCCTATAAGAGAGAGAGAGTGACGGAGATATGAAAGAACTCGTATGCTCTGCACTTGACCGCTGCAGCCCTGACTGCTAGCCCCTTGCATTCTACTGAGCAACCTCGTTCCCAGGCTCTCTCACCTCGCCTCCCTTTTGTTAAGGGAGGCAGAGGACAGAGAGCCTGGGGACAAGGTTGTAATCTGAGCGGCAGTAAACATTTCTGCTGGCGGTTCGGTTTTGGATTATTTTCTACATGAAAACAACTTCTTTGCCTTTTTCACATCCAACTAAAGATTGGAAACCACACGTCGCGTGTCAAACCGTTCTGAGAAGAAGAGAAATCCATTCACTCCCCGCCGAAATGTTCCGACACACCTTACAAGGGAAGTACTTCCGGCTTCTGGCAGTCGTGTCTTTCGCTTTCTTGATAATTCCTTCGTCTTCGTCTCCAGCAGTCGGTGTACCGAATGGATGCGTGGAGGTGGTCGTTTATGCGAAAAAAATGGCGATCGAGAGCATGACAATTGATTTAAGGCTTGTGTCGAGCATTATCGACTGTATAAAAGAACTGCACAAGCTATATCGAACAACTGACTGGAAGGAAATTCACAACATGGTCCCAAACGCAGTGAGGGAGGTCCTTCGTAACGTGCCGAATCTGGGGAAAAAAGCTCTCGCCGTTGCGACGAGAACCCAAGGCCTACTTTTTATGCCGTTGTATTCTCTGTACAAAGCTGTGGACATGTTCCATCAAGCGATGACGTTGGACATGGAATACAAGAAATATCGGAAAGAGTTCGAAAGGCTGCAAGTAGAGCTGGAACGTACAATAGATCAGATACATACCGAGCTTCTGCCAAACTGGGAACACTCAAGTACTACGGCTCTGCAGAAAACTACCATGGAGATGCTCCAAAAGTTAGATCGCTTTTCTGCCGATCTCAAACAGCTAGCTCGATTTATCAGAAGCGACATCGATAGAAGCCACAGCAATAGAGACTGGGCTGTTACTTCTGTATTTGGCTCCGTATTTTTATTTGTGACGTCCCTTGTTACTGGAAGTGTACCCGGCGCTGCTTTCTCAGGGGCTGCTACCCTAACAGGCCTAGCCACCAACGCTGCTCTCGCCGGAACAATCCGTAGGCTGGAATCCCTTCAACACGAGGTGGAGATGACGTGCAATGAAATCAAGGAATACCGCTCCCGTATGGTACATGAAATAAGTCTAATGCGTAGAGCGTCTACGAGCGACTTTTCTGTCGTATTCCTTTTCTTAGTTGCCGCTATTTCTTTGTACCTCGTTTACCGTACGCGTGTTGTGTCGCGTGAAACGGTGGTGGACGGACCGACGGGACAGACAGGGACGGGACGAGGACTTCAAACGGGACGAGTAGGCGCGAGACAAACGGACAAGCGACTCCCACGCGTACGGTCGGCCCCGGCAGGAATTGGACGATTCCGATCGCCGCGAGTGCCAAGTAAGATCAAGTACAATCATTTGCACAAAAAGGCACTGAATAGAGAAACTGCCCTTCCTGTCGAATCGAAACAGGAGGAGAACAAAAACGACAGCGTCCAGCATAATTCGACGTCAGAATAGCACGTATATAACGGCATCAACGGCAAACAGTCTTCATTTGAATGTTTACCGAAGGATCTCAACCAGCTTCTTAATACAACAAGAAAAACAGTAACACAGGAAAGTAGCGCTCACCGATCAAGTATAACTTTCACAAAAGAGCCACCGTGACACTACAGGATCTCATCATGGCTATAGATTCCAAAGTTAGAACCACCCTCTTTAGCATAATAATCAACAGTAGACATGGTAGAGGAGAGTACTCTTCAGTAGCTTTCATTTGAATGTTCAAACTTTAGGAGTAGCTGCTCATTGTTACAATTCAGAATCCCATCCGCAGTTTCAGGCCCCGTCCCAGGCACATTACACTGGAAGAAAACAGCTCAGAGCTTTTCCAAAACTCACTTCAAGCCGGAGGAATTTGAAAACGCTGGCTTTTCGTTTTCGTGTGGACGGAAAACATTTTGAAAACGGAGTCAAGTTTTCCAGAACGATGGCGTCCCATAATTATGTGATTTGCCTGACCGAGTTTTCGTCAAACACAAATCCAAAATGACCGGTGATTATTGCGATTTTAAATACCTCTGGCGTAGTGTGGACGGAAAACGTTTGATGCGTTTTCAGAGTGAAACTGACTCCGTTTCCAAATTCCTCCTGCGTAGTGGGAAGGCGGCCTCAGAAGTAAAAAACACTGCATATAACATAATTACCGTACCACAGCAAAGTACTGCTCAGTGCCTTAAATTAGACTGAGCTTATTTCATCAAGACCCACCAGTGAGAGCCAGATTACCTAGCAATGGGTAAAGTATTACTGAAAAAAAGCAATTTTTAATTCAACAGGATAATATGTATGATAACTTTTTCACATCAATGAAAACGGATTACAATTCTTGCCAGGTAGACTGCTAGCGTTTTATCCAGGTCTTAGCCGAAATAGCAAACCTTCTGTTTTGATCTGAAAAAAGTGGATTGCCCAGGAGTGTGTCATGAAGTAATTCCATTTTAGAAATAAACGATTTTGAACAGAAAATTTCGTGACAAAGCTGTCAGAAGACAACGAGTGTTTCATGGAAAACACGATAAAGTTGCAGATTACACGATACTGTCTAAGCAATGAATTAAACAGTGAATCGAATCTGAATTAGGAAGAAATATTAGCTGAAATATTAGTGACTGAACTTCAAGATTAAGAGAATCGGATTAAATAAATAATTGATTTAGTTATGGCGAAAATAAGCAAAGAAAAACTAACAGAAATAGTGAATGCTGCGCCAGTCTTAAGGTCAAAATCAGAAAAGTATTCGAAAAATAAATCTAGAAAGAAAGGTAAATTACAAATTGAATTACCACAGAACCTAACTTCATGCTAAATGAAAATAAAACTAAAAAAGCAAAGAAGGAAACGAAAGTTAAAGTTATGAACACTTGAAAACAACTTTGTGTCTAAGGAACACTGCTTGGAAAACGAAACAACAGTCAATCGACAATGTAACAGGATCAAAGGAAAGGAAAATAAATTTTTGAAACGATATCTTATCTTTTTACTTCATTCGCTGGAACAGTATCTTATTCATTGGTAGAGTCTGCATACGGGTAATACGAGCGAAGAATTGTGGTGGTTTCGCTCGAAAACGGTTTGGAAGAAGCTTGCAAGTGATGCGACCTATGTGGGCATCTTACATGTAAACTGACACTATTTTCCTCTCGTTTTGGAGCAGTCTGGCGTCCTTAGGCAGGCTGCAGTGTCCTTGGTATTTTAAATATCTTGGAAAATTTCCCAAACTATTCTCAAAACTTAGTATATTTTTCAATTGTGTTATTTCCAGGATTGAAGATTGGAGATAAAGAATAATTTTGTTCTAGTTCGTTATTTATTTGAAGGAAAACGTCGTTGTTCATACGTTCAGTGAAACAAACAAACAAAAAAAAAATTAAGCGAGTATCGTCATGACCTACAGTCCCGTGATATGACAGACGACTAGAACGATACGATAGTCGCTGAGTGGAAGAGAAAGGGAATTTTTCAACTTTGAACGCGCAGAAAAAATGATAAGAAACACTTCACCTGTTTGTAGTCTGCGCAGTCGGGGGGATTAGCAGGACCGCGAACGAATTTCCTTGAGCGGCGAAGAAGACCGCTATTTTCCTCTCTTTTGAAGATACAGTAATCTGGCGCGTGTCCAGCGCAGGGCCCTGGGATCCAGGCTCTTGTTTACCGACAGGCCAGCGGACATTGCCATTGGAATACGCACTAACAACGTTTGGGCTCCATCTTGCTGCCAGTAGCTGTCGTCAAAATCCATCATCTTTTTGAGCAACTGAAACAAATATTTTCCGCTGAAGACAAACTTCGTTGTTGAGGCTTAGCCCTGCGAAAGCGTCATGGCGGATGCTACAGCCAGATCGCTACAGTATGAGTACAAAGCGGTGAGTTAAGCATCGAATTTGGTGGCGCTGTGGCCACGTGGTTATGAAACACTGCTAAAATTTGGATAGATCGGCGTCAGATCGGCGTTTTGCAGTTTTCTAATGTTATGAGAATGCGCAAACTTTACTTGCAACCTTGGGATGTATTTTCACCTCACGGAAAATACCTAGTAGCTTGCAGACTTGCTTTAGAATAGTCGGCGTACACTGTTGGCTTACCCTAAAACGTACATTTAAGCTTATGTTACTAAGCTTAAGCTTATATCTTGTGGCAAGAGATACACACTTTGAGAAAATCAGAAAATGCTCTTAGACTATTTTTTGGCAGAAATGCTTCTAGTACACCAATATTTCAGATTTTGGATTAACCCTCTGTATGTATTCGTCAGGTATACTTTTTCATTACTACATTGTACTGTAGGTTGAATCTTTACATGTTATGGTACAGTCGATTCAGTAAACTCTGTCTGAAGTGAGTGTGTTTGAGACAGGACTGTCTGTCTCTCTGTGTGTTTGTTTCAAAGAGGTGTCTACCTAACTACAGCGTCTATTTTGTCTGTATGCTAGTTATCAACTTCTGAAAGTCAGTTGTATGTAAAAACGACTGAAATGTTTCAACTGTCAGTCTATTGTGATGGAGCTGTTTCTTCCGGGATTCCTTCATGTCGTCTTAGCACTGCTGATGTGAATTACATAATCTGTTTTTTCTTGATCTTTATGGGCTAAAGTGATTGCCTTTTATCCAGCATTTAACTCAGATTTCATTCTTAAATTCTTGCAGAACTCCAATCTTGTATTGCAAGCTGATCGCTCACTGATCGAGCGCCGTGGACGTGATGAGGCCACAGGAGAGGTTGTGTCCCTTGTGGGACACTTGGGAGGGATTAAAATGGGAGACAAGTACCAGAGAACCAAACCTCCTGTGTCTGAAGAGAAAAAAGCCAAGTAAGTTGCCATGGCTACCTGGCACACATTCAGGGGTTTCGTTAAGGGCTGGGCACCTTGCAAATTGGCCGGCTGTGAGGATCATTTTGCCTGCCTGGTTTGACCATCTAGAGGAAAGTTTTTCTCATAAAGAAATTCAGCTAAAAACTTTTACCCACCTGTGAAAACCAGCTGACCTCCTCCTGGAAACGTTAATGGAATACCTGGAGTTTGTGCTGTAAAACTGTCAAAGTAAAACTTCTCGCCAAAGAATACAACACGTTAAACCGAGAATGTACTTAAACTCAGACCACATGTAACTGCTGTCTACCAAACCTCCTATGATTGCATTGATTGTAATGATGAAAAAAATTCTTTTACAGGCGTCAAAAACTGGTGGAAAGAGAGGAGTTTACCAAGAGCAAAGCAAGCAGCAGTTTGTTGTCAGATGATTCATCAGACTTGGCTGGAGTGCGATATAGGCCGAAAACCAGGGAAACCAAATCCACCTATGAAGTCCTCCTTAGCTTCATTCAGGCTGCAATTGGTGATCAGGTAACAGTGCATGTCCTGTACTTTCTTGGTTTGATACAGGGCTATAATTAAGGGCCGTAGCCCGTGACACCTGTTATGGCAGAGTATGCTTGATAAGCACTCGATGCAACATGTACATGTACAGGTGAACTTGCCTGTTGTTGAAAGAATTCACCCACAGAGTAACAAGTTTGTTACGAGTGTGAAGATCAAGGCTGCCGGCAACTCAGTACTTGATGACAGCCCTGCAGTATATACATGTACATAAACCTCTTGTTATAAAAAGAACATGTTCATATACTTGTAACAAGCTGCCTGATTAAATTAATGTAATCACAAGTCCATTTTGTTTTCATTTTTTTTTTAATCAGCCACGTGATATTTTATGTGGAGCAGCAGATGAAGTACTTGTGGTGTTAAAGGACGACAAGATGAAGGTACGAAGTGGTTTTAAAAGAATCACGGTAACCACAAATAATTAGCTTGTAATGGTTGGACAGTATAGAACCACTTCAACACTAGAATTACACACAACACTCACTCACTCCTTATCACCTCTGTGAAGCGTAAGATGTTTCAGTGACTTCTAAAATGGTATCTACATTAACTGGTTTTCTTATTGTGGGAGGCTTGGGACTCTTATACACAGGATTTCCTTCAAGGTCCTTTAACAAAATTTACATGTTAAGTGTCTACCAGGCAATTAAGGACATTCACACGAAAATGTTCTACTTGATAGATTTTTTTCAAACTTGTACTGCGGACAGATAATGAATTACATGTACTTGTTTCAGAAATGAAAAAAAAAAAAATGATGGGTCACAGACTTTGCCTCAGTGATAAAGCATGTGGAAAACTAGTCTGATTTTGGGACGTGTAAATCAGCATGGTCCCCAGGGTTTTTAGCTTAAAATATCAAAGATGAATCAACAGAGACAAACTATCCTACATGTGGTGATATTTTGAATAAGTGAATCCGTTGCATTAATAATTCCAAATGTTGTCAACGTTTTCACAAAACTTAACCTTTGAAATGGCATTTGAAACTGCTGCACAGATAAACAAAGAGCTAAAAAGAAAGGAATTTGATGGTGCATTCTGCAGAAAATCCAAACTTCTAAGTGATAGATTTTCTTCATTTTTTTGCTAAACGTAGAAATTTGGTAGAGAAAATGATCCATCTAAAGAAAAATAGGGGTCACCGAATGTCTTTGGAAGATCATTAGATCCAGACAAAGCTATAGCAATGGTTATCTGCCCTATCAATGTTCATTTTATTACTTAGCGGGCGCTTGATGCATGACGTAGCACGTTAATTTGCATGCACAGTAAGGATGCGCAGTTCTAATGATTAGCGTGAATGTCCTTAAAGATCACTTTGCAGTGCTAAAGCAGACAATAAGGATCAAAGTAGTAAAATGAATATCCAATCTCCAGTGAGGATGTCTACAGCATGTGCAATGTACAGTAAAGTACAAAATTTTGTAGAATTGCATGTACACTTTATTGTGTGCATGTACATATACATGTACAGTGTGTTTAAGTTTGATATTCATGTATCTGTGCCTGGAAATGTAAACAGTGTATTTCCTTGTTCTTAAGCTTTTCTTGAAGTACTCCTCTCTTTGCTTACCACAGTCACATGTTTGTTACCGTGTGTCTGTTTAATGTCGAGAGGAAAACTAACCACACCCTTGGAGGTTATCCTAGCAAATTAATTCAGTAAATTGCTGGGTCGTAATAAGGGCTACAGTAATAACTTTGTCATCCTGAACTACAAAGGTCTGCATTTACATGTACATGTAACTTTGCCATTCTTCTACATGCTGGGAATTTTAGGTTACCTAGTCTAGCATAAATTATTTAAATTTTTTTTTTGTTTGGAAAAATCCAAGATAGGATTCTTACATCCAAAAACAGATATTACATTTCTTTTCTTAACAGATTAATTCAAAATCACTAGGATCATGGTGCTTCAAAGGAACTGAAGAATCCTCACCCAGATTAGATACATCAGTTCCTTTGATGCACCATGTTCTGAGAGATCTTGGGTTAATCTGTTCTAATCAGTAAAGAAATGCAGGATCTGCTTTTGGGTTTTAAGACTGAATTATTTAATCTTATAATTTCTCAAAGAAATGCAACCCAAGAAATATGTGATTTGTCACCAGTAAGTTTGATAAGCTTGGGTAGCCATGAGTCTAACTGGAATGACATGTATTTTTTGTTGTTTATTAGGATAAAGAGCGGCAGAAGGAGATTATATCTCTTCTTGGTCCAACACCTGATGAACGATTTGCATTGCTGGTAAACTTGGGAAAGAAAATCACCGACTACTCTGTGGACAGAAGTTTACTAAATGATGGTAAGTACATGTATTCAATGGTAAATAGGCTGTCTCACTCATGCTCATCATCACAACTGTGTGTGAGGATCATTAAGAATCTTCAATCTTTCTTTGCTCTGCTTTTCCTCTGAGGCCTAAAAGTCTGTGACATTCTTGTATGGGAGGATATGCAATGAATTTTAATTCAATTCATGGGTTTTTCTTGGTGCTGCATTTTATTAAAGATTTAAACAACAATAGAAAAATACTCAACCTTGCTATACATAGTAATTAAATATTATTAATGCTGATCAGAAGTGATCTTTCCAATACTTGTTACCTTTATTTTGGTGTTTTTTTTAGCTTTTTTGATTTGATCTACAATTTGATCCTTTAAGGATCTTGAAGTTGCATTTCCATGCAGTGGTCAACAGGATTGTAATGATAAAACTTGCTGATCATCATGATTAAAATCAATCCATGCTTTACCTGATTCTGAAGACAGTCATGTGGATTACGTGGTTTATGAACATGATCAGTGAGCAGTGATATGCTGACACCATTACCTCAATGCCGTCTTGCACTGGTCATAACAGGTATCTGTTCTGTTTTTTCACACAGATGAAGTGATTGACGAGACGTATGGTGTGGCTGTACAGTTTGATGAAGAGGAAGAAGAGGTATGTAAAGTATTGTGTTTACTTTGATAATGTTCTGTAGCATCAAGTGAGCATTTTCTCCCCCTGGATGGGATGCAGCTCTGTAGTCTATCACAGGATCCCCAGCATTAAATTTGCCATAATAATTATTATTCATACACCTGGGTGGAGAGAGGGAAGCTTAGAGTGTCTTGCCCAAGATCACAACAAAGTGATCCACCCAAACTACAGCAGGACTCAATCCAGCATGCTCCATCAGGTCACTGGGCCTCTCACAGTGTTTTAAGTACAATTCTGTTTTGTTTTTTCCTAATTATAGTCTCTGACAGAGCAATAGTCTTCAATTGGCAAAAGTTTGGCCACATATATGCACGGCTGTCATTACGTGTTGAGTCACCCCATAGCAAACGTGTTACATTGTGGGTGAATTCTATCAACAACAAGCAATTTTACCCATTTTGCATCAAGGAAGAATCATGCATACTCAGCCATAACAGGTGTTACGGCCCTTCATGACAGCCAGGACATGTATCAAAATAAGGATTAGGTCTGAGCATTATGAATGACAGTTTCATTCAAATCAAGATGAGCAGTCAGGTCAATGCTGTACTGTACATGCACAGTGCAGTCTGCTAAGTCATCCCCATTTTTTGGCTTTCTGTGTTTCTCTTACGTTTTTCTACTCAATAGAACTAAGCCATTGTTGTAAGTAGTCCTCTCTTTGCTTACCACAGTCACATGTTTGTTATCGTGCGTCTGTTTAATGTCGAGAGGAAAACTAACCACTCCTTTTGAGGCATTATATCCAAGCAGTTTAATTCAGTAAATTGCTGGGTTGTTAAAAAGGTCACATTTTTGTTCCTTCAATTTGCAATATGCTGTTCTATATTTGTTTTTTGGAAGATCATAAAGGCATGTGGATACACCTTATAATTATTTGCATTGGTTTTGTAAGGAGAAATTACTGTGCCTGTGTATTTACAGACTCTTTTCTTCTCATTTTGTAGGAGGATAAAGACTTTGATGAGGTCCGCGATGAAGAATCCAGTGATGAGGAAGAGGGTGTGGAGGCTGACACAACCATGACTCTTCAGGGAGGGGTGAGGCAGTCTGCCTTTGGCTCTTGTTCTTTTGTTCTTGCTTGCATACTCCTATCCCTTCCCCCTGTAAGGGCTGAAATTGAACTGAAAAATTACATACTGATTGCTTATATGAGGTGCCAAAAATGCGTGCAAACAGGGTAGGAAGAAACCCAGGTCTGATTGCCTGGGGCAAGTGAATTTTGTTCTTGGGCAAGTGAAAATGGAAGTTTAATGGTCTGGTGGGCAAGTGAAGTTAGCCTCAGTAGTCTTGTTAGTGATAATTTCCAGTCAAAAACAATTTCAAAACTTAAGACTGCAAGATGAGCTAAGCAATGAGTTAAAAGAATGCCAATGGATTTAAAATTTAAAATTCAAGCATACTTTGCTTGCATTCATCCTCTGTTATAGCGTATCACTGATTACAGACAACACCTACTGTAGTGAGTGATGCAGTTGATAAGTGATAAACATTGCATGCCTATTTGGCAGGCGTTATATTAGTGGGGCAACTGAAAACTGAAATGTACTGGCCCACTGGGCAAGTGGATTTCAATTGTTTTTTTCTCTGGTGGCAGAAAATAATATGGTAACCAAGTAACATCATAATTGTTTTACTAGGATTTTGATTACGCTATTTTTTCTATTTTGATTAGTTGGAAGATGAAAGGTCCCAGAGAACAGGGGATAATCTTCACCCTCGCGACATTGATGCCTTTTGGTTACAACGAGAACTGAACAAATATTATGCAGATGCTGAGGCCTCAAGATCAAAAGCTGAAGAAGTATTGGAGATCCTTAAGAGTGCTAAAGATGATCGAGAACTCGAGAACAAAATGATGCTACTTCTGGGACATGATAAATTCTCTTTTATTAGGTTGTTGCGGAAAAACAAGAGCATGGTGCTGTATTGTACACTGCTTGCAACAGCACAGAGTGCCAATGAAAAGAAAGAAATTGAAGAGAAAATGAGTTCTGATCCAGATTTAGCTTCTATTCTGCATGCGCTGACAGAAACAGAACAAGAAGACTTAATTCAGGTCAGACGAGTTTAATAATGAACATACATGTACATGTATAATTTTGATTACTGATTTCATAGTGATCAAGGCGTCGTCGGTAGAATATATCATGTTCAGTCTTCATGGATTTACCACGAGGCCTTTGAAATTCATGTAATTTACTTGGCCTGGTCTTATTTTTGTTTTTCATGCTTGTAGGAGGAAAGAGCAAGGAAAGCAGCCAATAGGAAAGCAAGGATTGCAGCAGACTTGGATGCTATTGAGTCTGATCAGGTATTGCAATGATCTTTATTAATAATTGTTTAATACAATATTATAACTACAGTGGAACCCCATTAATCCAGTCACCAATGGGCCACAAAAATCACGTTGTGTTTACGGGGTGGCCATGTTAAAGGGGTTCTGTAAATAAGAAAATGACTGACTGAGCTTTCCTTTGGGCCAGAATAAAGTGGCCGTAATAATGAGGTGGCCCTGTTAATGGGGTGGCTGTGAGGCAGGGTTCCACTGTATATACATGGATGCAGTATGTCACCCTTGGCCACTGGGTCCTGATAAAGTACAGCATGGTACTGAGATTGTACTCACAATCACTGTTTTTCTGTGAGTTCTGTAGGCTGAGTGTGACTAAGCACTATGCCATGTTAAACAAGCAGGATCAATTATCTCTATTTTGTCTTTCTTGTAGACTCGAGGTAGTCGGAGGATATTGGATCTTGAGGATCTTACGTTCAAAGATGGCAGCCATCTCATGGCCAACAAGAGATGTCAGCTACCTGATGGTTCGTTCAGAAAGCAAAGAAAAGGCTACGAGGAGGTTCACGTACCTGCTTTAAAACCCAAACCTTATGAAACAGGAGAGGTATGTGACGACTGCAAAACATGTCAGATTATATTAAAAGTGTTACTTTGACTGAATCCTTGATGGCAAATGCTGTGACTCACAATACATACATACATACATACATACTTTATTGACTTTCCCTTTAGAGGCTTTTCAAAGACAATACAATAATAATTTAAAACTACTTAAAAACTCTAAGATAATATTCAGACTTAAAATTAATTA
>Ga0126338_10002074_pt1 | contig 13527 bp, 6 predicted proteins | sample OrbCmetagenome_2_FD_92529 | JGI IMG/M metagenome (GOLD analysis project Ga0126338, IMG submission 92529) | Coral microbial communities from Petempiche,Puerto Morelos, Mexico - Orbicella C C metagenome | ecosystem: Host-associated > Invertebrates > Cnidaria > Coral | place: Petempiche,Puerto...
CAGCAAAATACAGTGTTGCAAGTTGAGGCAACATGTTGTGCAAAGTAGACTCGAGTTCTACTTTCTGCAACAAATTTTAGTTTTGCTGCTCGTATTACCACTGAAGCTACAACTTGTCTCGCAGCAAATTTGAATTCAACGCTTGTGATTGGCTGTCGCGAAGCGCGCGAGCCTGAATTGGAAGTAGACCAGTAACTCTCGGAAAGTCATAACTTTGTCCTTTACGAAGACATCGAGGGCTATCATAGTCTTTGAGACACCTCGCTTGTTCCTTCAAAACAAGCAGGAAAAAAGGCAAAAGGTCAGGAAGAACTGTCGCAAAAATACAACTTTTCGCTTAGCTATCTGAAACGACACTGAGCTTCATACTGAGAGAACTTCGCTGGCACGGAAAATTAAGAAGAAAGTGACGGTCAGAAGTCGAAGTGGAACTTCATTGAAATGCTAAATTATATTAAAGAAGGCGCTACCTTTATTTACACACGATTAAGCAATTATACCTGTAGAATTCTGCAGACTTGCAACGCTGTATTTTGCTGTGAGACAAGTTGGTCACAAACGTGGTAATACGCGCAACAATGTGTTTCAACTTGCAATACAAAAATGTTGCGAGACAAGTTGAAGGAAAATGTTGCTCGTATTACCGGACCTTTAGCCTTACACGTGTATTTTGATCAATATTCATTGATACGTTTTTGCCCTCACTTACCTTTTTTACCTTACCAAGTCTCAGGCCATCTCTAATCATGCACCTAATTATTCGCGCGTTGGCCTCCGGATCGAGTGGTCTGGGTTCAAGCCCTCCCAGGGTGATGTCATTGTGTTGCGTTCTTGGACAAGTCAGTTCACTCATAAAGAGCCTCGCGCCACCCAGGTGTATAAATGGGCACAGGAAACAGAAACTGCAATAATCTCCGACTGCATTGCCTGCACTGTGAGTTTTCAAGTTTTTTAATAAAACCCTTTTCTGTTGAGCAACTGACTTAAACCCCCCCCTCAGCCAGGTATAGCTTTCATGTTTGCTATATTTTGACTTGTTCCTTAGTAACAGATGTTCGTTTGCTACTCTTTTTATTTTGTAAAGCGTCATTAAATATTTAGACCTCGCACGTTCCTCGCACGTTTGCATTTTCGTATGCCCCCTCCTCTCATATACCCCCTTGTCTTCAGTGTTAACCCTCCTTAAGTCCACCCCACCCATCCCTTGTACCTCGAAAGAGGTGTTCAACTCATAGCTCACGAAAATTGGTCAAAATTATAACTGACGGCTGACGACCCATGCTCCGTCTAACAGATGATAGATGAGACCCGCAAAATGTACCGATAGGTGAGACATGAAATTTAACTGATACCTAACAAAAATGCCGGACATTTCCCTGATATAACTGTGATAGCCTCACCTCCGAGTAGACCCTCTCAAAAGCTAAGGCTAAGTCAATTGAAAAAGAAATCAACTTCTCAAGGGCTTTACAGAGGTTTTAATGTAACCGAATAACCAGTTTATATCTCTTTACCTGAATTTTAGTTAATTTAATTACGAGGACATTGTAATCTATCTTCGTCGTCTCTAGATTATGGCACCTTAATTCCTTCATCATTTCGTTACACTCGTTTTTTTTTTCTTTCTTCCTTTGTATTACCTTTGTGGTATTAGAGTTGGGATTTCTGTCAGTCTTAACCATGATATGTACCATATTCAGAATAACCCTTTGAACCCCCTACCATGATTCAAACTGCTAACTGTCACTATTTTCACGAAAGCACTTTGATTTTCATGATTCTATCATAAGAACAAATGGGGCAGTGATTTCCAACTTGTGACATCCTCCACTTTTGAATTTTACCGACGTTCATTATAATTCAATTAACAGCAATAAGTTACTCGATCCTAAAACAAGTTATTTACTGAGATATTAAATCCCAACTTGACGGGTTGATTAACCTGATAGTGTGAACATTTCATTCATTTGAACAATTTACCCCCAGAACTGATAATACTCTTTCCCCTGACTCTATAAAAAGCATCTTGCATGCAATGGTACCTCAGCACGAAACACTGCGCTTTTTAACGCCGCGGAACTATTATTTTTTCTCAAACCTGCAATAAACAATTCACCAAAATTGATTATTACGACACAGTAAGGAAGCTTCTTGAAAATGCAAAGAGAATTTTCAAAGGAAACTTCCGTCTCCCGACTGATTTCAAGATATACATGCTGCAACACGCTTTGCCCAACGATGTAAAAACTATTCTTTCTGTCTCGCTGATTGGCCTAAACTGAACTTTATCCAGTCCTTAAAAAGTGTCTTGGGAATTAACTCTAGCATAGAGAATCTAAAGAATCTTCTCTACAGGTTAAGTAAACGTATCTTTTCTATCTCTTGCAAACCTGTTTGGTTTGCTGCAGAGTGTGCAAGAGTCGACAAGGAAGAAGGAAAGAGATAACTTAGCTGAGGTAAGCCTTGTTAAGTAGGCAAAAAACCATCAAGAACTTCGAGTACAAGGATGTGACAGAATCGTAAGTTTAAATTCTAGTTTAAGCTCTGTTTGCAGATTCTGCTTTTGCAACGGTAGTCCATTTCAAGACGAACGAGTTTACACCCCCTTAAAACGGATCAATTCAGTGAATCTCTCGATTCGTGTGATGAAATTTATTATTAGTACACTCACCAAAGTGATACACAGAAACAGGCCACGTGCAAGTTCATCATCCTGGCCTGTTTTTTTTTTTTTTTTTTTCTACCCATCGTCACTCGAATGACTGTTTCAATAACGTAACCAGGACGTTTTAGGCAAAGTAGTCGTGATTTCTTCTGCTATGGAATTTGACGTTCAACTGATGTTGCGTAAGACCTTCAGAGTTGAATTCGGTTGCTTCGGAACATTTTGTTCGACACGTTCTGTTTCATCGACGTCACGTGGACGTACGGTTTAGGCACTAAAAAGTCATTGCTACTCCTAACTTAAATTTTTACATGTGTAATATCGTAAGACCTTAAGATTTGAATTCAGTTGATAAGAACAACTTGTTCGGCATATTCACTCATTCTGTTAAAACCAGTTTTATGATCCCCTAAGCGCGAATTTAACCGGATCACGAAAACGTTGAAGCCCCAATAAACCAACAAATGCTACTATTAAGACTGTTTGAATTTCTAAATCTTGACCTATTTAAACAGTTTGAAGAGTTTCATAAGCAAAACCTCTAAGCTGATCTTAAAGCACAAGTCGCGATGGAGATGATGGATTAAAGACGGATTATTTCAATCAACAATTCTATGCAAATTTGCTTTTAGCATTTCAAGAAAGTAACTTGAGATAAACTACTTCGTCGTGAAGTTTTGGGAAATAGGAACTTTTTGTTTGCATATTAGGCATGCGCGAGTTTTCCCTTCTAACGCCCCTACGACTAAGAAAATCGAGTGGATCTCGGGACAAAAGGGGGGTTGTTATTTTTCTCTATTAATAGAACTGCGCGCACAGAAGCATAGCCAAACCATTTGCTCCAATCATTGGTAACAAATTCAATTCAGATTACTCCTGACTAAAACTGAAAGTGATTTTGTAACCGGCTCCAAGGTGGATATAATTTCGTCGTTAACAGAACGATCAGTTTCTTAGCAATGAATTTTTCATTACGTCAGTGTCTTAAATGCTACATTTGAGTATAATTGATAGTTTCCACTTGAAACACAGATCTTATACTATTTTTCAATGCATACGAGTCTTATTTTCACCTCAAACCTTTAACATCAGGTTTTAAAAGCAAATGTCCACAAGAATCAAAAATAGTTCGGTAAGGCTTGAAAAATAGAATTTGCCCTACTGTTGCATATACGTAGGCCTTAGTAAAAGTAAAAACACTGTGTAGTTTTTTTCTTCAAATATCTAGGTATTTCGGAGAAAAAGGACATTACTGGTTTCACGTCCAGACATCAATCTAACGAGTTCTGACTGGGCTGAAAATTGACCATTTTCATTCAATTCGCATTTCGCAACTATTGAGCACAGAAAAGTTGTAATACAATCAACTTAATGCAGAACTATTCCTTGTCCAAAACAGCCCAGTCTCAAGAATATTGGATTTATCTAACTATTTAGCGGTAAACAAAACTTAAGTGTTCTCCAACGATGAGTTCATCAGTCGGTGAAGACAATTGTCATTTTGACCATGTGCCATGTCTCGGAATTCCACAAGATTTTAATTCTAACTATGCTTGGAAAGGTCTTTCAATATATGTAAAGTTTAGTTTGGGCAAATAATTAGGCACTCGTCAAAACATTATTCAAATCATACACAAAAAAATTAAAATCACGCCAGCAGTCGAATGCGTGACCAAAAGTACCGTCATTGTTTTTGTCATTAAATCACTTCAATTCGAAATACCACATGAATATCAGCACGACTTAAGCATAAACCAACATATATATGTTTACCTTAGCTGGGTTATCATGTCTTGACTGTCAAACAACATTCCTATCCTAGCTGCCATTTCAACGGTGTTCCATTAGGTTTGCATAACCGGTACGCATTCGTCTGGTGATTTTGAATTCCCTAAATCGCTCAATATTACCAAGTTCCCATGCAAATGTTCCGATGTTTTCCGTTTTGTTGTTCAATACAATCATTTAACCTGCTATCAGGCAGAAATCCTCAGTAACTAGCAGTAACAAATAAGCCGCCATCTTCGATGGCTCCGCGTCTCTTATTTGCATATTGTCCAGCAAAAGTCTTTGCACACAGGGTAAGGGTAGAGTGGGAATTATTTCGAAAGAAAAAGCGTCAGAATTTTTCCAATATCTCGATGTTAGTTCCAATCCAGGGCTTCCTTTCTTAGTTAGGCGAAAAAATGCTACACTCAAAACAGGTCTTTGTGGCTTAAAATTCAAACAAAGAAAAGTAACTGTTAAAAGCTCTGAAATCCCGACCCTCACTCCCAAGTAAAATATGTTGTAACGCACGGGTCTCGGATAACACATTTTTAGTCAAAATGGAGGACTTTCAAACGTCTTCAAAATGGAAACCCGAACGTCGCACGTGGAATAACAATTTAGCAGTTACTACTGGCTTAATCAAACGACACAAATAGCACAGATAAATGATACATACATGGGACTTGGCAGTTACTGTTTTTCTTCAAAGTCGGATATGAGTACTAACAAGAACGACGCTGAAAATTAAGCTTATATGCGGGGAAAGAATCAGTTTGCAAGTTTCAGGATATTACAAACCGAGGTAGGTGAGCATGCTATTATTATGTGTATGATATTTATACTGCTTGGTAATGCTGACGTTTCGAACTGAAGTAATATGCCGATACGATGATAATACTTTTGGTCACGCACTCGGAAGCTGCTGGCGTGATTTTGTGTCTTTTGTGAACGATTTTGAATAATTTTTTGACGAGTGTCTAATCATTTGCCTAAACTGCACTTTACATACATATATTGAAAGACCTACCTAGTTGCGGGCTCAAGAAAGCCCGCAACGTATTCTCGATCTGGGGCAAATTTGTTCTGCCAAAATCGATCGATAAATCCTCGTAAACCAATCAGAATCCATTTCCACGCGAACAAGAATATTTTAAAAGACGAGCGCCGAGTCGGCTAGTGTGCTAGATCTTCAAAGCCAAAGTTTTGCATCATTGAAGTGTTAAAATTAATGTACATTTCGAAGATTGAAAAAAAAAAAAGAAAAAGTCTTAAAGAATACTCAGTTCGCTCTATGATGTCAAAAGAAGAGCAGCAACCGATGAAAACTTGTATAGTTTGGCCCTGACTCGATTTTACCTTCCACTAAGAATGTATGGAATGCAAAGAAAGCGATTTTATCACGCGCATCACGCGTATTTGGACCTTGGATCACGTGAAACTCAAGCATAGCAGCAAGTCAACTTGAGACGTTTCCTGTTCAGTGTTCATGTTGTGTTTGAAGTCCGCCTCGAGCAAGTTTTATCCGTTCTCGTCCTTGGAGTCGAGCGAGTTGTGATCTGTTCTCGTCCTGTGGAATAGAGCGAGTTGTGATCTGTTCTCGTCCTGTGGAGTAGAGCGAGTTGTCATCTGTTCTCGTCCTGTGGAGTAGAGCGAGTTGTGATCTGTTCTCGTCCTTAGAGTCGAACGACTTGTGATCTGCTTTCGTCCTTGGAGTTGTAAAGTTAAGTATAGCGTGACAAAGCGCGACAAACAAATGATCTATGCATAAGCCTTTGTGACAAAAAAAAAAAAACAAAAAAAAACAGCGTTTCAGTAAAACTAAACAAAACAAAACGACAAAACTAGTGTATCATGGAATTTTATAGTGTACAGTTAAACCTGTGTATAACGGCCCTGTATAAAGCGGTCACCCTGTCTGTAACGGTCACTGAACAACTTCCCAAAAATCGTCCCTTGCATTTACTGTTAAGTTAACTCGCATATAGCGGTCACCTGTATATATAAACGAACGCGGTCACCCTTAAGACTTCCTGAGTCCACAATTTCATTATAGTTTTACCTGTATATAACGGTCACGAACTCTTTGGGGAGAGCGTTGCGTGGCATCCCAAAAAAACGGGTGCGGAGGAGACTACCAAGGCAAGGGTCTCACAAAAATGCAAATATTAGTACTAAACACAATTACTAATACATGAACATGAAGAACTTTCTTTCACACTGAGTAAAGTTAATGACTGACATACTACATGAAATCAAGCTTCGAGCTCCGAAATATCAGAAAACTATTACCGATTTTTTTTCTTCTTCTGGAGATCCATATTGTTACGTTAAAAGCTTTCCCTTATAATTTTATGAGGTGATTTGTTTTTATATGGGGTCACGCAACTCTTTTACAAATTACCCTTATGGCTTATTTCTTTTGTTCGTTGTTCTGTAAATCTGCCATTAAATTGTAACGAATACAAGGAAACGTAGATCCAAGGACACTGTACCTCCCTTAAAGTACACCACGGACATTTTGTGGGCCTTTTTTTATCGTGTTTATTTCGTTGCTGTTACTCGTTACCAAGTTGTCAATAAAACGTAAATTGGATGATTATTTGCACATAAAAATGCTATTTATTGACTTCCAGGGGAGTTTAAAGGAAACCTGTCTACAGCGGTCACCCTCTATACAACGGTCACCTGGCCATTTCCCAAGGGTGACCGTTACATACAGGTTTGACTATAGGTGACTGTTTCATAGGTTTAGTGAAATTGCTCTATGCAACACCTCCACGTACACTTTCGAGCACATAAATTGGCAAAAAGGAAAAGGGGGTGCTGCTGAACGTTCAAGCTACCCTTATGGGCAGATCTTTTTAGCCCCGCGAAGCGGAACATTTTACTTCAGGCCCCAAAATATGTCATGACCCCAAGAACCATGTATAACACACCTATTAAAAATTAATCTCAATACGCCACTGATTACAACTTAGAAAAACTCTGACACATTTTTAGTAACCCAAAGCACTAAGCATCGTCCTCGCCCGCATTTCCTAACCTTTGGTTATTACTAGTATAGTTAGAATCTAAAATCTTTCGGAATTCCGAGACATGGCAATTGGTCAAAATGACAATTCTTTTCACCGACTGTCTAACTCAATTTTGGAGAACAATCTCGTTTTGTTTACCGCTAAATAATTAGATTAATCCAGTGTTCTTGAAATGATCTTTTTTCGGACAAGGAATAGTTCTGCAATAAGCTGGTTGTATTACAACTTTTCTGCGCTCAATAGTTGCGAAATGCGAATCGAATGAAAATAGTCGATTTTCGACCCAGTTGGGACTCGCTAAATTGCATGAAATTGGGTCTGAAAGTTAAATGGTAAATGTCGCTTTTCTCGGAAAGACAAAACTATTTCAAGGAAAAAACTACAGCCTGTTTGCACTCTTGCTAGAGGCTAGCTATATGCAAAAGACGAGCGAATTTGAGTTTTCTAGCCTTGCAGAAGAAATTTGATTTTGTTTAATTTTTGTGGGCATTTGCTCTTAAATTGATAAATTTAAGAGCTGCGCTGCAAATGTGAAAACTTGTTGATGGATGTATGACATATATCTAGTCAGCATAATTAGCGAAGGAAGCATGAAGGAATTCTGTGAATCTGGTTAGCTTTTTAACCGTTTGGGAAAACGGTTTAGAGTGCCCTGGAATGTAATTTAAGGATTTTTATATGGTCAGTAGTCTAATCCTTATCGTGTCTGATAAAATTGCACTCGAATCTAATTTAACTAAGTCACTAATTTTGAAAGAAGCTGGTTGTGCAGAAGAAATACACTTCGCCTTAATTTAACTACATGTGGCCTTACTCGCCTCAGAAAGTCGCTTTTAACTGAACTTGAAACTTCTCAGGGAAATAAGTTATTAATTGAGAGTTTCAACAAAAAGTCATGTTGGAAACCGATTTTAAGGTGGCCGGACACAATTTCCGCGCGTGCTCTTACTAATGCCATTCAGCGCGCGCACAAGGATTACACAAAGCAACCATGACGTCGATACAGCGATCATTTTATTTGGTCAATGCCCTCGCTATCTGTGCTTTTTTTTTCTTCATAATTGAACACGATGTATTTATGGCTTAACTCTTTTTTTCAAAAATGTATGTTAGAAAAGGTAACGATGCAAAGAACCCAGCAATTCTAAGATTTTTCTTTTTTACCGAAAGAATCCAGTTAACTGCAGCGCATACGTAGTATATAAGGCAAAAAATTGCGATTGAATGCTTAACAGCTTTCTTGGAAATACGCCTATTTCTCGAGAACCACTCGTTAGAATTTTACGAAATTTGGCACGAAAATACTTTAGAAAACAAATAACTGGAATATGGAAAAAAATTAAAATTGAAAATTGGCAGAGGCGATTCTAGATATTCCAGTTAACCTTTTACAAGTGATAATTAAAAATCCCTGTGTTAAACTATCATTAAAATAGTGCTAACTTGTGAGCATTGTTATTTTCTTGTTGCATGCAAATGGAAAAGAAAAACTAACGACTAGAATTTTTGCAAACAAACAAAACCGATTTTAAAGGCCTGTTTATATTTACTCATGTTGCCATGGCAACGGCAATACGTCAGCCTAGCTATCAAAAATCCGAAGTTTGTGTTGTTAACTTGCGTGTAGCCATTTTTGGCGACCAAAGGATCAAAGGTTTTAGAGAAAAAAGAGATTGAAACACAGGTATCAAAACTGAGTTCTGCCACCTCAATTTACACTAACAAAATATGGTAACAAACCTGAACTAAGAAAGAATTGGGGAAAGAACGGTAACATCATAAACTTTTGAAAACAAACTGTCATTATATATGTTGCAAAAATGAAATACAAGTTAGAGGGAGACCGATAGGCAAAAATTGTCGAGTTCTCAAATTTTGGCCTGATAATCAAGTAGTCTTCGATTCAAGTCTTTTAAGGAAGCTTTTCCTTGAGACCAGAAACGTCAGACAGAGTTAATTATTTGAAAAAGCTCTGGAGAACTATTATTGAAATTTCTTGGTAACTTAGAAACTGTTTGGAATCTGCAATCTTTTGCTTAGAATTTAAAATATTCCCTAGCGCGTTGGTTTGAATTAGAATCCTTTTTGCCCAGAGTTTGTCTTTTGTTGAGCCGAAAACTGGCCCAGTTTTTCTTAGAAAGGACTCCTGATTTAGTTTCAAGAGCAGTGAACAAGGAGTGATATCTCGATTGTTACTGGTATTATCGTGCATAATTTCAAGCTTTTAGGATTCATATAGATTGACTTTGGATCCAGGAAATAAGTTCTGCAGTTTGCCCTGTTGTTTGCTTTCCCATTTCATCTAAATTCCAAGATGGCGCAATTTGCTTGTAACGAAGCTATTGAGTTATAACAAATGCCTGCCGCTCTCACTTAGCACTGTTAATTCATCCTAAGCTGATAATCTGTAAAAATCTCGTTCAGTTGAAAGATGGAGAGTTTCAGCATTAGTTAAAAGGTTTCACTCAGACAGTCTTCTGGTGACTTTTAATTGCGTTTTAATTAAAAATCTTTATATGTAAACACGCAGACCCCAATATCTTTATAGCTTCTCTCAGATAGTTCCGCATTGATGTCGTGTATTTATTTCACTAAAAACAAGTTGTCATGGCTTGAAAGGTTATTGTCAGATTCCTTAATCACTCAGAATGTTTCGAGCACAACGAACTGTTTGCCGGTTTCTTAAGGTGTAGGAGTTCTAAACTTCCAAAAGAACCATAAAAGACAACTTCATTCTTGCTAAATGCCGTCTAAGTTTATATTACAACAAACGAATTAATCTCGCAAACAGCAGAATCAGCGTTCGAAAGTGGATATGCTATGAACAATTCGCAGAAAGAATTTCAATACTGCATGTTACATAGTTCAATTTAATCGGCCATCGTTATCAAGCTCTGTATGCTCATCAACTTGAGTGTCTTTGAAATAAAATGAACCAAAGATGTTTGAATCCAAGGCAACTGTGAACTGCGACCAAAATAAAGTCAAGAAACGAGTAAACAACTTTAAAACTGGTAAGGCAGGCAAATTAAGATTTGAAAGATGAAATAAGTGCTGCATTGAAAAGGGCTGAAGCTAGGTCAAAGCTTAACCTTGCGCCAACCGCAATGACGAATACTTCTAAAGAGTGTACGCTATCATAAATATCACAGAGACACGCAAAACTTTACTATATTAGGTAAGTATGTTTCGGCCATGAAAATGACTTCCTCATAGCTTGAGCGCACTCTGAAGAGTTTATCTCTTTGAAGAAGGGGAAAATTCATTGGTAAATTTTTGTTGCTCTGTCCACGTTCGCAGTTGAGATGTTGCAAACATTCGTTGTATAAGAGGCCACGAAGTCATGCGGAGCGCTAAGACCCCGCTGAATCGCTTATTATCTGGCAAGGAATGCTTCTAATAATTGCAAGGTCTGTTTATTTTCTATTTTGATCGCCGGAAGAAACTGTCAGAAGGTGTCAATCACACGCTCTGAGTGGTTGGGCCAGTTGAAGGCGGAACTACGACCAGGGTAAAATCACTTTGAAACTTTCTGCTGAGACGTTCGTGAAACGTGATAAAAAAATTCTTTTTGTCATGTAAATACTATTCCCCCTGCTGTTGGTCAAGGTTGCGGGTACCGGAGCGGACATTTGGAAAGAATGTTTCTCTTGCTTTTCACAAGCATCGATGTGCATACAGTGCAAATCAAAATAAATGTCTCCCAAGGATATCTCTAATGATACAAACTGGTAAACGAGATTTATTGCGTATGTAGTTAACAGAGTAACCAAATTAAAATGCAAAACTTCAATTAACAGACACAGTTATTAATAAATCAAAGAATGATGTAAACTGACATAACAATATTGTTGCTTTAATAACTTGACCTTATGTTGCGTGAAACACTTAAATCGTCTTTTGGCGTGACCATCAGCTTCAACCCCCAAAAGATTTGCAGTGTGATGCAACGTTATTGCTTCAAAGTAACACTTCCTTCTCGTTTCGCTTGCTCGATGGCTTCTTGTTAATTCATTACTCCAAACCACTCTTGCCCCGTACTTAAGAAGGCCTTAAAATTGAACAGTCTAAAGAAGTGTCTGGAGTTACTGAAGGAGAACTCAATACGCCGGACCAAACTGAGTCGTTTACCTTCATTGTTACAAGACTTGTTTTGTATTGCAAACATTAGGTGAGTTAGTTGTGAATTTTTGTTTGCATTGACCAAAGAATCAATTTCCAAAAACCTGCACGCTGTTCTCAAGAGTCCAAGGTTCGTCCCTCTTATTACGTCTTAAAATTACGATTTGTAATTAAGTCTAAACATTGAGTATGTAACCGGCGGGTCAACCTATAAAATAACCTTCAAGTCTTATCGTTTACATCACATTAGCTCTTGATGCTTTAATATGCCGGATTTATTCCTTGTTGCTACTTTTTTGGAGAGTTTTGCAAGTTAGAAATGGTACATGTTGCAACAATAGTGAAAGTATTTTGTTGCCTAGCTAGGGGTCACCGAATATGCCTGAACGTGTTTCGTATTGAAAACCGTAGCCCTGTTAACTGTTTAGATAGCATATCCCGTGTTGCAAACGACCACCCATCCGTATATTTGCAATTACTTCCTTGAAAAACAAAATTCGCTTGCTTGTTGAAGGACAAATCGAAAGGCCGTTATGAACAATCCTTCACGTCCGAGCTTGAAATATTATAATTATAATAGCGGTTTATATTTTATAAAGACAGTTAGTGTGACAAAACATTTAGGAAGCTTATTGGGGCGAGAAATAATCATTAGCTTGATAATTTCTACGGAGGCTCTTGCTGAGAGTGGCCGAAATTCACTCTTTCAGATCCGGCTTGGACAAATTCTTTTCATAATCTCTGCATGACTGAATTGTTCGTCAATACGCCTCCAGTTAAGCTGCAGTTAGTCTCTCAGAAATAACGAAATCGATACTGTGATTTTTAGTTATTTTCTTTTTAATCCCATGAACTGCAACCTCTGAGTTGTTTGTTGTTGGACTGGTGGATTTCGAATTGGATCGTAGCTTTTAATTGGCTACAATAGGATTATTACGTCGCACTTATTATAACTATCAGTTACCTTCCTGATAATTATTCGCTTTTGCCAGTATGTTCTGCTCAAGATGTGATTAAAACTTCTTGCTTAACTCCATAAAGTTTGTTGCCGTTCGCAATAAGCAATGGTCGATCATTCTCGCCGTTTCCACATTTCCGCCTGTTTAAGAGTTATTTAAGGCATGCAAAATTCAATCTAGATTTTTACTCGATGTGCTCAAAAACAAATTTTAAAAAGTCGCTAAATTACTACACAGAAATCGCTTTCAAAAACAATCATCCAAAAACAACACCTTCGAAGGTAAAATGTATCTATTTATTTGTTTACTTATTGAAGATAATGTTGACTTTTGACCCCATTATCGTCATAAAGACTTACCAGGGCCAACCAAAACACGAAGCAGATTTAGTCACGCAATTTTGCAATCTGACAAAAGTAGCTTTAAAATGACTAAATGAATATTAAGCCGGTATTACCCTAGAACCGTCAGCAATGTGAGCTTAGCCAGGCCATGAAAACTATTTTCAATTCTTTCATACTCAAGTGCACCACTTATTGATAATACATTTGTAAAAATTTGCAGAAACGTTCACTGGCTATATAAAGTAAACTAGTAGTAATCAGAGATTATGAAAGTGCGTTCAACGCCCTCACTTTAATATATATACCTTAATAAATGATTTCACTAGCTCACTTTCAACCTTTGTCTATTGCTGAAGTCAACATCTTTTAGCAGCAACCGAGGTTTTCCAGTCAGATATGCACAGTGTCAAAGTCCACGCTAGTGAAGAGGTCACGATTTGGTGATAAGTTGCGTGACGCCGCCAGTTTCTGTAGACTCACAAGTTTCATAGAATATTTAAATTACGTACATTATTCTAAGCTAGCATTTGCAATCGCGTGCTCGTTTCGCGTGCTCGTTTATCGTAAACAAACTCCGTGCGACTAATTCGAGTATTTCCCCTGATGAATAAAGTAGTCTTATGGATCTTGCC
>Ga0126338_10002075_pt1 | contig 13524 bp, 6 predicted proteins | sample OrbCmetagenome_2_FD_92529 | JGI IMG/M metagenome (GOLD analysis project Ga0126338, IMG submission 92529) | Coral microbial communities from Petempiche,Puerto Morelos, Mexico - Orbicella C C metagenome | ecosystem: Host-associated > Invertebrates > Cnidaria > Coral | place: Petempiche,Puerto...
CATCTCAGTAAAGTGAACCTCAGGGGGTACAGGTGTGGAAGTAGGGTACTTAGGGGTTGTGGGGTGGGGTAAAGGAAATGGGGGTTGAACAACAAAACAATATCAGGAATATTGGGCACAAACCAGTCACTGGCGAATTTCACCCACTGAAAGAAAGCTTATCAGGAAAAACTAGGTAGTTTTGAAAAGTTTTGGGAACATGTCAGGCCATGATAGCTGCCTGGACTCATTAATGAGCCTGCTCAGATTTTGATAGCTACATCCCTGTGATAATTTTTATCAGATACTAAAAATGTCAGTCATTAAAGCACACAACGCAAAACGCCATTATTGATAGTTATCCAGCTTTATCATTGACTTAAAACACTTTCCTGTTCAAAGCATTTTCTCAGAACCAACCTATTCCCTGAAAACTATTTTGAATGTTGAATATAACTCTGTCCAAGAAAGTTAAGAATTGGACTTACCCTTCCCCTGTCAGGGCACAACACGCCTGAAAGAGAAAAAACAGATCCTTAATCGTGTCACAAAAAAGTCCTCGGCATCCAACATGCATAATTCTGTTCATATATTTTGCCTTGGATTCTCAAAAACGTACAGGGTTGGATGACAGAATGAGGGATTGCCATTCAGCCTCGCTCAGGACTACATGTACTTCCTATGATTCTTTCCCTCTCTCCTCAAACCCTTCCATTTTCCATGGAGCGCAGTTTATCAAAATGTCCTCTGCATGAAATACACCTGCATTGTGGGCTAGATATTTAATTTATGTATGGTAATTCCAGTCTAATACACTTGAAAACGGTAAAACCTTCAACCCCAAGATCAAAATAAAAAGTTCTCTTCAAAGTGACATTACAAAGGAAAACACTTCCTATGAAATAACACAATATTCTACCTGTATGTGCCATCCATGGTCCTTAATTGAAGTAAGATTTAATTGTTCTGATATTTCTGCCACACTCATAGAACCCTGGAAACATTAAGAAAACAACCAGTATTAACCCACTGTTAAAAGTCCTTGTGTAGCTGTTTCAATGTTGTTTTATGTTCTGAAATTTTTGCAGGACTGTAGTAAATTAAATTTCACTTAAGGTGATTCCTTAGTATTGCATTGCACATCCCTACTTCGCATGATTTTCGCATCATTAGCACACGCACATCATGAAACCATGTTTTCTATTTCTGTTAGAAAACACTGTGACGAAAAAAAGAGAAACAAAATGTAAATTCTCTTTGCTCGCGCCATCATTATGTCAACAGCTCGTGCTAGTTCTGTGTTTCTATCTAGTTACAGAAACACGATTTTTAACCAATCAGCCACATATTCTAAGGGCTGTTTTCTAAAATGTAATATAATGTTATGCATTCTTATCTTATTTATATTTTTACATTGTAAACATTTTAAATTAGCTTTTAAACATAATATTTAGATCTTGATATTTTTATGTTTAAGTGTCCACATTTAGCAGCTTTATTACTGCTATTTTAGCCTGACACTGAAATAAAGGTGTTACTTACTTATTTACTTAATATGTAAAGAGAGAGAATCAACACCAAAGAAATTCAGAAATACAGAAAAGAAAAAAAGCAAACCTTAATATCTTGCTTGTTGGCAAATATAAGCACTCCAGCTTGTCTTAAATCCTAAAGCAGTGGACAACAAGAGTGAAAAAATATCATCTAGAACTGCGAGCTCTAGAAACTCATGCAATCTGTGACAAATCATGTCTTACTGGCAATGTTGACAGTAAAGTGAAAACCAATAAAATTATAGTGTCCCAAGTGTCCATGTGTAGCTTGGGACCATACGCAACATTTGGTGTCTTTATTCAATCAATTCCATATGGATGAGCAGTTTTCGAGTGTTTTTTTACCATGATTGTAATCAAACTGGAACATTGTGATTCTACAGGTTTTGAAGGGTTTTAATACCAAGTCCAACGAGGGTATTAAGAAAGAAACTGAAACTATTTTAAATGATTTTGAAGATATATTGTCTAAATTTTCATTGCTTCAGTATCAACAACAAGTCATCAAATTGTTGACCTTTGCGACCATTTTAGTTGCCATTATTATTATTTTTTTTCACTCACTGTGATGACCAAAAGTGTTGCAGCTTGGAGCCCTTTATATGTATTCCATAATAATCATTACATTAACCGTTATTGATATTCTCAAAAGTAGGCATATACTTTTTTCCCCATGCCCATGTCCTTCTGGCTAAAAACAAAAGTTAAGTAAATGTTCTCCAAACATTCTCCTCACAAGCATTGTTGAGACTCATACAGTTTTCATCTACTTCTTACCTCATGATTCAACATGTTGTAAAGTTCTGCTTTTGTTACAGCAAGTCTTTCCCTATCTGTGCTATCTACAACTACAATTAAAAACTGAAAGATAAAAAAAAGCAATAATTTGCTGGTTTGAAGAAAAAATTTTTATTTCTCAGTCTGTAAGTTAATTCCACCTAATTAACCACGCAGAAAAAGGAATTATTTACTCCAACCAAGCTATGCCAACATGATACATGGATTGTATATTCATGTGGAAAAGTCAACATTTGAATTTGACACCACTACGCTATCACTTTCAACATAATTGCAACCAACTGAAAAGATGTGAGAGATATAGGTATACATTGTATTTCCTTAAATAATCAATCACACAAGATGATTAATACTTTTCCAACCAAAACAGGAAGCAATCATCTGAGTGACTGTTACTTAGTTTTACTAACTAAAGCTTCCTTGACCTATTGACACCTGGAGCGTTTTGGGAAAAACACATTTTATGTCCTTAGGCTTTTCGTTTTTTCTTTTCATTTTTTTTTTTGCCTTTTCTTATCTTTTTGCTGCAGTTGTTGACCTTCTACTATGCTCGCTTCCACTTCAAGAATTCCCTAGAAAGTGTCATCGAGACGGGAAATACTCACCATTGAGTAGCTTTTAGCTTTCAAAGTTTCTCTTATTTGTACATGAAAAATAAGTTATGTACAAATGATTACAGTAATCACAGTATATAACTAAAATAAATAATAAATAAATAAATAAATAAATAAATAAATAACATACCTCGGCATTTGTGTAGTACGTATTCCATGCTGACCTTAATGACTCTTGACCACCAATGTCCCACATTAAAAAATGAATATTTTTCCATACTACCTATAAACAAAAAAAGCACAAATCCTTTAATTTCTATCTCCAGCCATCCATCATTAGCCATAGTTTTTACAGTTTCCAGTGATAACATCGGCCTTGCACTGGTAACTTCTTATTGTAAAATAGAGTTGACAACTTAGAGCAATACAAATATATATGCAATATTTTAGTAATTATGGCAGCTCAATCAGTGGGTTACCTTCAATGGTTGTAAACACCCACACTCTATCACTCAAGAGACACTGTCTTACTGTTATAAAGAACTCTTCTAATAATTGTTGCTGTGTTGGACAATGAACTGCTTAACTTGCAAGCCATGCAGAGAATTTAGAATATATTCTGTATTCTGCATTTTTTCCCACCTCATCCTCCTCTTATTCAATAAAGCTGGACTACAGGTCTGGGTGCACACCTGCTCCTTCGCTTTACATGTAGCAGGCTGGGTGGGACCCGGACCCCACCTTAGCCTTAGTCACTAGCCGGGTGTGGCATGGCACGTGTGTGGCTAACCCCAACCCTAACCCTAACCCTTTACCTTCACTTTGCAGGGTGTGTTGCTTCCACCCTATTTATCCCAGGGAGCACCCAACAACCTTAGTCCCATTTACTGCCGAATGTTTTGTGTGGTCTTCTTGTGTATTTATTTAACAAGTGGCAAATGCTTGTTAACATGCAGCAAGCTAAATTTTATAACCCGTGTAACTTGTATCATTGTTTCTCTAGAAACATGTTGACTTCCTTCCTGCCCCCCTACTTTGTAAATTTCTCCTCTTTAAAAACCTTTTCTCACTTTGTGTGAAGAAATAAATGACTGAAAAGAGTTTTCACAAACAAAACAAATTGTTCACTGTTTATCTGATGTAAGACAGTTGCACAGCTGACTGAAAAAATACACTTTCCTTTGAAATCTTGACACGAAAAGTGATAATGTTTGCATAAAATCCACACAAACAATTCAGGTGTGAATTCTATATTTAAAGGAAATCATTTTTGTGTGGGAATGCCTTTTCACCAGATTAGGCAGGGGTTTCATTAGAGTGTGCGGCGGGAGGGCAACTGGTTTTCACACGTGGGTAAACTTTATTTACTGAAATTCTTTATAAGAAAAAATATCCCCTAGATGGTCAAACCAGACAGTCAAAATCATCCTATCAGCCACTCGATTTGCCCAGTACCAAGCCCCTTAACGAAACCGCTGGATTAGGGAAGGTAAAGTATTATTTGTTTCTCAAAAAAATAATTGGTAACAATTAAGTACTGTCACAAGTTTTTACCACTAGAACAACGACGTGTTGTTTACTACTCTCAGGGCAATGACATGAACTATCTCACCTATACATGCAAACACCTACATGTGCATTAATGTATACAGGAACAAAAAAAAAAGATCTGTGAAAGGAAGTCATGGCAGCAAGCAAGGTGCGAGAGAACAAAGAGACAAAAAACAAACTATTCATCAACTATTCTTACCTCTTCTACATTACTGCCTATTGTTGGCGATGTATGAACTACTTCACTCATTAAACTGTAACAGAAAAAGTAACATACATCTTATGCCAGCGATTGAAAGTATTTGACTTCTGTGCAATAAAACAATCTCATAGCAAAAATCTAAAAGGCCAAATCACAATATACTTACAACTGATATAAAATCGTTGTTTTTCCTGCATTATCTAAGCCTACAATTATCACCTTGTGCTCTGCAAATGAAATAATACACATCACATTAGAACCATCCTGCAACAAAACATGGACAGAAAATGTCAATGGAATCTTTTATAAGATGGCAGGTTGTACAGTTGTATCAGTGCAGAAATTCTGATGATGAGCCCTGTCCCTAACATCCCCTCAATAAGATACCCCGACAAAAAAATATCCTCATGGCGGTAGAACTTGTTTGTTTGGACAGTTAAACTATTTCTTTTCTCATTAACAATCATTAGGCTACCAGTTCAAGCTTTCTACAAGCAGAAAACAACAGAGAGCAGCGGCAACCTTCCTTCTCAGTAAGGTCAGATGAAAAACAGCCTGCAAGGACGGCACAGCTGCACACCCCTTTCTATTTTTTCATGCGCCAATGTAGGAGAGAAAAATCTTTAAGGGGAAACCCCACATAAATTGAGGATCTAATCAAAATTATACACTTACAGTATGTATGTCTGGTTGTTGTTACATGAAATTCACACCACTACATACTTTCGGAACCTGTATGTAACTTTCACTGCCAAGATGATTAATATACTGTGGGTTTGATATTTTACAACCTCAACACTAAAGTACTGCTTCAAGTATGTTCAAGCAACAAAAAGCCCAACTTGATAAAATATTAGGGTATATTTGTTCTACGATATTAGACAATATGATCATAATAAGAAAGATAATCTTGTTCTGAAAATTATAAGAGATTAATACACGCAATCCCGCTTAAAACTGAAATGGACAATAAGGGTTTACATGATTATGCCACTACTATGGGAATTTTGCACCATGCAATTTAACATCCAAATTAATAAGATTTAAACGTGTCCAAATGAATACCGACTCGCGGTCGGATTGAGATCTTGTTCAATACCCAATAAAGGACAGAAAATTACATTTTCAAGCTAAACACTGCACGATTTCTGTCTTCTTTCTGTATCTAAGAACCTTCTTTTAAAAATACACTCCATATTGCTACAGCAAATAGAAATGCTGGATAAAATAGCAATGTCTAAAAATATTTTTCTGGCTACGCTACGCACAAGATGGACTACAACACTTACCTTCATTGCTAAACCAACTAAACAATTTCGCGAACAGCAATCCCATCTCATGCCGATAAAACTTACGTAATTGTTAAACAAATCGCAATAAAACCCTTGCGCTTAGAGAAAGTCTTTCCTACTGATATTTGTAACTTCATCCACTTCCGAATCTTTCTTCGTGAAGATTCGGTGTACGCATGCTCCAAGCCTCGCATGGATGCCATGTGACGTCTCAAGGGAAGCGAATACGTACATGTTCGCTCCGGAAGTTGAATTTGAAGTTAGATTTATAGGAAAAAATTACAATTTCTACACCAGATGTGCCCGTGGTGGCAGGGGTACTCACATATATTGGTTATAAGGTACGTGCCGCGAGATAGGATATGGTTTTTGAGGTTCCCGATCCTTAAATAGAGTATTATTTTTGCATCTGTTGGCATTGTGTTCCCGGTGTGATCATTAGATAGAGTTTCTAAATTGTACCAGCTAAACTTCTAGTGTGTAGATGCCCAGCTGAACCAAAAACAAATTATTTGCTTGATGCTTAACTTCCTGTTTTACAGAAGCAAAATAAAGCTGACCCGTTCACACCATTCTTAGTTTGTGTTTTTCGCTTGAAGAGGGTGTCATTTTTCGGCTTTATGCCTTTGCCTTTTGCTTATGCGTTTTCCCCCCGGGCAGATGTGCTGAAAGCAAAGTTTGATTTTCAGGATCAACGGGATCAACGTTGTTGATAAACAAAAGAAGACACTCGAAACTCCAAGTTCCAGCTGTCTAGATACAACAGATATAATCTAATTAACTTTACATCTCATCAAATTTTAAAGAAGTTCTGATCCATCTCAATATAGACAGGAGTGCATATAGTTCCTTTGTTTCTCGAGGGAACAGTTCAACGAAGACCGGAAGATGGGTGTTGCGTGGAGTTTTCCGGAAGAGGGTTTTTTTTACTTCCCTTTTGTTTCAAAGATAACAGATTTCCTGTTACGTTATGAGTCTATTTACGGAACAAGAAACATCCAAAAGCGCCGTCTAGAAACGAGGCAGAACTAAAATAACACTGAAAAGACAAGTCTTACTTTAGAAAACGACCTGCAAGCTGCGCGAGTTCGAATTAGTGCTCATAAAGATAAAGACACCAACACCATAAATCCTCTCATCAGATTTACAAGACAATGAACTTTATTTAAAAAAACAACGCAGCACAGAAGTTAAAACACGTACTTTTCTTTTTTAAACAATCACCAATAGGACAGACGCACTAAAACAAAATGTAGAAGTGAGATACACCTGTAGCGTAACAGCCAGCTGTTCGTAAGAAACATGATGGACTCGGCCTAACTAAAAGAGATGTCCGTTGCTGTACATTAATTTTTTTTTAAGTCTTATAAGTCAGCAAAGCTTGCACATAGCTGTGAATGTGTAATAAATACAGTCAACAAATATTGACAGTCTGTAAGAGAGCAGCAGAGGTACATGCTCCACGTGTTTTGAAAGTCAAAAAACAGAAAAAAAACTATGCCAAGTATGTACCACTTGTCTATATAAAAGATTATTAAATAAAATTAATGCAAGGGGCTATGTTGCTGCACACAGTGGCGAGCGATTCTTCAATAAACAGTGTCTTCAAAAGGAAACATCAAAATAAAGTGCTTCACAATACTATAATATAAAACAGAAATTGAACAGCATTCAGCTTGTAAGGTCAAAACTCATCAAATTTCACTATTCATTATGATCTGCCCAAGACTTTGGTCAGTTGCATTACCGTTAAATTTTAGTGACAATTTCTAATTGAAGAAAACGCTCCCTCTGAACTGAATGCCGTGAAATAGTTGCAATAACTTATTGTAACTGGCGAGAGAAGCTACAGATTAACAATGATGCTTGGTTGAGCTGGAAGAAGGGAGAATTCCCTGAAACCTTCCCTCCATCAGCCACGTGCCTTGACTTGTTTGACTTTGAATGGATTTCTTTTCTTCATTTCCTTCTTGTGTTCTCTCTCCTACAGGGATAAATATCATGAAACGTTTAAGCTACCTAGTCTGTCCACACATGTTTGTTTTTCTGCTAGGTAAGAGGTTATTTTTCTTCGACCACGCGAGCGATCCGATGCTAGCGCGGAGCGCGAGAGCGTCCGCGAAGCGCGCGCAAAAAAATAAACTTTCCCCAACCCCATCCCCTTACGTTTTAGCGCGTGTTTCCCACACGCCGGGTTTATATTTCGCTAAGCTTACGATCTCGACGAACTCAAGACAAAATAGAGGGTCTGTGGACAGGCTGTTAGCTAGCACATTCACATCACACAACACGCGAACTCAAAACACTTACAGGCCCCAACCCAGTATATCAGGATCACCCAAACCCCAGGATATCTCCAACCCACTCTCAGATCGTGTGGACCACTGGGAAACACGTAGAACATAAGTTCATTTACACACATACATACTTTATTTGTCATGTAGGTCATTACAAAGGCAGCTAAAAAGTTGATGTGGATCTACACACTAATGTATAACTACAAAATTTAGACAAGAAAAGAAAAGAAAAAGAAACTTAAGAAACTTATGAATTTACTAACCTCAAGCCGGCGCTGTCTCTCTGGGTCATCCTCCTGCATAATGCGTTCTTTCTCGGCCCTTATCTTGTCTTCACGACGCTGTTGAGCGGCCTTGAATTACAAGCGAGAAATAAGTTAATAAGTATAGACATTACACAGCAACAATGCAGTCAAGAATTCAGTACTGAAAGTGTCTGTCTATCTGTCTGTTTCTCTGTCTGTCCGTCTGTCCGTCTGTCTGTCTGTCAGTTGGTCAGTCACTCATCATTTCTTCTTCAGTAGACTTTTCTTATACCACACTCACTTCTTGTCTTTGGGCGTGAGATTGTTTGAGAAGGTTTTCTTCAAGTTCCCGTCGGTTTTTCTCGGCTTTAGCTTTTGCCTGGAAGAAAACACACATTACCACTGTTTAGTCATCAAGTGTACTTCAAATATTCCATATTGGTAAGGTATTTCCAGTGAGATCTATTCGGTGACTTTGAATGGCTCTTACTTGCATGCAAAAAATCAAACATATTCCTGTGGAATTTTACTCTCGTATGAATTGATGGATGAATTGAGGATATGAAATGGGAAGGTTGTTTATATAATGTGGTATGGTAGTCTGTGAAGAAACATCTGATGACACTCAGAGAGAAAGACTGTACAGGAAGCATAACAGAGCTATAACACATAACAACAACCCACCTCTTTTCCCAGCTTGAAACGACGAACCCTGTCAATACAGTGAAGTACAAGCCTCATCATGGGTTCCAATTTAACCATGTCAGCTGACTTCGTACTGCTGCCTTTAGAGGGCACTGAGAATTCAAAAATAAGCAATGAATAACTATAAAACAGATGGAAACTTAAATTACCCTCTGCAATTGGTGGAAATGGAATAAAATAAAATAAAGCGAAGTCATAATGAGAAAAGAGACTTCTTAAACGTACATTGTCGTAGCCTGTAGTACAGGCATTTTGCTGGGCGATTGCACTATACATTTGTTTGCAGAGTCGCCAAATTTAGCTACACTCTAACTCTTTAGGACATTTATTTTCTCTCTGTTGGCCCTCACCCAATCAAAATACACTCACTCACTAGAAGCACACCAGCATTGCATACTAACTTCAAGCTTTTTCTCAGATCTTTTTGCTTATGAGTAATTAATTGGAGAACTAAGCTTTCCTTTAAGTGCTGGTGATTGAGGAAAGAACCCAATTTATTAACCTGGGAGGTAGCTCAGTACAGGAACCAAAACAAGCATAGGTCAATATGCCTTCACATGATCAATTTGCTGGATCAACTCTGGTGAGAGCCATAACCACAGCATAATGACTGTTATTGAGGAACCACTTGTTTTTATGACAAAGGCTCTCGTTGTCAGACCTGATGAGCTTTTTAATAATCAAGGGTCCATTTTAGTTCTCAAACCCACATTAGAGCTTATCCAACTTACCATTGAAATTAAATAACAAAACTTTCTTTGGTTTGACTGGTTTTCCACTGGCTGCCTGGTCACTGAAAAAAATTTAAAACTAATTTCAACAAAACAAATATGAGATACAAATGGCAACATAAATTTAAATTGTAGTTGAAAAAGGCGTCACTTCACCTGGATTTGCTCCATTTGACTCAACAAACATATTAGTTTACATAGGAAAAACAAGCCTGTGTATTAACAGAAACTTACTCATCATCTGGTTGTTTAGGGCCTACATACTGATCAGAAAATATCAAGGAGTCAAACATTTCTTCACCACCTGAAATAGCTCTCGTGATCTACAAATTCAAAAGAAAACAAGATATCTTTTCAGGTCACTGGTATCAACCTTGGGTGTGAAAGGTTAAAGAGCACAACTAAACTAAGTGGTACCTGGGATGTTAAAATAGCACTGGCAGCCTCGGTTGATTCAGTTAAAACAACATACGAAGCAGGAAGATCATACTTGGCACCACTACGTTTATCAGGGCAGAAAAAAGTCTACAACAAACAAAGGAAAAAATGATTAAAGGCATATCTTTATATTGCATGACAAAAAATTAAAGTATTTGTTTTCATAAGAGAAGATTGTCTACCAAATCTTGCAGCTCCTTTTGCATCTTGGTTGCAGTCTTCTTTGGCAACACAGCAAAAACAAAGTTGTCCATTTCTTCCTCAGTCATGTGTACTGTAACTGTCTGAAACACATTTAAAGTTACAGCAGAATCAGAGACATCTATTGCCTTATGCTTACATTTGATTTCAAATCCAATGTTTGGCTTAGAATTAATTACAGTAGTGTTATTTTGTAATGTAACAGGATTGAGTAGAACCTGACAAGAGAGTAAACAAACCCAAATATATCATCTCTATCACCACAATAAAGTAATGTAATGAGCAGACTTTTACAATTACAATTTTTGATTCATGCTTTAACAGTGTAACAACAATAGCTAGACAGTTGTCAAGACTGATTAAATCTCCCAGCTGTTTGATGCAAAGAAACCATGCATGCTAATTTAATTTAATCAAATAAAGAATGTACCTGACAGTACATCAAACCTTTCCATCTCCTTGAATTACTAACTGACAGTCTTTCAAAGCATTGCCTCTCTGCCTGACTAACATTATTTGTAGACAATCTTGATCAGGTATGGTTCTTTTACATGCAACACCAGTCAGTGGCAACAAACATTAGTTTTGGAGAGGAATGTTAATTGCACTTACTATGGTATCTCTTGCTGGTTTGACTAAATATGACATCACACTAACTAGGTCGTGGCGCTTCTGCAGCTGCAATGTAAAAAAAAAAAAAGAACCATTAATTATTTCAATTTTCAATTTCATTAACAAGCAATTATTACTTTACAGCAAAAAGAGAGACATCTCTTTTTTGTATTGATTGATCAACAGAGCTGATCAACAGAGTGACTGAATGACAAACTGACTGACGATTGATTGGTTGGCTGTTGATTGATTAATTATTAATATTGATTTTCTTATCAAACTGAAAATAATTATGTGACACTTAATACTCTGAACTCCACCAAAACAGCATGATTTTACTTATAATATAATAATAATAAAAGTATTATTACTTGAATCCTTACATTGTAAAGAGAAACCCTGTCTTGTTTGGAAAACCCAAAGAAATGAGAAGGATGTCAGTGATAACTATGCTATTTGCCACTTGTAAGAGCTTTTCAGCCTTTGATACCACATTTTTGGCCCATTAACGACGCTTAGTCAGTCATTTTCTTATACTTTTAAGAATCATTTAATCGGACCACCCTTTTAATAATATCACAATTTCATGGCCCAAACATGCCATATCAGCAGAATTCCATAGCGTTCAGGCTTACCTTTATTTCGACAAGCAGTCCTTCACATCCCACCCTCCCTGTGCACCACAGGGTGTAAAGACTCTCACTCTCCTTCACAAGGACTCCTTGCTGAGGTTCCTCACTAGAGCCATCATCACCTGTTCATTAAAAATAAAATAAGGGTACATGTTAGTGGGATCATGGTCAATCTGGAGAGTCAAAAAATGTTAAGACAAAAAGCCTGTATATAAACATGCACAGTGGTGCTCTTATACACCTAAGCACATTGATTAATTAAATAATTTATTTATTTATTAATTTATTTATTTATCAACATACCCACTATGCTGAAATTACTTTCTAGAAGTTCTTTGTTGGATTTTAACCTGAAAGTGCAAAAAAGGAGCTCAATTGTAGTTCTTTGGCATACTGATATTACAATGGGTACCTTTGCACAGCAAACTTTCTGTTTTGACTTCAAGTTTTGTTTTACACATATACAACACCCTCACCAAATGTACTTACCATGCAGTTGCAAGCCTGGAATTCTTGCTACGTCCAGCAAAGAAATTAAGAGCATAAACTGCAAGTCCTGCTAGAGTCAGAATTTCAGCATAAAATCCTTCCCAGTTTGCTCTTAAATGAACAGGAATCTATAAAAATAATGTCAAACCATTAGCAAAATGCAATCATAAATGTTACCATGACAACACCAACAGTTGCAAAAGGTAAAATTTCCACTATACATACTTTTTTGATTTTTAAGTCTGGTTGTGGACCTGATTTTCCTTTTGGTATCTTTTCTTTATTGTAACCCTGTCCAGGAAAAAGAAGAATTATGCTTATGCTTCCATAAAAATAAAGACAGTAGAGATGAAATATCTACAATGACCTATCTATGTGACATGACCAATAAATATACAAAAAACCTCAAATTCTTCTTCATCCGTGAAGTGATCAAATTCTTCTTGGTCCTCATCTGGCTGAAAGGTAAAAGCAAAATTAGACAACATTAACAGAATTAACAAATATTCCAAAATATAATCAACATCTAATTTCTCTTCACAGCATCATTAGCTTATAAAGTTGAGAGGTGATAAGTATAAACATGATCATCGGCTATGGAATAACTTGCTCTCATGCAGTCATTAATATAAGGAGAATAGACCTTTGGACCTTAGGTTACCTCTTCAACTGTGGCCTCTGAATCATCTGTCTCTTCTTGAACATCAGCTAAAAACAACAAATAGAGATAAACAAATAGACAACTACAGTCGAACCTCCATTAAATGGTCACTTTCAGGGACAAGACAACCGGACACTTAATAGAGGTGGCCATTTAATAGAGGTTTGGACAAAAACGATGAAAACAATGTCCAGTTTTCAGTTTATCAAATATAAGTACAAACAAAAGTGTAAAAAAAGTAGAACAATGTCGGTTATAATACGGTCCATAATGTTAAAAAAGCCAAAGAAACAATTATGTTTCCACATTGTCATTCTTTTACCTTTTCATCTGGCTAAAAACACCCGACTTCAAATCTTCCTGGCCGTTTAATAGAGGTATAAAACAAAACAAAATCACCCTTGGGAGGGCAAGAAGCTGGCCATGGCCGCTTAATAGGTGGCCATTGAATAGAGGATTTTAATTTATTACAGTGTATAGCTGACAATTTTTCTGGGACTTTGGCCACTGGCCGCAAAAAAAGGTTGGCTGCTTAATAGCGGGCCGCTTGATAGAGGTTCAACTGTATATGTACATGTACATCA
>Ga0126338_10002076_pt1 | contig 13522 bp, 6 predicted proteins | sample OrbCmetagenome_2_FD_92529 | JGI IMG/M metagenome (GOLD analysis project Ga0126338, IMG submission 92529) | Coral microbial communities from Petempiche,Puerto Morelos, Mexico - Orbicella C C metagenome | ecosystem: Host-associated > Invertebrates > Cnidaria > Coral | place: Petempiche,Puerto...
ACAGTAATCAATGAATCATCAAGGATTACTTTCGAATGTACACTGCGTTGCAACTGTAGTGCTAAGAAAACAGTTAAATTTTAAAAGCGCGGTTTTAAGATCTAACAGATCTTCTTGTTTTTTCGCTTACATGATTGGAATTATATTCGACGACACATTTCTTTGTATTTACTGTTAAATGTTAAAATAAAAAAGCTTGCTGGACATCTGAATGCACTAAAGTTACGCTAATTCATTTTGTAAATTCTCTCTCTTTTTTATCGTTTTTTGAATCCCAAATTCTTGGGCATAGTTTTTCACAGTGCGGACCTTCCGGCCGGCAAATAACACATACATACTCGCCACAACGCAGAACGTTTGTTTGTATTTTGCAGTAGTTTACTGACCAATGGCTCATACCAGTAATGCTCTGATACTTTGAACGCAAGAACACCCTTACCAACCGCTTCAAGAGCTTGCAAACCATGTCGATCATAAATTATTACTGTGGGGTCTTAAAGGGCCCGCAACTTCGGCAGCCAATGTACCACATTAGCTCATATTCATAAATAATTCATTTCGTCATATATCATTCTTCTGCTGTCACTCAAATTGCCCTATTTTTTGTCTTTTCTGTGCAAAAGTGATCTCCTACTCGCTGCATTGCGCGTACTCGCATTTTTTCTGCCCCTCAGTCGCTTCGCGCGCGTTGCAATCGAAATGTCCCAGCCAACATGAGCAACCAACCGTCCGCCATAACATAAGGTAATCACATTTTTTCCACTATAATTATTCTGCAAAAATGGCTGTTTTGTGAATGGTCTTTGTCAAAAATGTTCCAAGTAATCTCAACTTTAGTTTCCTAACCAGCCAGCTAAAAATCAAAGGTTTAGGGGAAAAAACTATGAACGTACCCTAAAGGGGTTACTCCACAAAGTTTTATACGGAGCATAAGCCCTTATGATGTATAAGCCCTTGTCGATTTATATAGCACTTGGGCGTCAGTTTCATAATCTGAATAGCAATCATACACGTACGTGAAACTCGTTATTAGCACGCAGAACTAAGTTACTTTATAAATAATCTGGGTATTTGACTTCTAAATTATTATTTGCATACAAGTTAGAGTGTCGTGAAAATTGATTTGGCTGCTCAACCTAGGATTTTATTCCTTTATCCCAGGTTAAATGTCTAAAATATCTTCTGTTCTTGCCTATCCTGACTAGGCTAGCCATATATTTGGCAAATTATTGTACAAATACCAGCTGTATATGAATAAAGACAAACGTAAGCTAGTGAACTGGCTCCCAATTGATGTACAGTGTGTAATTACATGTAGGGTGAAAAATACATGCTTCGCTCACAAAGCCAAACTATTTTTTGCATTTAGCATTACTACAAGTCAGATATGGCTTGTCAATACGTCATTTACAATAATAATGTATAGTTTTAGTCATCTTGTATTTCTTGGGAGGAAACCTAAGTTTACATGCGCCGTGGTTTTTATTACGTTCCCTCACCATTTTTCTATTTTTTTTACATACTACTAATATCATAATTTCTTTGTATCTTTTTTTATGGCATTCCAAATAAAAAAGAAACGACTTTTTAAAACATTTAGCTATAAAAAAATTGCGAAAACACTTTTCTTAAAAACATCTAAGAAATTTTTAAAAACGGTTAAAAGATCATTAAAGATCATTAAAAAGAATAGCATTTCGTAGAATTGCTCTTCACCACGGGAAATTTGACTGCCTCGTTTACGAAATGCTATTCATCAAAGAACTGAGACCTAGCCTTAACACTCAAAGTGACTCCATCAGTGCTAAATTCTTTGTTTAGCTTGAAGCATGTTTTTATATTACCTTTCTTTTTAAATATCTATTGTTTTTCTTTTATTTATAAAATATTCATACTGTGTTTTTTTACTTGATAACGACGTCGGAGAGCGTCAAAACGTCGTGTATTTTTTAAACATTTTTAAAAATTTCTTAAATGTTTTTTAAGCAAAGTTTTTTCGCAATTCCAAATAGAAATAAAAGAAAATAAAAGAACATAACATTTTGACCAGTTAGCCCAGTCATGACGTACACCAAGATGTTGACAGGCTGACACACCATCTCCAGTGAGAGTATCTATGGTGTAGGTCAATTTGTACTTCATGTCAGAATGATTTCAATCTAAGTTAATTTGAGTCACATGGGAAAGGTAAGTCTGGGACCAATGACTTATCAGACCAACAAATTTGAGCAAATTTGCAACGATTGCTTGTGTTCCCTAGAGGAGAGGAAGCTAGACTACAAAGTCAGAGGTCATGTGTTGAAACCTAGGTGAGTACAAAATAAAACAAAAGATCTTGAGGTGGGTTAGGGTTGGGAGGGTTGATATGGGATCCTGGCAGGGTAGGGTAGGGTTATTAAATAAGAGTGTAGCCAGTGTTACACCCAAAAGAAAAATCAGAGAGACACAAATATTTCAAGAGTTGGCCATCAAGACCACACTCAGAATTTGTTACACTTTTTGCGCGAGATCTAGATCGTCAATTTTGAAGTTTATTAAAGCCAGGTTAAGGGACCTAATCAGAATTTTATGTCAACAAAATTACTCCGTGTGTGGTCTGATCCTTTATCTGTGCTATTGAAAGGTCATTAACTGTCTCATGCAAGGATCATACATGCTGAGAGCTGAAATGGTTTTTATGCATGGATAATTTATGCAAGGAACATGCTCTCTCTGATTTTTTTTTTCAGAGGGCGGCTGTGATGCAGGCTAACTCTAAGTGGGGTAGGTGGTTCTTTTTTTGTGACCCCCATTACCCCTCCACCAAAACAAAAAATGTGCAAAAAAGTCTGGTTTAAAAAATTTAACCTAGGTAGAAAAAATTTAACTAGGTTAAAATCATTCTGACCTAAGGAACAAATTGACCTACAACATCAACATGACATAGTTAATGGGTAACAGTTCTCATTATCCATGTCATAATTTTTATGTCATGTCATCTTTACTCAGTATTGGTGCATTTAATGATCATTGCATTTTTATACTTCAAAGCAGATAAAAATCACTTACCAAGAACAAACTGCATGGAGTAGAACACTATACCCAAAATACAGTTTGGCATGTTCAGAAAGTGCTCCTTGCCAAGTAAGATCTCCACTACTCCAAATCCTTTACTGTAGCTACAGAACAAAATAAATTATGATTACATTTCCATGTCACAACATCAACATTTTCCATTCAAAATCCCATTGCTCTTTTGGAATGTTCACAACTTCATTGTCACTCACTCGCTACTCAGTATTTTTTAATGTTTCAAGAGAGTCCTTGGTTCTGGCAGAAGATAAAATGTAAGGCACTTTCAGTAATTTGAGAAAACAATTTCTACGCTGTCTTTTGTTACAAAAACTAAATAAATATGTTTGCCCTTTTAGATACTTCCAGATATATTATTCAGAGTTAAAAATGATAACAAAGTGGTTTATTTGATTCATGAATAAAGAGTTTTATGCAATTGCCTGCCCTTCTCTTTTGCTTGGAGCAAAGTGAACATCCTTGATCTCCTTTGCATTCATTCTTGTTTTGTTTTAACCAAGAGGGTTTGAAGTAGCCAATGTTGAATTATGCTCTCTCCCCACCCCTCCCCGCCCAATCTAAGGTTTGATTTGGAGTAAACAAGTGGGTTTGGAAACAGTTTGCTTCTGAGTTGTAACCTTGCTTATTACAATGTTTTCCCATGGTCGCCTCCACCACAATTCAGCTCCTTAGGTAAATCAAATTAGGAAAATCCAGAAGTATTGTGTTCCTGTTTGTTGATATCAGAAGTAAATTATGTCACTTAGAGCACATATTAACTTGTGGAAGCCAATTCTTCTGGATATATTGGTCAAATTTTCCCCAGCCCACATCAACTCAATAAAACTATTCTTGTGTTCACGTACTAGTGTAACGCAATCCTAATCCAGTTTGTATCGAGAATTTTTCTCACAGATTTGTTTGCCGATTTGCCCCCCCCCCCCCCCCCCCAAGGGCCAATTTAAATTACGAGACCAAACCACGAACCCCAATTTTTCCAAAATTTTTTCCCCAGATTTTTTTTCCCATTTTCCCCCCCCCCCCCCCACAGTAGGGGCATATTACATCATGAGCACATGCACGTAGTCACATATTTGCCATAAAGATTCAAAGTGTGCATGCACAGCTGCAAAGCTGCATGTATTTTAATTTTGACCCACTAGCCTTTGAAAGCCTGCAATGAAGCCTGCATTATCAGGAAAGAATGTTTTGTAGCTGGGCAACGGCAAATAGCCATGAGTTGTGGTAAGAAAACAAATCCTCCATTTAGTTCAGCAAATGATGACCCTGTGGTAAGAAAACAAATTTTCCAATTTGAAGCTCAGCAAATTCGTTGTGGCCCTAGTTGGTTGTCAGAGAGCAAACTTTCTGTGTTGTGTAACTCGCCAAAAGGCCGTGTTTTGAGGTCAGAATGGTTAATTCACCTTTTTCATTTGTGACAACAAAACGTAAATTAGAGCAACGAAAACAAATAAAAACACAAAATTTAAGAACATTTGGGCACATGCTGTCTTGCAGGGTTGCTGGTCAAAACTTTATTTTCTCAAGAAATAAGCTTATTTGTTAAAACTGTGGCAATCTGAAATTAAATTATAAGTGTCACCAACAGTTCAAATGCCTTTCCTGGAAAATATTTTGTGCAGTACAAGTTAATACTTAATTAATTAAAAACACTTTTACCGCAGGCTTCAACCTCACCTGCAGATCATTATCTGTTATTCGATCACACTTAGTTTTCTATTGAGCCATTCAAACACCACCAATTTAGCCTGCAAACAGGCTCCTGCCCCCAGATGCTTCACTCTCCAAATTCTTCTGTTTTGCACTCACCAAAAGTTTTCTTCTGTCCTTGCCGGGAGCCTGTTTGCAGGCTACACCAAGGAGAACAAACATACAAAGTACACACATGAACGCACTGCTCTAACCTTTGATTACTACTATTAGTCAGTATCGTCATTATATGCTTCTTGTTGTGATAAAAAGCAGAAATGGATTTCATATTAAGTGAGCTTTTTAAATGTTACATCATTACATACTGTATGTGTGACAGCTTTTTCAAAATATATATTTTAAGAAAATGTTTTTGAGTAAATATGAAGAGCTCTCTCTTCAACAAAAGACAGCATTTTAACATATGACTTCCTTTTTCAACATTAATACAGAAATGGATTAAAGCTCAAATATCCTCTCTATAGCGTAGTCCCTTTATCCCATTGATTAGCTGTCTAAAATATCTTCATATTTTTCCAATGATCTCGTCTATCTTGACTACAAACTAGCCATATATTTGAAAAAGTATTGTATGTTCAAAATAATAAAATTTGTATCCAGCAGCTTCACTTACCTCGATGTGAGAACTCGTGAACAGCTCATATTCTCACCAAGATCGCAGGCAGCCTTGTATGTATTGTCTCTGTGTTTTCTCGTCTCGACATACAGTGCATACGCAGATACTAGAATCCCAAGTCCACAAAACAACATGTGGTCAGAGGATTCAGAAAACAGTAAAGCGTCTTGAACCATCTTGAATTTATTTTGGTCTACAGAACGGCTACGGAAAAGAACAAGTGCTACAATAAGGTGAGTCTAAAAACAAACAAACGTGCTAACTTTACATGTAAATATAAGCTTATATATAACAAAAACGGAAAAAAATACCATTAAACAGAACTTGCGCTAGTGAGAACACTCAAAAGCTCCTTGACACAAACTCGAAGCTTCTGATCTAGTTCAGTTCGAAGTAGTACACTGAAAATAAAAGCTCTACACATATTAATCAAATGACAGCGAACGGCCGGATACTCTGCTTCTCCTCAGTCGGCCATCTTGACTACGCCTGAGAGGAAATCTGGGGTGAATATTGGACTTAGACTCCACTCGGCTGTGAATGGGAGCTCGAGGAAAGGAAAGAAAATAGACTGGCATGGACTTTTTGGCACAAAGGCTTTTGCTTATTATAGGAGCTGGCAAATAACACTTAAACGGATGTCTGAACAGGTTTCTGTCCGATTGTTTCCCTGATGGCCTGTAGATGTTGTAATGTGACTTACATACAGGACCGCTGGGCTCAAGGATGATGTGCACAACTCATGTATCGGTTCGGAAAAGGTAAAAATTAAGAGGTCAGTATACAATGCTATAGAGGCAGAGTGAGCAATTGGCTTACCTTGATGCTTGTTAGTTTGGGCTACAAAAAGAAATAAGTTACCAGTGCACATAAAAAGTGGAACAAAGATTTATTTTTTATAACGTGATTAGATATTCCAGCATATGGTCAGTGTAAAATAAAGAATGCAACTGCAGATTACGGGCTGCAGACTGGAGACAGCGGGAAAAATGCAGACCAAAAGTAAAATGCAGACTGCAAACTACATACTTTTCAAGTATATAATCCATTATCCCGTGCTAACCATAAAAAGGGTTTTTCAGGCTAATCAAAGGCTAATCTTTGTGAAAGTCTGCAATCTGGTTAGCTTCAACGATATTAAACGGTCGAGTTAGCCTGTTTATGGTCAGCTCTAAATGATGGAAATGATGACACGATTCAGTAAAAAGTGTAGTCTGTAGTCTGCATTATACCCTTGCGTAAATTTTGGATAGGAGTTTGGACAAGGGTCTTAAACCCCGACTTTATTTAAAGATGAAGCAAATGATTTATTGATATCCAATTTAAGGCACAAACACGAAAGGCCACACCATATTCCAGAGAAAAACATAAACAAAGAATAGCGAGAGCGGTTCACCTTTATTCCGTTTCTGTAACGTATTTGGAAGTTTGCGAATAGTTCAGTTTTACAGATCATTTGGTTTTCGTTTAGCTGACCATTTACACACTGCAATTTTAGCTGATACAATTTAGGTACCCTATCTATGGACCACACCAGGAACACAAAGCCAACAGGGGTAAAAATGATACCCTATTTAAGGATCAAGAACATCAAAAACCCTTCCCTATCCTGCGGCACAAACTTATATAGCCCATGTATGGGAGTTCCTCCCGCCCCCCAACAGGTTTTACCCCTGGCCTGCAGAACGCAGTCTATGTTTTACACTGATCTCTCCGGCGTATGCTCCTTATTGCATACGGTTGTGTGTGTATTTTTCTCCACGGATGAAAGCTAGTAAGGTTGTAGCAATTGATTAATTAATATAATATCAGTTCTTTATGAAATGTGAGTACCGTATTTACTCGATTAAACGCTCCGTTTATTAAATATTTCGTGATTTGAGGGCGGCGTTTATACGAGGGGGTGTTTATTTAAAATCCAATTTATTTCTTGCCAACAATAGTATGGTAAGTACCCTGGGTGCCAGAGGTTTCTCTTGCGCGGTTTCCGGTGTCGGTCATGTCCCTATTGTGACCCGCGCGAAAAACCTCTGGAGCAGAGCGCGATTTCTTTGACAGCGCCGAGCCAATGACAAGCCACTTAAAATCTGTCTAGTCAAGAATCTGGACTAGAAAGCTAATTGGCTCCGAACGCCCTCCCAAGGGTTTTCTAATCACGGTGATTGGTTTCTAATAATAGAGAATGTGAGCCCGTAATGTGTCGTTGAGTGACGTGATGATCGTGGCTGGCGGATTTTGAGGTTGAGGTTTGTTCGCGCGTTGTAAGGTTTGTGAAGGATCAAGATCTAGTCAAAGCCTTAACAAAAGTTCCTCAAAACGTTCGACGGTGTTGACAACTTTTAAAGCGCCGAGAAAGGGATGGAATCGCGAATTTTTTCGCAGCAAGAATGTTTTGACGGTTTTGCCAACGGGATTCGGGAAATCGTTGTTATTTCAATTAATTCCTGGACTCTGTGTTGAACTACACAATGCTCCCGACGCCGGTGTACCAGACGAGCTGGAACAGCATTTAGAATACCTATTTTTACCGTTTGTAGCTTCTCCTTTCCAACAGACAAGATTCTTTTTGTAATATTCTCAGTTTAAATTTGCGACTTCTTTGACAGTCGCTTCGAATTTTTGGATCTGTCGGTAGCACGTCTTACAAAGAATACGCGGCCCGACGGACAGATTGTTACCCAGGGTGAGTCGTCCTCGGCAGTGAAAAAGGTCGAGATTCTTTCAAAGAGTTTCAGTTGTTTAACATTTTCAGGTACAAGGCTGTAATATCCACCATTACACACAACGTTAGCGTCAAATAAACGGCACGACAGTGAAGACTTCGAATTAGGAACTTTTTTCACGGGAGTATAACGGTCATAACGTAGTTTTTAGTCCCGCAGACCAGATCTGTCATGTCACGCGAATGTGTTGTCCCCACGTGCCAGTTCATGTGATCACAGTGGGAGATGCTCGCTGTGATTAGTTTAAATGTTATCCAATAAAATTGATCAAAGTTCGACGAGAACGGTGAATAATACCGTTCTTACTTACTTCTGTACCAGAGGTTTTTCTCGCGGCTTCGCTGCTTGTGCCGGCGGCCTTCGGCCGCCGAAGCGAAGCGAAGTATTTCCGTCCGCCGCGCGCGAGAAAAAACTTCGGCAAGATTTCCGTATAACCCCATACACTTTAATTATGCAAACAGCTCTTTGTTTAACTAAACAATAGCGGAAACAATAGCGCTCCTTTGAGACTTATCCGCTTTGAATAACTATAAAATTTAACATTTTCGCATTCTTTTAGACTTAGAAAAAAAGCATGCAGAATGTGAAAAAATACATTAACATGAGGAACAAAAAAGGACACAAAGAAATCACGAAATAGCCGCAACAATTGTTATCAATGAAAGCAAATTTCCAAAGCTTGTTTTAAAGCTGAACTACCGTATATTGCTCTCGTTTTTTGATCATATTCCTTTTAGCTTCGAATGTACTGAAATTAAAACATTGTTACAATCAAGGAAAATAAATTTTTTAGGCTTCCTCAAACTTCATTACCGCATTTGCTTTTTGAGTTTATTATTCGAATAAACGCCGCATCATGATGGGGCGTTTATTCAAGGGCGGCGTTTATTACTATTTCTCCGCTAAAATACAGCGTTTATTTGAGGGCGGCGTTTAATCGAGTAAATTTAATGCGGCATATGTCATTAGGTTGGGGCTTACATCGATAAACGGTACAGATCAAACATCCAGATGCATATACAGATCCATAATCACTTATGACCCATTTGCTGTTGTGTGTATCTAATAAAAATATGAGACAAACTACCTCTTTGTTCAAGAAAAATAGCCGGGAGAAATAGATAGTCGTCTTGACGGATTAATCCATCTTTTGCTCGTCTTTACACATCACCATCCGGACACATATTCCTCAGACTAGGTCACCTACATTCATACCCTTACTACAACCTTATTACTTTTCCCGGGTACTTTTACTATCATTCATATATCATTCCAGAGCAAGACAGTGAAACTAAAATTAGCCTCTCCCTTTCAAAAATAAATAAACGCCTGATCACAGGTTCAAAGGAAAAAAAAAGTCTGATCACAAGTTACAGACTAGGAGAAGCTGTTTTTCCTCATGTCCCTACATGACCAGAGTCACATGGAGACCACGATATGGAGGGGACATTGCTGCATTCCCCTGCTTATGATTCTAGACCGAATCTAAATAAATGAAACACTCCTTGAGAAGAAAAGATTTTTAATAACCTTCAAAAAATGATGTAAAATCTGACAAAAAACGTCTGAAGTCTTGTAATTAATACAAAGTCTGTCAGTCAGCAGCACGTCTCAAGTGGGCTCAGTTGCAAAGTCAATTTTAGCTTACAAGTGCAGCATTTCAGAAGAGGAAAAACCTCCTGCAGTACAGTTCACTACTATTAAACTTGCCTACCTAATTAAAGCTACATTTCAATTAACAACAGTTGTCACCATCAAATTTGTTTTAGTCAGCCATAATTTCCATTTCCTATAGCAAAACTAATTCTTAATTAGTTTCCCAAATTTCAGCTGCATTTCTCTCCCCCTTTAGTTTAAGAAACTAAATGTTTTAATAATAAGTCTTCCCAATTACAGTAGTATCATCATCGTTATCATTTTCCTGTCACCATTGCTATCAAACTTTAGGTTCTAAACCCCCATTAAATCTTTAAAAAGTGCATGTTTCATACACTGACTTTGAACTATCACAGCTTGAATCGTGTTACACCCGAATTTACCTAATGTAATTGTAAACTAAAATACTGCTCTGCAAAGTTGCCTCAATTGAACTTCATGACTGGCTTAGGAAGACTCCTCTGGTGTTGGCACTACAGCCACAGGTTTGTGAGAATGATGCAGGACATAGTCACTAACACTGCCTAGTACAGTGCGACGAAGGCTACTCAATCCTCTTGTGCCTATCACTATGATATCAGCATGCTCCTTTTCGGCACAACTGACGATTCCCTCTCCTGGCTTGCTGCAACACTCTTCCAGAAACTTGTACTTGATCTGTCACAAGGAAGAAATGGCTCATTTATAGTTGCCAACCCAATAGTGACTGTTATCACAAAAATACATGCTAATCTATGCCTTGAGGACTGTCATTTTGCAGCAATGATAGCCCATCCCAGTCCAGAACTATTTGTATGGGTAATCAAATGGTGACGAGTAAAATTAGGAAATAATTTCACACGTGTTTTGTTGAAATTCTTATAATTCTCCTTGTCTTTAGGTGAGGGAAATCATAAAAATTTTGACAAAATTGAAATTATTTCCTAATTTCATAAGTATATCATTTGATTACCTTTTAATACAGTGGGTGACAAATAACACTTACAATCATGGGCTTTTGACTTGTGCACCAAACCTTGCCAAGGCAATTTTGTAATTTCACATATGAAATTATAAATTAACGCTGAAGTTTCATGCCAAAATTAAGGAGTAATTTGTCAGCCATGATATTCTAGACATTATCAGTATTATCTTCTACAAAAACCAATGCATACTGTACTTCATACTGATACACACCTTTTGTCCCTGGCATACTGAAGTAAAGTCATTTTGAATTTTCTCCACTCGTTCCCGGGTTTCTCTCATAATTTTCTCCCATTCTTCTGTAGGAGGCTGGAAAGGGGCTGCAAAAAAATAAAATGAATTTTAAAAACCATAAAGAAATATATACAATAATTCACTTAACTCAAATTAACTTGTGCTGGCTCTCTAACAATGAAACAATTAAAATCAATTTACTGTGCATTTCATAGTTGAGAATCTGAGCTACATGTAGCAGAAGGACAACCAGTTGGCTGTTTCCAAAGCATAAGCCACGAGTTCAACACTCTGGACTTCATAGGAAATTCCAGCTAGTAGCAGGGTTTCAGCAGTGATTCGATCACCTGCAGTAATTCATAGACCTTAGTTATTACTGTTTTGTGTGAAGTCAGTGGGACTAATTACAGACTGAAATACAGTTTCATATTTGTACTGTAAATGTTGTTTCCTTTCCATTACTTTTTTCAGAGGTAGTGAAACTAGAATAAATTTCTGTTTACTAAAGGTGTTTAAGAGTTAGAGAGAGCTTTTCAAATCAGTTGTAAAGAGAAAGCAGAAATTCTTGGAAGGAAATTGGGATGATTAAAGAGAATTCCAAGGCCCAAGATTTCATGGTAATGATCGTTTCCGCTACCTGTCATTACCATGATTCAGATTAATGGAACCGAAAAACCTCTTGCCACAAACATCTTTAGCCTTGTTGATGAAAATTCATTTGATAGAAGTTTTTCTTTTCTTTGTTCTGATTCTCAGCAAGTAGAGCAATTCCGAATTCATTAACACCCCAATTACCAGTACATATAAAACTAAAATGTTGTTTCACTTCACTCGTCCCCATCTTGTATCCATCCCAAAGTGCATTGCACTGTATGTGCAATTAATGCAGTCTGACAGATTTAAGATGGTGGATAAACAGCTGATAAAGGGTGAACCAGCTACAATATTATCGTTTTCATACCAGCAATCAGTTTACATGGCATCCACTTTGAAGAAGAAGAAGAAGTACGAACACCCACAAAAGTGGTAAATTTAACACCTGCAAATAAAGGTATCATTAATTCTTTTTTTTTCCCTTACCTTTAAGACTGAATGTGGGAAGATGGGCATGTTGCCAGGCAGTATAACCAACAACTGTATCCTCAGGACGTCGACATCTCTCCAGATACCCTTGGAAACAAGACATACACAACATCAGATGTCACATAATTCATTAGCATAAGACCATGGAGAATGTGTGCTATCATTATGTGAAGCAAGGTGCCAGTTCAGATCCAGTGCATAACTGGAAGAGCCCTGCTGTGGCTTATCACAGCTGACCTTGAACTGCATTATCTGAAGCATCAAGCAATGGTTTTTCTCTATTCTGTCTGAACGGAACACAAGAACATATACAATTACAGGTACCCCACCCAAACCCAATTATTAGCTTGCCCTAAAAGTCGATGTTCACCCTGGGGGGTGGGGGGGTTACTTCGGGGAATTTTTGGGTGGGGATGTGCTGCTAGGACCCTGGAACCCTTAACCTATACCAGAGCTAGTTCAGCTGAATTTTGCTACGCTATACTAGAGTAACCAGTATTAAAACCACCGATTTCTGGCTGAATCCTGATTTATGACAGTTAATAATATCCATTTATGATAGTCATCTATTGACGCTGTTGAGGCTGTGTCAAAAATTTAAACTTGCTGATTTCGTTTTTTTTTACTTTTGAGTGGCATTTCCTGGTTTCCTTAGTTTAGATAAAATCTTCAACCAACTGGTCACTTTCGTGAAAAATGATACCCTACTCTAGACCCAAACGTTCTGATTTATATACCCTATGCTAGAGTAAACTGCTTGAAAACCATACCCTTCACAGCGGCACATACCTATATAGCCCGTATATGGCAGTACCCACCCCGCCTGGGTTCTTCACATGGATTGAACAAATTTGCAAATGAAAAGGTGATGGTATAAATCCAAATGCAATATAACAGTACTGCACTTCACAAAACTCTCGACCTATGGTTTTTTTAACCAGTTTGAGCTAAGAACTTGGCCAAAAATTCATTAACATTGTCAACTGAAACACAATTAACCTTCAAAATGAAGCTGGGAATTTCCTTGCAAACCTCCTTGTAAACTAGCAAACCTCGGGGGGGGGGGGTACTTTAGGAATTTCTGGGTAGGGATGTGCCATTGGGACCCTGGAAGCCTTAGCCTAAACCAGACCTAGTTCAGCTGAATTTTGCTACCCTATACATGTACTAGAGTAGACTCCCCAAATCCCCCCATCTATGGACACTGTGGAGGCTTATTTGCATAAACTTAAACTTACTGATTTGATTTTTTTATATTTTTGAGTGGCAATTCCTGGTTTCCTTAGTCTAGACAAAATCTTCAACCAACTGGTCAGTTTTGCGAAAAATGATACCCTATTCTAGACCCAAATTCTCTGATTTATATACCCTATCCTTGAGTTAACTGCTTGAAAACCATTCCCTTCACAGCAGCACGTACCTATATCACCCATACATGGCAATGCCCCCGCCCCCCACTCCCGGC
>Ga0126338_10002077_pt1 | contig 13518 bp, 4 predicted proteins | sample OrbCmetagenome_2_FD_92529 | JGI IMG/M metagenome (GOLD analysis project Ga0126338, IMG submission 92529) | Coral microbial communities from Petempiche,Puerto Morelos, Mexico - Orbicella C C metagenome | ecosystem: Host-associated > Invertebrates > Cnidaria > Coral | place: Petempiche,Puerto...
GGCTTGGCTTGGCTATTATAACAAAGGATCGGCTCTGTTTATCATAACAAAGGCCCGGCTTCGTTTATTTGAAGGACTCGGCGGGGAAAGGGTGTCAGGTATTTTAATCAAAGGTGAACTTTGTCGAAAACGCTCCAAATTTCGTATGCAGTTTCGTTCAGGTATGTTAAGCAATGTCCCGTAGTTTTCGTGCTAAAGTTCGCTTCGTTCTCCAGATATTGCGTATGCAATAAACCACTCGGTTTTTCCAACCTGTATGCCTTTTTTGCATACGTTATTTCTCGAGAACGAAAAGCAACCCAGCGAAAAAAACTTCAGAGCAATGTTTCTCAGGTGAAACGAAGCCCACATGCCAAAATTCAGCTAGTTTTAAGCCCTTTCAAAAATGGCTGAAAAATCTAGGGGACGTTCTTGCACGCGGGCTTTCAATTATGTTCCAGAATCTTATTCGATAGTACAGTAGATTCTTCACTCAGCTTGGAAAGTACTATTGTGTAGTAAGTCCACGTCAGCCTTCAGCTGCCATTCTCTTAATAACCATCTTATCAATGAATGGATATGTTTATGAACCTGCATGGGTGGATTTACACGGTAGACACAGTTCTTAAGACTGGTGTGAAATTGTACTAGACAGTGTAACATTACTGAGTTTCTTTTCATTAAGGGCTTTTATTATATGGCTGTCTCTGTGAGCGGGCAAGATTAATCAAATCCTGCACTGTGATTGGCTACCCAAGTTGGTGTTATCTGGCCCACTTGGGGCTACCCGCTGTGTCCCACAATAAAAAATTCCCTGAAAGCCATATAATAAATCATTTATTGACCAAGCTTGTTGGTCAAGATGGCTGGATATTGACCTCATTTGTTTTGGCGAGTTTATGGACCTTGACTCTGTCTCAGTCCATAAACATGTAAAAAAAGAACTTGGCCAATGTCCAGCCATCTTGACAGGTCTCAGGCTTGGTCAATAACCCATTTATATAAAACATCTTGTTTCAGCATGGTAGATGTATTTTACTTGGATTATGGACAGCCAGAGTGTGTTACATTGGACAGACTTTGTAATTCCACTCCTGGTGACATTGCCTCTCGCCCAGCATTGGCACGATACATTACACTGGAAGGTGTCAAACCTGTAAGTGTATGATGTAATTTTAGTAGCAAGCTAAAAATTCACCTTTTTTGGTAAATTTATTGATAAAACAAATATCAAAATGGGTTAGGTTAGAAATATAACCCAAAATGTCCATTGTAAATTACAGGTATGTGTTATTATGTAATTTAAAGGTGAGTACTGCTAAGTAGCTCTTAAATTGGTGCATTTCTTCAGATTATATAAGCCACAGCAATATCTACATTATAGAGCTTCAGTTTCTCCATGTCTTGGACTCATGGTATCTAGTATGGCAATTCCTGATCTGACCAATACTTTTCAAAGTGTAAAATCCACAGGGATGAATTAAGACAAAGGAACAAGTTGTATCAGTATTTTAAAAACTGAAGTATTCTGCTGAATGTCCTTCATGTGACTTTTTTTATGTTCTATTTATAAATCCAGATTGGTGAGAGATGGTCAGAGGAGGCTAATAACAGATTCAGTGAGCTTGTTTCTAGCAAACTTGCAATTCATTTTTCAGACACCTTTAGAGGAAAACTTTATCTAAGGTTAGTTTACACTAATTTATGAGGTAATAAGCTATTAAAGTAGCTTGCTTTTGACAATAAATGTTTTATAGTGGAACCCTACCTTACAGTCACCTCATTATTACAGTTGCCACTTTACTTTGTCCTGGCGAGACATCCATGCATTTTCTTAGAAACTTCAATCCAACTGCCAAATTTTAGAATCCCAACTTGTATAATTCTTTACAATTTGACCCCGTAATGCAGTCGCTCAAACCAAATATGCATTCTTAACTGACCAAATAATAATTGATCTTTGTTTTGAAAAGGAACGGATTTGTATAGTCAAACCTGTTCTTGTTTAATTTTATTGAATCCAGTTATACCAATCTTTCCATAATAATATATTATGTATTGATTGAAGTTTCAATTTATTAAAATAATGTCTGCATCCTGCATGCTTTTTAAAATTAGTTGTTTCCATATGCAATTGTGACATTTATCAAGATGTCAATACAATAGACCAGTCATGAAGTTTTACCCTAATACAGCCACCCCATTGATATGGCCAAATCTTCATGGCCTGTGGGTGTCCATATTAAAAGGCTTTCCATTGTAGTTGAATTATAACAGTAGGAAATAATCTTAAATTAATGATCTCCAATTTAAAAATTTATTGGTAAATATGAAATGAGTGGTCCTTTGAATCTTGCAACTGTGTATATAGTGCACTCATCAGTTTTTCAACAGTTTTGAATTTTTCAAAGTTACATAATGGTGGATGCCCTTCCTTTGGATTCCTTGGGAATATAATTAAGCAATAGAGCACATTTTCCATGTTTACATAGCCTCATCTAAACACAAGGAGGCTTGGGAGAATTCAAGACAATTATGCAAACCCTCGACTACATGTATGTCTCTGGTCTGCATAACTTGCAAGAATTCTCCCAGCCCCCTGAGTGTAGTTTGTAAGTAGAATTGTAGTAATTTCTATTATACAGTACTGCAAATGGTACAGATCAGTATTACATGTAAATAGGAGATCAGATCATTTCCCCTGAGAGATTAATAATACTTTTCATTTCAATGTAGAAATAGCATTGGACACGAAGTTTCAGTGGGTGATATGCTTATCTCTGAAGGCTTTGCCCAGGTACAGTAGATGTATATGTATATATCTGCCATTATTTGCATTAGAAAAGTGTACTGTGTTTTACATATCAAATCTTTTTTATAGTGTAAATATTTAGCTGATGAACACTGTTTAATTATTATTATTAATAATAATGATAATAATAATAATAATAATACTTTTTGAATAATTATATGTTATTTGCTGGCTGGGAGTTGGTCTGTATTGGGAAAAGCTGTGCCCTGAATATGACAGACTAAGGGCCATACTTAAGACTGAGGGCACAGTTCAGGGCTGTCATTAAGTTTTGAGTCACCAGTAGCCTCATTCTCCACATGCATAGCAAACTTGTTACTTTGTGGTTGAATTCTGTCAACAACAGGCAATTTCACCCTTAGCATCAAGGGACCCTGTGTTGAATGTTGACATTTTATGTTGTTTTAAGGTGTAACAAAAAGGCTGAAACGTTGCTAAAGTTGGAGATTTCAGAGCGGTCCATACTTGGGGTCCAGATGGGAAAATCCAGACCGTTAGAGCAAGTGCAATTAGTCAATCAGATTCAAGGATTTAGGATTCTGGACCACTGAGAAGCTGGAGAAAAAAATATTATGCACAATAAAATACACAATAAAATATGTGTATTCCTGAAATACTTACGGTATTATAATTATCATTATACTCTGCCACTTTCATCAATTTAGAGTTCTGACAGTGATGTTGGTAGAGGACCATGGACACAGGAGAACACAAGGTTTAAAACACTTTTTTGAGTCATTGTATGTAATAAGTATCTTTATCTTGTTTGACTTGTATTTTTATCTTGTTTGACTTGTCAGTCAATTCAAGTTAAAGATATTGCTACATTTTGCGACAAAGATTGTTACAATTCAGGTTAATGTTACATTTTACTTCACAAGTTGTTACATTTCGTGTCTATGTTACATTTAGCATTAGATGTTACATTTGCAGCATAACATGCAGGTCAGGTCAAACTTGATTGAGTCTTGAGGGACACAGGTACATATATGCGATCTTTTATTAACAATGGATTGCCAAAGAATAATTTTCATTTTATGTGTAATTTAACAGAGCATTGAATTCTGAACAGCAAAAGAGGTTATATCAACAATGGAACTCACTAATGTTTCAACCATCAGCATCACAACAGCCATCTTCAAAAACAAGTGATCACTTCAGTGCTGAAAGAAACACACTGACTAGCTCACCCTTCTCAAAAGAGCCATTTAATTCCAATGCTATTACATTCAGGAAAATGCTTAGTCCTCCACAAATGTATGACAGTGAATCAAAGCAAGATATGAGTGGGATTTCCTTGAATGACATACCTCTGCCTCCCAAGCCAGACTTTCTTATGCAGAACAAGGAAAGTAACAATCTTGAGACTTTTAATATCAAGAGAACTGACCCAGATCCAGTTCAATCGCTGCGTTCTGGAAGGCCTCATCTGGCTAGTCCAAGCGAGTTCTTCAGTCAGTCTAGGCCAGGACAAGATTCAGGACTTTCAAATGGTCAGCTTTAATTTCCAGCAGTCATGATTTTACAATACCATGATATAAATTACTCTAGGAAGTAGGGTAGTTGATGGTCATATCTTTGTGTTCTTATAGACTACCTCTTTCCACCAAGGTGTATAAATACCTACTGGAAAATTAAATACTGGGGTGGGGGGGTTAACCCAGTGATAGAGTAGCATCCTATCCAGGGGAGGTAGAAATACATGTACTGTACTTCTAGTTGCTTTATGTTACAGAAGGTAGAGTTCTACAGAAGACACCAGCCTGATCACCACCACCTACTTACTTTATTTATCTACCCTCCAGCTACCCATTTACTTATCCTAACGAACTCACCTAACTAGTAACAAAATTTATTGAACTTCATATTTCATGATTATTGTTCAGCATAAATTTTCTACAAAACCACTTAAAAGAGTAGAGAGATGTGGTTGCCTCATGGTTAGTGTGCTCATCCCTGGATCAAATGGTCCAGGTTTTGAGCCCTTGCTGGGAACATTGTGTTGTGTTCTGGGGCAAGACACTTTACCAGCACTCTCACAGTGTCTCTCTCCACCTAGATGTATAAATGGGTACCAGTGAATTAAATGCTGGTGGGTAATCCTGTGATGGGCTTGCATTCCATCTAGTGGGGAGTAGAAAATTCTTAGTCACTTCGTGCTACAGAAACTGAGATAAGCTGTGGCCTGACACGCCACATGGCTCAAAAACAGACTTTACCTACTTGAAAGTATACCCCAATCGTTAGTCAAAATTCATTACACTCATCAACACAATATGTACAGTAGATGTATGTAGTATCCCACTTATCCCTCTTCATCTCCATGGTTTTAGAAATCAAAGTTTTGAATCCAAGTTATTGTTGACTCCCTCCAGTCAAGAAACAATAACTGTAACAAAGTTTGAAGAAACTGAGTTGTTAGTTTGTTCACACTTTGCTGCATATGTTGTTATCAGTAAAGCGAGGAAGCCTATTTGGCCTTTGAATCTAGAAACTCTAAAAAGTATGGAAAGGGAATGTAGGAAGAAGGCATCTTCAATCCTGACACTTTGTCACTTGTGAAACTGTAATTTTAATATCTTGGATTTCAGCCAACTCAACATCTTCAAAGACTGAATCACCTCCAAAGTACCAACCACCACATGTAAGAAATACACAAGCAATGATGAATGAAACAGCTGCCATGAACACAGAACTCAAGCTAGAGAACTTCACATTAGCACCAAAAGGCAGCATACCACAACACAAGCAATGGTCTCCTTTCTCCAATTTTTCTTTCAGTCCAAAACAAGGAAGAAAAAATATTGCTGCACAGTTTCAATCAAATGCTGTAGATTTAGGAGACGCTCCACCAATTGAACACCCACAACAACAACATAACATTCAACCTTGGCAAAAACCTGAATTTCTCAAAACACAGCCTCTGAATGAAAACACAAAGGACAAAACATTAAAAGCAGAGCTGGAGTGGAAAATCTGGAAGTTGCAACGAACTGTGAAGAAAGTTATTGATCGCATGGCAGTGGATGATGCAGGGGACTACTCGCATGAGCTTGACCAAATTATTGCCAATAGCAGACTATCTCAGGAGTTTCAAGGAATTTCAGAAGTGTCCATTGTTTTAAAACTGTTACTGGACAAGGTGTTGGAGAAAAGCAAGTTTGACAGTGTGGCTGTGAGAGTGTGCACAATATTTAGAGGTACGTGTAGTAGTTATCTTAAGTTGATATACTGATGTACTTTTAATATTTTACAGATCTCTAGTCTGTTATATCATGTACATGTAGTGGATTGAGTGAAGGTAGCCAACTCAGTCTCATTGTTGGTTTTCTTTTCTGTTTAGACCTGGGCATCTTTGAGCTGAGTGATCTTATCAATAAAGTCATTACTGAGTGTCAAGGGGAATTAATGGAGGTAAATGATAAAAATGCTCTATAAGTAATGCTTAAGAACTTATCCAATGTTCTTCCATGCAGTGTTTGAAAACCACACATTACATATGCACATCAATCTTGTGTAAACATAGCCTACGTAGCTTGGCGGTTTTTAAGCAATTTGAGCACGCTAAGAAAGCGGCTTGCCACGATAACAAGCCACAAAGAGCCTGGGAGAGAGACAACTGAGCTGCTCGTTTTCACGGCTTCACTGCTTTGTGCGCTCATGCTCAAATTGCTTAAAAATTGCTTAAACTGCCAAGCTACACAGGCTAGTGTAAACACACCTTGAATTCCTAACCAGCTGTGAGGATAATTTTGCCTACCTGGTTTGAACATCTAGAGGAACGTTTTTCTCATAAAGAAGTTCAGTTCAAAAAGTTTTTCCTCCCTTTGAAAACTCAGTTGTCCTCCTGCTGAAAACGTTAATGAAAACCCTGGCGGCTGGCCACGCTGAAATTCACCGTTCTGGTTGCCTTCTATTTCTGTCAATTTTTATTTGATGTTTCTGGTGTTATTTAGCAATGTTGTGCAACTGACAGCCGTCAGAGATGTCACAGATTCTCAGCGTTTCTTGGGAAACTTTATTTGGAAGTACTAAATGAAACAGATTCCACTGGGTGAGATAACTTATTGTTATTTTGTTGTTAATATCAAGTGTGTGATATGCTGTCTAAAGCACTATAGTATTATGAAATCACTGATATAGAGGCAACATTCATGATAATGCCTGTTAAATCCTTACCTTTTTTCACTGTATGTTCATCAGCAAAACCTGGTCATCATAAGTAAGAACAAAGTAAGAACTTTATTTAAGTGTCAATGTATTTAGCCCACATAGGCTAATTGGGGACACTGTAATAACTCTACCTTAAAAAAATTTTCATTAATAGTATTATAAGATTCTCTTAAAAAATAAAAATTGAAATACTGGCAACTATGAAAGGAAGTAAAAGAGTAATTGTTTCCCTAAGAAACGTCTTAATTATAATGTATATTAATTAAAGTTTAACATTCTAAAATTCTATATCCTTGCAATGGGATCATCTATCTCCTTGCAATGGGTATACAATGTATGTATGTATGCGTGTAAGTATGTATGTATGACAAGGGAACGTTGTCTTTTTACAATGATCTGAGAAGAGGGTGTATGAAAACTTAGATTGGATGGCATGCAAAGCATAGCACATTAACAGTACAAAGGTTATTTCTAGCTTAATACCAAATGTGTCTTCTCCCTGTAGTTTTTTGGCTATATAGTACTATGTATAGTGTATATTATGCATATTTGTTTTGTATTTCTTTTTATATTATACATGTAGATAGGTCCCTGCACGCACTCTGAGTGGTCAAGAACCCATGTTTTATCAGAGTATAACACATAGAAAAAACGTGTGTTATTGTTTTTCGCCATATTACCTCTATATCATAAAGCAAGTGAAGAAGCCTAAGCCATGTATTACACTGTGATAAAACACTCCGGACATTTGAGAACACTCACGAAATGTAGAAAAAACTAGCCTGCAGCTCGTGTTTTCTACATTTCCCTCATGTTCTCAAATGCCCGTCGTGTTTTATCAAAGGGGTAATACACGGCTTACACTTCTTTATTCGTTAAATATTGCAGGTTAAAGTCATCAGTGGATGGTATTGTTGCACACAGTTTACACAACTGGCTGTCATTTGATCAGGTACATGTGACTGGACACCAGAATGTACTTGCATTGTTGACTTCATCCATGTCCTTAGTCAGTCAGTCTTAAAATCTGTGTTATAAAGGAACAAAAAGTTTGTTCAGTCAGTTTCTACCTTTTAAGTGATTAATACATGTAGTACTTGCAACAGTAATACTAACAATCATTGCTAACACCGGTACATTTACTTAGAACGGTTTTCAATTGAGTGTCATAGAGCAATTTTCAATTGAGTGTCGTAAAACCAAACCCAAGCCAATTACATACCAACTAGTTAGGCTACTCAGCCAATCTCAAACCGTAGTACAAGCAAAACCACTGCGGCAATTGCCTGATTAGTTTTGACACTCAATCGAAAAGTGCTCTACACTAATTACTAATAATTACTAAATGTTACTTACAACGGTTTTTTATGCATTTTAAATAGAGTTAGTGTACAGAATTACTGACAGGCAACTGAATTACCATAATTATGGTGTTATATTCACTGTCATGGTGATGATTATCGTTTTCTTTGTTATTATTGCATATTATTATATGGCTGTGTCTCACAAGGACTGGGAACTACCGAATTCACGAATTTGATTGGCTGAGATCGATATTGACCGCGGTCTAGATTTTCCCATCTATACCGGCATCTCGACCGATTACATTTTGCCGTGAAAAAGTTGCAAACTAAAAACAAATATATTGACTATTTTCTTCCAAAATATTAGTTCCAGAAAATAGTCATATTATGGAAGTACCAAGCCTGATGAGGAAAAAAGTAAAGAGGACGAGCAAACTTTAGCAGAATTAAGGTCAGCTCATCGCCGTTCGCAAGCAAAATGTCAGCTTGTACAAACCAGTTACATTAAACGAATTAATTTTTTTCTTGTTTGCCATATAATAAACATCTTATTAACCGAGCTTAGTCGATCTGTATGTGAGAATCTTGGCCTCGGTCGTGTGTACAGACCTCACTGCGTTCGGTCTGTACTCCCGACCTTGGTCAAGATTCTCCCATACAGACCTCCTGCTCGGTTAATAACAGCTAAATACTTTGTTGCAGTGAATGATGAAGGATTGTTAACAATACTTGTATTTTCTCTGTAGGATGACTCGGTTGAAATTCATATCCTTAATTCTGTCTGTCTGACTGGCTTTTTTAAAGTTACTGGACCAACAATAGACCAAACAGATGGGTAAGCTTGTACACTTAAGCGTGTTGATGTGTATTTGTGTTGTGTTTTGTGATGTGGAGAAGAAGACCCTTACGTTTGATCTTTGAACACAATGCCATTACATACCACAGAGGCTGCGAGTTGTGAATAGTATGGCTATAATCGGGTCGAAATGTAAACACGTCCTTACCAATAGAAGGAGGTTTAAATCTGAGGGTTACTTCAAGAGATTCATGTGCATGACTTGACGCTGTCTAGCTTTGGATAACATTCTGAAGTCATAACTAGCGTATACTTTCGAAAGTAACGACCCCCCGAAAGTAGCGACTCCCCGAAAGTTGTGTCAAATACTTGTGGCCGCTAATAAATCCCGAAAGTAGCGACCTCCCGAATGTGGTGAGCCTTCCGAAAGTAGTGAGGCCACGTCCAACCACCCCACCTCCGCGAAAATAGTGAGACCCAGGTTTAATAGTATATTTACTTGTCTAATAAATATTCGGGTGAAAGTTACGTATGGTAACTTGATTTAAGTTATTCTACAACAAGGGAAGGTATCGCTTATGCCACGAAGCGTTGTGGAATGTTAATTCGTTCCACTTCATTTAATGTTGCGCCGTGTTAAAACAAAATCCGTAGAATTTTCATCAAGTAACAGGAATGTAATATAGGAAACTTTGATCCAATTTAAATTGAAAACTCGACCAGCGCACTGAAATGTTGTTACAGCAGACTAGCGCAGCAATGCGTTATGAAGTACAAACAGTTTGTGGTATCCAGCTAGCTTTTCTGTCGACCACTGACAACACGGTCTAGTCATGAAGCGCTCACCCATGTGGCAGCAATATAGATATAAACTGGAAGAACTCAGTCGTATCAACTTAATATAACGTTTTTGCTCCCCGAAAGTAACGAACAGCCAAAAGTAACGAGGGTCGTTGCTTTCGGAAGTTTACAGTATCATGTCACAGTTTCAACGTTTCTTGCAAGTCACCACCATTTTGTTCTGGCCACACTTTTGATGAAGTTTGATGAAGTGTTTTTTTTTCCTCTGAACTTCACACAGGAATGAGATTTCCAGATACTTTGCGACGATCAGGGACCTTGTGCTGTCGCAAGATCTAGCTCTGTGAGTGTACATTTGTTGTCTTGTTTCATTTAATTGTTGAAAATGTGTGAATCCAGAAATCTTGAATACAGAACATGCCCTCACCTTCATGTGATATAAAGTTAGTCAAACAGAGCTCCATAGCTTCAACTGCACGTTTGACAAGTGTTGTTGTTGTATTGCCTGTCAGAGCATCCAGGCATTAGAGAAATACCTAATGTTATCTGGTGTAGTAAAATATGTCACAGTTTCTGCCGGTAATCTAAAGAGGTTGCCAAGAGTTGGGAAGGATTAAAAATTTACCACGAAAACTACAATGAATATATTTACAAAATTGCAAGAGAAATATTGGGAACATCGCAGATAATTTGACAGAAATAGCTGGATGACTTTCATCGTTATATGCACTGATGAAATGAGCGTCCATTAGGTTTCACCCCCACCCCCCAAGTAAAATAATGTAATAGACTGGATAATTTCATGAAATATATAAAAAAATGTCACCCCCTAATTCATTGTTAATTTCCCTTTCTTTCCTAACAGACCAGTTAAGAGCACTTTGCTAGACATTCTATTGTTAAGAGCATCAGGCTGGAAGGTCGAAGACAACACGGACGAGCAGGAGACTGGAAGCTTGTCCACTGAGGATGAAGTGTTTATTGAAGCAGAGGATGATGCCACAGAGGTGCAGCCACAAGAGGAGACTGGAGACCAGGATGACAGTGAAGGTGAGTTAACAAGTAGCAAGGAAAATTTTATTTATCTTTCTTTCCCTGGTGCCTTCTTAGTTTCTTTGGCTGAATCAAGAAGTGATTGGAATTATAATTACCGTTGTTGACTGTTGTTTATCTCCTTTTGATATCTACAGAATGGGATCCTTATCGCAGAGTCAAGTCAATGTTAAGGAATCTCAAATTGCAAGATTTGCTACAAAAGTTCTTCGACAACTGCATTCGAGTGAGTTTTGTATGACCACACAAAAAAACTAAATATGTGATTTTCAAAAAAGAAAGACTTACCTCTGTTTCTTTGCAGGACTCTATTCTGACTGCAGATTGGGAAGAGCTGAAGAGAACTCTTCAGGTTAGAAAGTGGTTTTAAACCAGATGAAGCCTGCTCTATACTGAGAACTGCAGTTACAGCTATTTAGTAAGAGACTAGCTTTTGTAGGCCAGCCGTTAATGTTTTGCCATTTTGTATTTCAGGAAGCTCAGTTTCCTCCGGGTGTCATTTTGGAAATCAGAATGTATTTAGACAAAGGTAAAAGGGTTAACAATATCTTGATTCTTTCTAAGTAAAAATGTCACCGTAAGAAACAGGAAAGAATACACGTGATTGGCCAAAGAACTTAAAGAGAACTTCTCACAACAACAACGACAACAACAACAACATTTTCTCAATACCTTAGTGTGCTCTCTTCGATGGGTTAATATAGGTGCTTCCACAATAAGAATTAATCTAGATAGTTTACTGACGTGCTCACAATACAATTATCGTCTAGCGAGATGACTTTGGTGTCGTTTTCGGAGCTGGAACGTTCCTTTCTATCGACTGAATTTCTAGTTTTTATCAGTTACTCTAGTTAAGAAAATTAATGTTTTCGAGTGTTCAATTTATCTGTCTTCTATTTTCAAAGGTCTGTTAGAAAAAGATGTGCAAAAGCGTTCAGAACCTACCAAAGGCAAGAACACTGCACCATCCGCCACCATAACACAAGAACTGAAGAGCGCTTCAAAGTCTCCCTCTCCAACCAAAGCCATTGAGCATGGTATTGAAATCAATGAACTGAACCAGGAGCTTCAACAGCTCATGATCGGCAACAACCAAGACAAAGGAGGACAAACAAAAAAAATCAGCCCCCAGAGAGAACTAGCGGGACACGATGGAACGCCATACAGTAGGGGCGGATCCCGTAAGTTTGTCAACAGAGCTGAGAGGAGGCGGTCAACAGACAGCCCTCAGGAGGAGGTGACCCATTCGATAACGGACCAAGCGGATGATTTGTTGGAGAAAAGGCCTCGATCTCCACCGCCTCCTGTCGAGCCCGTCAACTCACGCACCTCTGTAGAAACAAGCCCAGAAGATAAGACTGTAACTTCAATGTCGTATAGTGCTGTGCTTAAGAGCGCATCGCAGGATGCACCTAAAAGCGGACCTGCCAGTGCCAAACCAAATCCGTCCAAAACGTTTTCACGGCCTCCACCCGGATTTCCTCCTCTCCCTACTCATGGAGGGGACACAAAGATGACCATGACAGTGCTGGGCAACAAGACGAAGACAAAACCCCCTGGGCCACCGAGTAATACCCCACGAAACACCTCAACACAACCTAGCGGTGCCCCATGGAACACCCCAACACAACCTAGCAGTACCCCATGGAACACCCCAACACAGCCTAGCAGGACTCCATGGAACACCCCAGTACAAACTAGCAGTACCCCACGTAACACCCCAACACAACCTAGCAGTACCTCACGGAACACCCCATCACGAGCCGACTCCTCCACGAACTGGCGGAACGATTGCCGGGAAGAACAATTTTCGCAAGGTTTTGCGAGGCCCGCAAATTCATCCCAGCCGGGGCAGGCGAGGAATTGGAGACGGTTTGATAATACCGAAGGCCAGAGTAAATCCCCTCCCAAATCTGGAGGCCTTAACGAGGCGACTAGCAGGGAAACGCCGGTCGGGGTTATGAGCTCTCCAAATAGTGAGGAATCGCCAGAACCCCCACCGGTTGTACACGCGCACCGGGCATTCGGCCCTGGGGGATTGAAGGCGTGTGTTATATGCGGTAGTAAGGATCATCTACGGTGCAACGACCGCAGAAAAATGTTTATGGACTAAAGGGCAGAACTAACTCGATTCAAGTTGATATCGCGAAAATGTTCTGCATTTGATCCAAGGAAACAAGGAAAGAGTTCGACGCGTTGAGTACTAACATCTTGCGCAGTACTAGTTTGTGTTTCTGTTTCAGAGAAAAAAAGCAACCGAAACTATTCGGGAACCTCAACTGAGCACATGCCGAACATAGCACATGCGTGTTGTGGCTGAAAACTCGTGCTGTTTACTGAAGACAGGCACCAGCAGAAGTTTATCAGTTAACACCAAGCTGAGGTCGTTGGATATTATTTCTTGCCTGGCGATGCCATTCCATTCACTCAGTTACCGTTGCCGACAGTTCAAATCGAGTCCTGTACATTAGTGTTTTTTTCTGGGGAGGTGGCGGGGGGGGGGGGGGGGGGGGGGGGTGGTGGTTTTCCCTGGGGGGGTGGGGGTGGGTGAGGGATTATGCTAGAAAATGGCCGCGGGGAGGGGGTTTGGTTTTGGCTTA
>Ga0126338_10002078_pt1 | contig 13518 bp, 6 predicted proteins | sample OrbCmetagenome_2_FD_92529 | JGI IMG/M metagenome (GOLD analysis project Ga0126338, IMG submission 92529) | Coral microbial communities from Petempiche,Puerto Morelos, Mexico - Orbicella C C metagenome | ecosystem: Host-associated > Invertebrates > Cnidaria > Coral | place: Petempiche,Puerto...
AGGCAGAATTTAGAATCTTGTGTCCTAGAAAACAGCTGTGTTTCTGCGGCGTGTCTACCTGAGAGGGAAGTCTAAAGAGCTAAGAAAGAGAGACTTTGGTTCGCTTAGGTTAGAGCTGAACATTTACTCTCCTTCCGATGGACTTAAAGTATAAAGAAAAACTTAGCAATTACACACACATAACCTGAAATCTCTTAACTTGATGTTGTAATTACATTGTAAACGTAACAGGGAGGGACAGATCTCTCATAGTGCAAGCTTTGTCGGGTGCAGCATTACCTATTAAAAACACTTTGTTATGGAACATGCCATCGCCACATTTGACAGATGTTGTTTTCACTCGTTGTCAATAAAAGACTAATGACCTGATATTGTAAGTTATGTGCAGTGGCAGAGTGGTGTTCCTGTTGTTTCACGGCTATTAAAAGTACTATACATCCCCTGTGAGTGATATTATCCATTTCTTTGCAGTGGATCAATTTTTCCCTAGTAACTGTGAGCTGGTTTTTCTGTCGGGCTTCAATACACGATTCTAGTAGCAATCTAGTGAGAGGAATGCAGCTTATAGCCCGAGGCTTCACACTGCTCACCCGCTGGCCGTTGGTGTCTTTTGTTATGCGAAGAGAAAAAAGCACCAACGATCAATACCTGCGATTTAGCAGTTAATGAGCCGTCACTATCATATTAGGAGAATTATAGTAATAATACTTCTAATTAAAAATCTTAGTTCTAGAGAGATCCATCAAAAGGCAAGGCTAGAGTTCCCCTCCATTACTACAAAATATCTTTTCAAGTCAAGGATCCTATCATTTCGATTCTCTATTAAATGGGAAATTATACTGATATGTCTTATTAACGCTAATTATTGTATGATACATTTCAGTTTTAATAACGCTCTCCTTGGCGAGAGAAAGTAAGGCCAAGCCGGTGAAAGAAGTGAAAATCATTAATTTTAGATCCGTCTCGTGCTTTTTACGCGTAACTCGTAGTTCTTTGGGTATGATAAATGTTTAGGATGAACAAAACTAAATAAATTGTTCTTCCCGTTTGGGAGTTGGCAGCGAGAGATATGAGAAAAACAGGGCCGGAAAGGTCCTCAATAGCCCTTTTCACGGTTACCTTTGCTCATTTGCATTACAATAAAATCTAGCATGTATGTGAGGCAATTTCGGGCTATTTTGTAGTTTTAGCCCGAAATTGCCTCACATCCACGTGGAATTACATTGCAATGCAAATGAGAAAAATTAACCGTGATAAGGGCTATTGCTCAGCAGCTTCGTGGCCTATTCTGCCATCACGTGCTTGGGAACAGTAGTAGATCCAGACCTCTATTAAAGGCGGCCGCCCCAAATTAACCTTGCTGTTCCTTCGGGCTTTAAATTAAGGAAAGGTCCAACATCTCGTGGCCCTTCTGCTGTACATTAAGTATTTTCCCCCAATAAGTACTGGCTTGGGTTTCAGGTTTCTCTCGGGCCCTTCCCTAGATCCAAAACTAGCTAAAACTGAGGACCGGGTCCTCTGTGTATGTGCAGGTTAGCTACTGATCAATCTACCAGACGGATCAGGAGATACACAATGTATTGCAAAATAGAAATGAGTTGATCGGTTTCAATCCAATTTCGCCCAAGAAAATACCAATCAGATTCAGAGTGTGTTTTTTAATTGAGCGTAAAAGAAATTTATCCTGTCTTAAATTAGCTTTATTTCCATTCCAGATTAAATACAAAATATGGATGATACTTTGTCTTAGACATTCAAAAAATAAACGGTGAAAAGCTTTCAAAATTGTTTGTTCCTCGGCTTCGTTTTAACAGCCTTCAAGTTTCACTTGAATAGCGGCAAAAATGAAAAAAACAAAAACAAAACAAAACAAACAAAAAATACAATATACAACCTTTAACCTGAACTTCAGTGTTCCCCTCTAGCCAGATGTAATCACTCACTCCCAGGGAAGACGTCGCTTTATCTCATCTTTTCTCGGGAGTAAGCGACCAGAAAAGACGACTTAATACTTACCGGTAACCCTTTAAACTGAGAAAAAAACGGTTGATGTTAATTCATATCGTACCTCCAAAAGTAAACCAACCAGGCAGGCTTGCTAAAGGCAAATGTCTGTAAATTAAAAGTGACAAAGTTATTTGACAAAATTGTCACGTACCCGCAGGTGGCCGCGAAAAGAAGAACAGGTGATAAGTTAAAAATAAAAACACAAAACAAATCCAAAGCCAAATTAGAAACTAGCTTAGGTACACCCACTAATGCAAACTTATTGTACCTCCGGCTAAAGCACTTGGATGAAGAATTTTAATAGCTATAATTAATTCTATTTAAATATAATAGATCTGACCATATCCTCGGTTGAAAATTTTTAACTTCCAAGAAATAAATGAGTTTGCAAATTGTAATAGAAGGAGGTCTTCCAGGGATTTGTGTTAGGAATTCACTTTGCCGGCTACTGTCTAATTGCCTTCACCACTAACTGGGCCGGTTTGCATGTTATATTTCGCGGTATTCCAGATATAATACTGTTTCCACTGTGCCTATAAGTTCACCGAGACATTGCTTTATATCCTCGATTCTTGCGATGTAATCACTTTCATCCCTGGCGATAGAGTTGACCAAATTCTGTAGATTTTTGGAGCAATCCGTGATTTTTTTGTGTCCCGATACGTAGTTCTCACAAAGGCGCTGCAATGTTCTGTTAAAACTACCATGCTCGTTATTAAGCTGAGGTCTTATCTTTCCACACAGTTCGCGAACAGGTCGAATGCAAGGTACTTCATGACCGTAACGGTCCACTCTTCCAAAAGCTTCACTAAGTTTCTTCACAGCCTGACCAATCGCCTCCAAGTCTCTTTTTTGGCGTTGTTTCCTCGTACTCGGATCGTCGCTTTCTGATTTTGCTCTTTTGCGCCAGTTTTTGTTGCCATTCGCGTTGTTGCTTTCTTGTATTTCCATCGCTATTTTATTGACATTTTCAAGACTCTTCCACGTTCGACGCAAACTGCCTCGCTGTGAACGAGCGTCCTGTTTATAGCTCATTGCAAACAAATTTTGGCTTTCGTCCAAACGTTTTTTAGGGTGTGGATTCAAACCAAACTTAGATGTTAAGTTTAACGTAAGGAAATCATGGAAAAGCAATTTAGCCAAATATAAACCCTGATCTCATATCATCTGACCTAACCTGGATGTACGGGACGTGACGCATGCCGATCACTTACGACGGGAAAACGATGACTGACGAGCTCTTCCTTCCTTGTCCCGTTCTTTATTATACATTATTATTATTATTATTATTATTATTATTATTATTATTATTGTTATTATTATTATTATTTACTGATTTTTTAAAAAAACGTTTTAAATCACAAGGTTTAAAAATAAGTTCCTTGCGTCCAGCATTGCTAGCAACCGCAGAATTTCGCAATGGTTGACCGCATCCTGTTGAACCAGCTAAAAACTTTATGTTGAACAATAATAACTTGGTAACAAAAGGTTTTTGCACTTCTTTACATTCGAAACTGATTGGCCTTTATATATTTAGGCAAGGTGTGGAAACACAAAGTTCCGGGTAGATACAGAAAAAAGCTGCCTTCCTGCGATAGGTTCACAAAGGGATAACCTGAGGCTATATTTAGACAGATGCTCTCAAGGCCGGCGCAGTTTCGAAAGACTCCTATTAACCCGCTGTCATGTGCATCAACAGTAGTTGCGTCAACTACTAAACTCTAGATTTTTACCCGGTGTGTTTTTAAACCTGGATGAAAAAACGAGTGCAGATTGGAGAGATTTGCAAGTCTGCTCGGATAAATATGAGGTTTAATAAATTCAAAAGAAGTAAACTTATCAAATACTTCCTTTATTTAAAGGTCAATATTATAATGGAACCCCGCTCCAACATAACAGGAACTGAATCCGATCTGTGTTCCTTGCTTCCGCCCCAATTCGTTGCCTTTCAATACCAACTCGAGGGCCGGTTCTGCGAATAAATGCGGTCAAGGGCATGACAAATGAGTGTGACGTATATAGTCCCATTCAACAATTTCCCAACTTCCGGTCTCAGATCAAAAGCCCTTATTGGGTTTTCACTGGGTTGGTTTACGTACACTCAAGTGAATATGAATTTTATCGAATTTAGGTCGCTGTTTCGAATTAGCCTGCGTTGCAGACGGAAATGTCGAATTTGAGAAACGGAGAAACAGAGAAACAGTCACGCAGACGTTGTTGAAGGAAACAAAAGAACTTCCCACTTTCGTATTTATTCTGCACTCTTAAACAGTTTATCACTTACAATTCAAGTCGCTCTTCTCCGGTCAGTTTATGAATTCTCTCCTATCTGGTAGAAACTTGGCGTCGTTTTACAAATTCTTTTTCACTATTCTCTCGGGGCTTGAATTAATCACCAATAGGCTGGGTCAAATCAGTCGCTAAAATAGAGGGAAAAAATAGACGACCCGGCTCGCTTCTGGGAAGAAGTGGAATCCTCCTTGGCTATTGAACGGCAGTAAAACACACATTTTGACTTTCGCATGTATTTTAAGTACCTTAAATCAAGTTAAAAATCATTTTCCTCGTATTAGAGTAGCAAGAGTACACAGAGCAAGTTGTCACGTTCATTACCCAGATTACCACGAGTCTGCGTCAAAAGCAACGTCATAAAGATTCTCCATTACGCAAAGCGTGGTCTCCCTTCCCGGGGTCTCCCTCGCAGCCCTTATAGGATCGGGTCGCACTTGAGACAAAGGTTTGTTTTCCATTATAGACCACGTGATATTCTCGAGAGAATTGTTCTTTTATCCATCTAAAAATCATTCATAAAACTTGAAAGTTAGGATAATCAAGAGCATCATCACAACTTATAGTCTGAATTGGGGCAACAAACCGCCCAAGCTAAAAAGGCCTATTAAGGTCCTCACAAAACGGTTTTTATGACTGCAGAAGTTAAATTTTAACATGGTTTTCCTTTCACTGAAACAGAAATCGCTAATTAATCAAAGTCATTTGAATGTTTTTATGCTTGTGAACCAATCAGCAATTATCCAAGTCATAGTCATGACGTCTTTCACTTTCTTCATCATAATTACAACATTCCAAAGCATCCATTTCATTCGTTTAACTGAATGGGAGCCCCTTCTGGTACCCTAATGAACTTACCCTTCACCGCTGCGTACAGCAATTAAAAGCATGATTCACACACTTAATTTGTTCAAAGTTGTTTTATATTTCACAGTTGCTGATAACATAACATAACATTATATTTGTGTGAAGTATAAATGAGACACATTCTGATAGAATATCTCTTATAAATACCCTGACATAATTGACTATCCTAATGTTAAACGGAATAAATAAATCCTGTTTTTTATGTTGCCTATGTAAAAAGTGTACAAGGCAGCAAACAGTATTGACTTTCTTTATCTCATGTTTGAGTTTAATGCCATGTCAACAGGCTAGTTTGAACCATTACTTAACTCTTAGACTGAGAAAAAAAAAAGACTTTACCGCAATAATGTTCGTATACATGGGCAAGGTATAGAACAAAACATTTCATTCTCCTAAGCATTCCACAAGACTGAATTCCCAATTTTGGGTGAAGTTCAGTTTTTCTTAGAATAACTGAACCTAAATTAACCAAAGCTGAAAATTAACTGCAAAGAATTAACCACTATAACTTACTGTACAGAAGAGAAATCACTCTAAAGAGTCAAATTTCTAATAGTACTTTAAAATAGGCAAAACTTCTGTTTTAACATTCAATTCATAACTGTTACATATTAATTTACTTAGTCAAACCTAAGGAAAAATTAAAGGAAATAAATATTAAAAACCATTGGGTCCTATATTCTAAAATTCTTGAGTCACTCCCCAGGGAGGAATTGGATGTAAATTCTTCAATAAATAACATTAAATTTCCCCAACTAAATTTGACTCTTTAGATCTCTTTCACAGTGTAAATTAATCATTATTGACAATTATTATAATTGTAAAATATTGTAAAATGTTGTCATTTTAATGTAATGTCAGGAGAAACTTCACCAATAAATAAATTATTTTATTACTCAAAGAAAAGCTTTAGCTGCTATTTACATACTGTAACTCAGAACTGTTTTGAATCTTAAAATTAAAATATTTTCCTAAAACTATTTCAAGGTGCAGAAGTCGATCACTAGTGGATAGCCAAATACATTTTTTATAGCATTAGAAACTTTGTGTGAGAATTTGACAATTGAGCAGAATTGAACAATTTTTTTTAAAAAAGAAAGTCTTTAAAACAATGACTTTGCTTCTGCTTCACTGAATGAGTTGGTATACACATAAAACTATTTCAAAAATTAAGTTTGTTATTTTTCTCAGAAAAAGTTATCCATACCTTTGAACAATATTGCCCTCTCCACTTTTGACAAATACAAGTCAATCTTCCAACCTTTACTCCCTTAATAACTGAGCAATTCTCATGAACATAATTTAATCGACCCTATAAAATGATTTGATAAGAAACTGTAATAAATTATTAATCCTTATATTAAAAATGGTCAAAAATGTTTTCACCCTTTTCTTTTCACACAATCCTCTGATAAGTTAAGCATATGCAAGCTGACTTCATTGCTTTAATGAGTTCTGTTTGGTTAGAAAATTTAGCAACGTTACCATGTTTAGAGATTCAAATATATCGCAGTTAAGTTCAGATTTAACAGACTGTAGACATTAGTACAGTTTAAAAGCACTGTTACAGTAGCTGCAAGTCAGTTTTTGTTCTCAAGTCTTATGTTTTAAACTTCCTCTGAGAGTACACAAAAGTGCAATAGTCTGGCTTCAAGTGAGATGGTTTAGTTCGTAGTATATCTGTAATTTCTTGTCACTATCATAGGCTTGCCAAACTTCAGAACAGTACATCAAAATAGAAAGTGATACTACATAACAGTAGAATCAGGCCAGTTAATTTCATACTAGTCTGACATCATCAGTCTGACTCATAAGAAGTCTTTACCCTTGCAGCTTGACGTCACCAACCCTGTTGGTACAGAAGATATTTCTTCATTGGAATTGGTATCGGAAGCTTGTCTACATTGCCTTTGGTTAGGTTCTCTTTTCCAACTGATTTACGTATGGTACGTCTGCAGAGGTCCATCAATGGTTGAGGTTCAGCTGTTAATCAAGAGGAAAGAAAGATGAGTATAACTGTCACAGAGTAGTTCATATTAGTAGATTGATAAGACCACATGTAAGTACAACTATATTTAATGAGGAAAATACCCTTTTAGATTGTGTGTGCTAAAAGCATGTGTTTCTATAATTAAATACCAAAAATGGTGTAATTTGAGAGACAATTATTATACTTCGATGACCACAACAAACACTTTCCACTCAGTATTTTTTTAAGAACAGAGAAAACATTCTCTTTGCATTTGTCAGGTCAGAAAAATACGAAAGTGGTTTTCAAAGCAGCCTTGAAACAGCTGGTGGGATTCCTTTGAAAAGATCTGAATCAGGATTTACATGTAACTTGATCTAAGATCACTCAGGTCCTGCTTCATCAAACCAGGCAGTAATGTCCAGTCTCAAGTAGATTCATTATTCCTTTGATGCACCATGATCTGAGTGATCTTGGATCATAAAGCTTCATCAAGATCTTCCCAAAGGAATACACCCTAACACACCCGATGTATCATGGCATATTTTACAAATTATACATAATCCAATCTTGTCTAATTTAAGCTGAGTATTTCAAACTATTTTTTTCCTGCTGATTACATCAAAGCTAATGATTTAATCCAGGTGGATGTGATAAAATTTTTTATTAGCTGGTTGGCCTACATTGACCTTTTTTCCAAAAATTACGTCAATGCTGCTCTTAATTTAGGACTCAGTTTGCTACTCAATACAAGTAAAGGACTCTCAAAATTGCAAACCAATTTTCTTCAAAACATAGCAACAGGTGTCCTGAATTGAAATACGAACAAGTTCCCTAGTTACCATATATTGTCTACAAGTATGTCTTACTTTTGTTCGATTTTATGGCCAAAAAAAAAATCCTTTGCATAAAATTCCCCTTAAATGTCAATCCTGGTTATTCTTGTTAACTAATTTTTAACAAAAGTATTAAACTCTTTAATTCAACAAAAAAGTCCTACTAAAGGAGAATTTAATCATTTTCTCTAATCAGTACCAGAAGTTAACCTATATTGTTGTTGTTTAGGAAACTATTTCCCAAGATTTAACAAAAATTGAAAAAAGAAAGGAAGAAAATTCAGACAATTTTAACAAAACATACAATATCCATCATATTTCTCCTTGTGTGTCACTATTACTTCAACCATTTAAAATTTTCTTTTTCTTACATCAATGAAATATTTTCCCCATGATAAGGACTGTTTTGACCTCTCTGGTAAGAGTGAATCATAAACATCTTGTTTTAAAGCTCAATGATGAATCAGTCTGTCTCATGGAAAGTTGAATTCATTAGGTTGGTCAAATGTAAATGGTTCCCTTGCATTTGAATGGTGTGTGGCACACGCTTTTAACATTCTCTACATGCAACAGGTGGCTTGGCACGCGCCACGCTCTTTGCACCGAAATAGCTTCTTTGTGATCTTATTGTCTCTTTGTTTGCACCCAGCTTTAGAGATCAAAGTTCTTCAAAAGAGACAATTTTTCAAAGCGTCTGATACAACACAAAGATTGAATTCGATATTACTTAAGAAACGAAATAAAGATCCTGGCGACTTGACAAGTTTTCTTTAGCGGAAATGACGAATAAGGTCCCAAAGGATATAAAAAGTCCCTAACAGCAAATGAATTATTTATTTCCATTCACCAACTGAAACAATGAGAATCGGAAGCGAAGAGTGTGTCTTTATGGCGGCGGAGTTTAAAAGAAAAAACTTGACAAAACAGAAAAAAAGCCGCGGTAAAACTTTCCGCAAAGACATTTCACATCAAGGCATAAACAAAACCAATCAGAACAGGCAAAGAATCAAGTCCGAGCAATTATTAAGGGTCAGCTGGTTATTTCTGAGATTTCAAATTACAAATATAGCATATACAATCTCATTTTCAGTAACTGTTTGTTCATATATCAGAAAGTTTCCAGAACGGATTGCGAAAACAGGAGAAGCAGGAAAAGCGAAACTTTTTGTTTCTTCAGGAACGCCGTTAAGTTGATGAGATCACTTTCCCATGTGACGTAAAGGAAGTGAAATCGCTAGGGAATGAATATTTTAACTCGCGAAACATTGAAAGATATTTCTTAAAATTTTAATACCACCGTGTCTTTAAAATAGGAAAATAAAATAGAATGTGATTTACTAAATTCAAAGAGAGGATAAAACAAGGGACTATTTCGACAACTTTTGCGCCGAGTAGAAGACAATATAACAAGTTAGGTGAACAAAGTGTAAACAAAAGGTTCGCGCTCACGCACGAAACAAAAGACAAGTCACACAGGTAGAATATTTGCCAGCAAAAGTGAAATACTTACGATCTAGTCCTCCGATGTATTTCATGGTAATCTCACAATGTCCCCAGACTGCTGATACTATGGGATAAACACTCTTTCCTTTCATACCGCGGAAAGCGACACCTAAATAGCGTCCATCGTTCGTTTCAAAAGCCATAGTTCCCTCGTCCATGTCCAATATAACGCGAAATTTGTCAGGTACCACAAAGCTATGATCGCTGTCTGACAAAACTGGATACTTGACTGAAGAAACATTCTTTTCGTTGTGGTAAAGTTTGTTTCTTACAATGTCCCATCCCCAGCTTTCTTCATTATTACCAACTAGGGAATGATAGCCCGTACAGTGAAGAAGGGCTTTCGAAGTAGCTACCCCCACTACTGCGTGTGTCCCACGTTGTCGGGTTGACCACTGGATCTCCCAAACATGAAATCCACGACTGTAGGCTTTCTTCCCTCGTATACAGTCCGTGCTTTGTGCCACGGGATGCCTGTGAAATGTGTGAGGGTCGTCTTCTTTGACGAAAATGTTCACCGATCGGTCATTCGGGTTCCAAGCATGTTCTATTAAAACCTCTTCCGGTAGAGCTGGACGATCGAGTAAAATGTCTAGTTTCTCTGGCCTTGCTAAGTCTCTTGCCCGATCTTCATCTTGTAAGACATTAAGAGGTTTAAAAACTCCTTGTCTATTGTCATTGTGGTCGTTTCTTTTTACGGCCGATATTCTTGATCCCATGTCGAGAAAGGGATAATAAAAGAGAGACGTGTAACTTTGATGTAAAGGATCCAACGTGGACGCTTGACACACTCTTCTTAATGCTCCAAGTTCTTTTCTCAAGACGATCGCTTGTTCCGAGTTCTTCTTATCATTCAAACTTTGAACGAGACAAGTTTTTACGTCTTTCTGCGACTGCCAGAAAGTTTTCTAGCGACCCGACTTCTTTCAAAAGGACGATCAATTCAACGAAATCAAAACACGCATGAAATACGTGCCTGCTTGCCCAACTCGATTCACGTAATTTCTCAGCGAGGACACGGTTGGTCTTTACCAAAACAGCGGTTTAGTTTTGGTTAAATTCTTCAATTTGACAATCTTAACTTACCAACTCTTCACAGAAATGAATGAGAGTGTTCTTCGCGACTTCTTTCAAGCGAGCGATGAATGCCCTTTGTTGTGCTATGAAAAATTTTCCTCTCAATGTTATTTATATCCTTGAACAATGTGAATGAAGAGCTGCACGCATGCGTCATGTCCAGTCAAGCGTGAAAGGTTTTACAACGTGTAATACACGCGCTTTTAGACTACTTCCGGTTTGCGTGAAACTTGCTCTACCGGAAACACGAATTTTGATTTCCGTGACTACTACTAACTTATGAATAAAACTCTTTCAGTTTTTTTGGAATCAGAAAACGAAACTGTTCCAATGTGACATAAAATGAGAATCGAAACGCGTAGTCCGTTAAGAAGTTTCCTTTTTCACTGGAAACCGATGCGAATTCCATTCAACTGTTATCAGCGTCGAAGTTGGTATGGCAATCAATATTTAATCATTCAATAGCAGGGACGACATTGACTCTAAGTGAAACAGGTGATTTTTGCACGAGTTCAATGGAGCATAAGAATAACATGTGTTCTCCCTGTACAACTGTATATCGAAGCCATCAAATTCAGCTCCCATCGAATTTATTTCAAATCTACTAGACTAAATATATTTAGTAACTCGACATTTCATGACTTACATAGTATTTCGTGACACAATTTTTGCTGTATAAAACTGCTAATCCTGCGTTTTTGTTGAACTAATGAGCAAGGCTTAAAAACAGCTAAATTTACTCTCCTAAAGTGAACGCATGAATAAACTACACGCAATAGGTTGACAATCAGCACCACTTCTTTGCACTTACCTTAGTCTTAGCTCATCAGGAACATTATTTTGTTCTAGATTTAAGAACTGTTAAAAAAGCCGGACAAAGACACCCTCGTTCCTCAGAAAGCTAACTTTGATTTAACACAGTCCGAGATCCTCTGATATATATAAGGCTTAAGCCAAAAATAATAATAATAATAATAATAAGTTCCGTGTTTACAAATCTGTTGTCCTTTAAACACGGAAAATAGCCGTTTACTTCCTTTTCAGACCTGGAAGGTGAATCCCCGGACTCGGTGCATCCAGCAACAGATAAACATCCGGTACGCGAGGACGCGCGAAAATGTTCGAGATCGCGAGTGTATGTCGCGTTCACTGCGTGGGCTTCAGCGTGATGCCTTGATCTGACGTCATTCGGGCGTAAGCGGGTGACGTGATGAAATTCCCGCTCGAACGTAAACATTGCGACTTCGAAAAACACTTCAGACTATTTGTTACAACTCCAGAAGACCACTCTCAATTTATATAATAAAGAAATATATCTTTCCCCTGTCTTAAATGTTAGGAAAGAGGATTTTAATGCGTTTGATGTGACCGGCCGAGGTCTTGATCACGAGAAATTCAATGAGACGTGACAGCGCGTGTTTGCCGTCATGTTTGCTAAGCCGATCGTGTTATTGGCAAGGTCACAGTTTCCATGACATTCAAGGACTTACTCGTAACTTCCATGTCAAGGGTTTAATGTGCATCTTGAGCGAATTGCATTTAAAAAACTTACTCGGCAATAGTCGGCTATATAGTTATTTTAAGACAAGGGTGCGTTAAGATTCGTGACTTTTTGTTGCGTGGTAATAAAGTTGATGTATTCAGTATCGGTCATTTCATTTATCGGGTCACGCAGCCAAGCACGTTAAGGGTCGCTTGATTTCAAAATATCATGTGAATACACGTATGCAATCACTGCGAGACCCAGTGCGACAAATTATCATGCAGTGGAGACAATCGGCAACTGGAACAATGTCGGCAGTGAATCTCACGTGTTGCTCTGAAGTTCCGAAGGAGTTGTCACTGCCAATCCAATTGCGTGCTCGGATCGAAAATGAATTTTCTTGTTCTGTTTTAACAATTGTTGTTGTTGTTGTTGTTTCTAATGAACAATAGGCTTTATTAACCGACATGGATACAACGAAAGTTATTTTCTCCATCAACGATCAAGGATTACGCTCTTATCTCTGCCGCCACATTTTATCCCACGTTAAGTCGCAAGATGCAGCTATTTTGAGAGTCGTCATATGAATTGAAATCTGGAAAGTCACGAGCTAGCGAACTTAGAAGAGACAAGGTGAATAATGAGAGAGTAGTGGGATTAGTGCTAAGTCGGAGAAAAGCATATAATAGTAACTAGTGGTGTAATATTCTTTGATTTTAATTTGCACTTCAGATTTTCTGCCGTAAGTATACTTGTAAAAGAAGACTTCCCCTGATTCTACGACCGTCAAGTCCTACGATTGTATCTAGCCTGTTTGTAATGCCGATGCTTCGATTGTTCCAATTCTTCGATTCTGCAAAAAAAAAAGTCAGCTCACGCTTAAAGAACGAGGTACACTTGTATGTGTTAAGTCGTTCAGATAATAAGAAAAATGGAATTGTAGAACTCGTCTGAAATGCTATCAATCAGAAGAATTGCGGTCGCATTTTGGAAGTCCACTCGACTTTGTGGAGAAAAGCCAAACTTTTTCGTTTTCTTTTACACATAGTACTTATCATATTTATTACACTTTTCTGCACAACGAAAATGGCAAAATGACAGGGTAAAGACTTGAATAAAACAACAAAATGTGCCACTGATTAATTAATGTCAAACAAGTGATGTTTACTGTGTTTAGCGTGACCAGTGACAATCGAGGTTTTATAATCCGTTATTTTGAACAAATTTTCACCTCCCTCAAGCGCGTGTAGGGTATTCGCACACCATGGGCGACACGCGCGCCTGAAAATGCAACCATACTTTTAGCGCTTAGCCAAGTGCTTAGCTACTGCTGCAGTCTCTTGAAGTTGAGTCGCGCCTCTCTTTTTTATGAGACAATGAAAGGTAAGAGAGTAGATCCCCCCAAATTTCCTTCCTCCCCCCCTCTCCCTGATCCTATCCCGTCCCCTTTACATCACCTAGAAAGCATGAAAAAAAATACAAATACA